>OBZH01001660.1_pt1 | contig 11986 bp, 8 predicted proteins | sample 1476881 | NCBI WGS metagenome assembly OBZH01 (sample SAMEA2580230, study PRJEB22360) | human gut metagenome | biome: human gut; feature: human-associated habitat; material: faeces | place: Denmark | collected 2008/2010 | reverse complement strand
AGCATGGCGCAATCAGGCTGTCAACGGTAAGATTGTCAAAACTCTTTTCATATATTTAGCATTATAACTGTTTATTGTATGCATGTGAAATCCCTTTCGAAAGAAATTCCATTTTCCTTCGAATGAAAATTTAGTTTCTTTCGGAAGGAATTACTTTTTCTTCCGAAAGGAATAAAACATAGATTTGGAGAACTTTTTTAGTCCTTCTCTACCGCATAAGCTTTCTTCTTATCAACGATATCGATCATCTTATGTTTAGCCATAAAACGGGCATGTTCGATGAAGATCTTCTGAATATCCGGATTCTGTCCCAGACCTTCCATAAATACGCTTACCTCGTAGCCTTTCTTTTCCAGTTCCTCTTTCCAATCACCGGCGATATCGTTTTTCGCATGGTCTCCGGCGACAAACATAAATGGCATCAACAAGACTTTCTTCGTTCCATTGGCCTTTACTTGGGCTACCATCGTATCAAAAGTAGGATAGCCCTCGATGGTTCCTACGGAATAATCCTTGAATCCCTTCTCCTTCAACATATAATCCAACATGGCATATTGAGCCGTCGCCGGAGTATAAGTGCATTGGCCTACCAATAAAGTAGCGCCTTCTTTCGCCCCATTTTTTGTGATAGCGACGATTACCGCCTCATAATCCTCCGGTGTATACAATAAAGGATTACCGATACGAATCTCCTTGAAAGAAGATTTCATGGTGGCAACATCCTTACGTAAGGATTCCATCTCGATACCTTCGATTATATTCGTGGATTGGATCAAGACATGTGTATAACCATCAGTCTTTAATTTTTCCAAGGCCTCGATCGGGTTCAGTTTCTCTACGCCACGAGCTTTTAAGCGGCGCATTACAATGCGAGAAGTCCATGCCTCACGCAACTCAACATCTTTGAAAGCTTCTTTCGCTTTTTGATTGATCGCGTCGATTGTCAAGGCACGGGTATCATCATGGGTTGTTCCAAAATGTACCATCAATAAAGCGGCCTTATCGCCCGGTTGTAAAGAGGCGAATAAATCGGATGCTACAAAATTCTCGCCATCGTGCGCACGACAAACTAGGCTGATGACCAGCAAGAAGAAAGATAGTAAGTGTTTCCTCATCATATGAATATATTAATAATTAGATTACATATCAATCCCACGGAGACAACGTATTATTACGTCTCCAACATCTTTTAGATATAGGTGATATTTCTATCCTCTTAATTACTCCTGACCCCGGGAGGAATTAATCATTACTTCGCTTGGCAGGTTTCCTGACTGGCTCGGAAAGCAACCTTCCCATCTTTCTTAAGACAGTGGCATAGCAGAACGCTTTCCTTTTCAAGAGCTTCACAGTAGCGGGCACTGTTCCGGATTCTAACCGGATTCCCTTTTATAGAGTTGTCGGTAGACAAACTCTATCACCTAAGCGGTCGCAAATTTATATAAATAATCCCGAAAAGTAACAACATCTTTCAAAGAATCCCTGTTCCAATAGCATCTTTTTTGTTTAACATCAAATAAATAGATATGGAATGGATAACTAATTTACTTCAACATTATCCGGAGCTAGCTATTTTCATAACCTTAGCTCTCGGTTTCTGGATTGGCAAGTTTAAGATAAAGAAGTTCACGCTGGGAACGGTTACCAGCGTATTATTGGTCGGTGTATTGATCGGGCAATTAAAAATCGATATAAGCGGGCCGTTAAAGTCCGTCTTTTTCTTGATGTTCCTCTTCGCTGTAGGATATAGCGTTGGGCCACAGTTCTTCCGGGGATTGAAAAAGGAAGGTCTTCCTCAAATGCTTTTCGCCGCCGTCATGTGTATATTTTGTTTGATCGCTCCTTTTTTGTTAGCGAAACTTATGGGATATAACGCAGGCGAGGCCGCAGGATTATTGGCGGGCTCCCAGACGATGTCGGCAGTATTAGGAGTTGCCGAAGATACGATCGGACAGATGAATATTAGCGATACGGATAAAAGTGCTATGGTAAATGTAATGCCCGTGGCCTATGCGGTAACTTATATTTTCGGTACGGCAGGATCCGCATGGTTAGTGAGTGATATCGGGCCACGTCTTTTAGGAGGACTCGACTACGTGAAAAAAGCGTGTAAAGAGCTAGAGGCTAAAATGGGAAATAACGACGAGAGCGAGCAACCGGGCTTTATGCCTGCCGCCCGTCCGGTAACTTTCCGGGCCTATAAGATTAGTAATGAATGGTTCAAGGATGGCAAAAGCGTAAAGCAGTTGGAGGTGTATTTAGACCAATTGGGACGGCATTTGTTCGTGGAGCGTGTCCGTATTAATAATGTAGTAACCGATGTTAAACCGGATTTGGTTTTACATACCGGAAATGAGGTTGTCCTAAGCGGTCGCCGGGAATTCGTGATCGGAGAGGAGAACTGGATTGGCGACGAGGTCAATGACATTGAATTGCTCGATTTTCCGGCAGAGACGTTACCCGTACTAGTGATCCATAAGGAATACGTGGGGAAAAAGATCTGCTATTTACGCAATCAATCGTTCATGCATGGTGTTAGCATCAAGTCCGTAAGGCGTGCGGGTATCAATATCCCGGTCTTGGCCGCTACGGTGATAGATTCCGGTGATATGCTGGAATTGGTAGGCATGAAATCAGAGGTAAACAAAGCGGCGACGGCTTTAGGATATCCCGATCGCCCAACCAATCAGACCGATTTGATTTTCGTGGGTATCGGTATTTTCTTAGGGGGAATTTTAGGTTCGCTCGCGATTCATTTCGGGGGTGTCCCGATTAGCCTAAGTACGAGTGGAGGTGCTTTGATAGCCGGGCTCGTCTTTGGATGGCTTCGTTCTAAGCATCCGACCTTCGGGCGTATTCCGGAGCCTTCCGTCTGGATATTAAATAATTTGGGATTGAATATGTTTATCGCCGTAGTCGGTATCACGGCGGGTCCCAGTTTCGTGACCGGATTGAAGGAAGTCGGTATAAGTTTATTTATTATCGGTGCTTTAGCGACATCTATCCCGCTTATCATCGGTATTCTGATGGGACGTTACGTTTTTAAGTTCCACCCGGCTATTACTTTAGGTTGTACGGCGGGTTCACGTACGACAACTGCCGCATTAGGAGCGGTGGAAGATGCCGTAGGAAGTGAGACTCCAGCCTTAGGCTATACCGTTACCTATGCGGTGGGTAATACTTTATTAATCATCTGGGGTGTCGTTATTGTGCTAATCATGTAATATATATAATGTATGGACAAGAAGAAAATACATGTCACGAGAGAATATGAGAAAAAGATGTCGGAGATTAGCCCTTTCGAGCTAAAGAACATCTTGATAGAGTTAGCGGATGAGAGCGCTCGTAAAAGTACGCACATCATGCTGAACGCAGGAAGGGGAAATCCAAACTGGATCAGTACGGTTCCACGGGAGGCATTCTTCCTATTAGGGCAGTTCGCCTTGGAGGAATGCCAGCGGGAAACCGAATTGGCAGATGAGATGGCCGGAGCCGCAGGGGTTCCCAACCGCAAAAGGATCGCGTCTCGCTTCGTACAGTTTCTAAAGAAACATGCGCAATCTCCCGGCGCTACTTTATTGAAGGGTACCTATGAATATCTGGTCACGGAAAAAGGTGTAGATGAGAATGAGCTTGTATATGAATGGGCGGAAGGTGTCATTGGTGATCAATATCCGGTTCCCGATCGTATCTTGAAATATACGGAAATGCTCGTGCGGGATTATTTAGACCAAGAATTATGTGATAACCAGCCCCCTGAGGGAATATTCGACCTTTTCGCTACCGAGGGCGGAACTGCCGCCATGTGTTATATCTTCGATTCCTTGCAACAGAATTTCTTGTTGAATAAGGGAGACAAGATCGTTCTCTTCGCTCCGGTATTCACTCCTTATATAGAGATTCCGGAACAGGCTCGTTATCTTTTTAATGTCATAGAGATAAAAGCCTTGAAGATGACAAAAGACGGCTATCACACGTGGCAATATCAAGAAAAAGATTTAGATGTCCTGAAAGATCCTAGCGTGAAAGCCGCTTTCATAACAAACCCGAGCAACCCGCCTTCATACGGATTGACAAAAGCATTGATGAATAGGATCGTTGAGATCGTACGGAACGACAATCCCAACCTCATGATTATTACGGATGATGTGTATGCGACATTTATTCCGCATTTTCGCTCGATGATGGCCGAATTACCAAAGAATACGTTATGTGTCTACTCTTTCTCCAAATATTTCGGGGCAACCGGATGGAGATTGGCGGTAATCGCTTTACATCAAGATAATATTTACGACCGGATGATCCGTGAATTGCCAAGAGATAAACAGGAGCTTCTAAAAAAACGATATAGCAGTCTATCCTTACATCCCGAGGATATCCGCTTTATTGATCGTATGGTAGCCGATAGCCGTCAAGTAGCCTTGAATCATACGGCCGGTCTTTCCTTGCCACAGCAAACACAAATGTCTCTGTTTGCGTCTTTCGCTCTATTAGATGCGGAAAATACCTATAAGAAAAGGATGCAGGATATGATCCACGAGCGTTTACACACATTGTGGGAAAGCACCGGATTCACCTTATTAGACGACCCTTTGCGTGCGGGATATTATAGTGAGATCGATATGCTTGTCTGGGCTAAGAAATTCTATGGGGATGATTTCGTGGAATATCTAAAAAAGAATTACGAACCTCTGGATGTCGTTTTCCGTCTGGCACAGGAAACTTCCTTGGTTTTACTGAACGGAGGAGGTTTTGATGCTCCCGAGTGGTCTATCCGCGCATCTTTAGCCAACCTTAAACGGGAAGATTATGTCCGGATCGGAGAGAGTATCGCATCTATTTTGCATAGTTATGCCCAAAGATGGAAAGAAAGTCTCGATAAGTAGAAAAAACAGCTCCAAGGCTTGAACAAAACGGGCTAATGGTACGTTTTATTAATAAACGTGCGATTAGCCCGTTTTTCTAAGTTATCCGGGAGATTATAAATAACCTCTATAACCTCATAGAAATTATCGAACAAATTGTATTTCATTATATTATATATTTGTTGATAATAAAAACAAAGACTCATTGGCAGATGTCTTATTTATTACATTTTAGCTGGTTATAGATAAATATATTTGCGAAAAGGCTTACAATAAAAAACGAATATGAATATGGTGTACGACATTGACATGCTTAGAAATTTCTATGCGAATTTCCCAGCCCGCGAACGTATCGGTGGTCGCCCGATGACCTTGGCCGAGAAAATCTTATATGCGCATCTATACGATGAAAGCTCGACTCGCCTTTTCAAAAGAGGTGAGGATTATGTGAATTTCCGTCCCGACCGTGTGGCTATGCAAGATGCCACCGCTCAGATGGCGCTTTTACAATTCATGAACGCCGGAAAAGAAAAATCCGCAGTACCGGCTACCGTGCATTGCGACCATTTGATCCAAGCGAATATGGGAGCCAAGACGGATATCGATACGGCTACCAAAAGCAATAGCGAGGTCTATGATTTCTTGAAATCGGTCTCCGATAAATATGGAATCGGTTTTTGGAAACCCGGAGCAGGCATTATCCATCAAGTGGTATTGGAAAATTATGCGTTTCCCGGCGGTATGATGGTAGGAACTGATTCACATACCCCGAATGCCGGAGGACTTGGAATGGTCGCTATCGGAGTAGGAGGAGCCGACGCCGTGGATGTCATGACCGGAATGGAATGGGAACTGAAGATGCCGAAACTAATTGGTGTTAAGTTAACTGGTAGTTTGAATGGTTGGGCCTCGCCGAAGGACGTGATTCTTAAGCTAGCGGGCATCTTAACCGTAAAAGGTGGAACGAACGCTATCATCGAATATTTCGGTCCGGGCACCGCCTCAATCTCAGCGACCGGAAAAGCTACGATCTGTAATATGGGTGCCGAGGTAGGAGCGACTACTTCCTTATTCCCATTCGATAATACAATGGCTCAATATCTTCGTGCCACGGGACGTGACGAGGTAGCGAGCTGGGCCGAAGCTATCGGTGAATATCTGGAAGCGGATATGGACGTTCGTGCCGAGCCAGATAAGTTTTACGATCGTGTAATCGTTATTAACCTTTCCGAATTGGAGCCGCATATCAATGGTCCGTTCACGCCGGATGCAGCTACGCCTATCTCGGAGTTTGCCGCAAAAGTAAAAGCGAATGGCTATCCCCGAAAGATGGAGGTGGGATTAATCGGTTCCTGTACCAACTCTTCTTATCAAGATCTAAGCCGTGCGGCATCCATTGCTCGCCAAGCTTATGAGGATAAAATACCGGTAGCGGCACCCTTGATCATCAACCCGGGTTCCGAGCAAATCCGTTATACGGCGGAAAGAGATGGTATTATCGGTGATTTTGAACGGATTGGCGCAACCATTATGGCGAATGCCTGTGGTCCTTGTATCGGACAATGGAAACGTCATACGGATGATAATACCCGTAAGAATTCGATCGTTACTTCATTCAATCGTAACTTCGCTAAACGTGCGGACGGTAATCCGAATACACATGCTTTTGTCGCTTCTCCGGAACTGACACTGGCCTTGACCATCGCAGGTGATCTATGTTTCAATCCTTTGACCGATACATTGAAGACAGAGGATGGTAAGGTTGTGAAACTGAAAGAACCGAAAGGCACGGATTTTCCGCCGAAAGGTTTCGAGGTAAAGGATAACGGCTATCTGGCACCTACGGGTAAGAACGTAGTGGTGAACATCGATCCGGAATCCAACCGCCTACAAGCATTAAAGCCTTTCGCTCCTTGGAATGGAGAGGATTTCACGGATATGCCCCTTCTTATCAAGGCTGAAGGTAAATGTACGACGGATCATATCTCGATGGCCGGTCCATGGTTACGTTTCCGTGGGCATTTGGAAAATATATCGGATAATATGTTGATGGGAGCCGTAAACGCTTTCAATGGGAAGACAAACTCTGTATTGAATCAACTGAACAATGAATATGAAGCAGTTTCTGCCGTAGCGAAACAATACAAGGCAAATGGTATTTCCTCGATCGTCGTAGCGGAAGAAAACTATGGTGAAGGCTCTTCCCGGGAACATGCAGCCATGGAGCCTCGCTTCCTAAATGTAAAAGTGATCCTAGCCAAGAGTTTCGCCCGTATCCACGAGACAAACTTGAAGAAACAAGGAATGTTAGCACTGACTTTCGCCGATAAGGAGGATTATAGCAAGATCCGTGAGAATGACCATATCTCGATCATCGGATTGAAAGATTTTCAGCCGGGCAAACCGTTGACGGCCGTTCTTCTTCATGCGGATGGTACGCAAGAATCATTCCCGGTTAACCATACGTATAATGATTTACAAATTAAATGGTTCAAGGCGGGTTCCGCTTTAAATACAGCTCACTAAGACAAACAAAAAAATCTTGATATCATGAGTAAGATAACAAAGAAAGGTAATCATATTTTCGTTCCGGATCACGTGACGATCCCTTATATTGAAGGAGATGGCGTGGGGCATGAGATCACTCCCGTTAGCCAAAAGATAGTAAACGCTGCCATCAAGCAAGCTTACAACGGAACCCGTTCCATTGAATGGAAAGAGGTCTTAGCCGGTGAAAAGGCGTTTAAGCAAACCGGAAGTTGGCTTCCCGATGAGACTATGGAAGCGTTCCGTGAATACATCGTCGGTATTAAGGGACCGCTGACGACTCCAATTGGTGGAGGTATCCGTTCATTAAATGTGGCCCTCCGTCAGACGTTGGATTTATATGTTTGTCTCCGTCCGGTTCGTTGGTTCAAAGGAGTCGTATCTCCGGTAAAGGAGCCGCAGAAAGTGAATATGTATATCTTCCGTGAGAATACGGAAGATATCTATGCCGGAATCGAATGGCAACAAGGGACTCCGGAGGCACAAAAGTTATTGAAGTTCCTCACCGAGGAAATGGGAGTGAAGAAAATACGTTTCCCGGAAACTTCCTCTTTCGGCATCAAGCCGGTTTCTGTGGAAGGTACGGAGCGTCTGGTGCGTGCCGCTATCGAATACGCGATATTGCATCAGTTACCGAGCGTGACTTTGGTACACAAAGGTAACATCATGAAATTCACGGAAGGTGGTTTCAAACTATGGGGATACGCTTTAGCGGAACGGGAGTTTGCGGATCTCACTTTCACATGGCCTCAATATGAGAAGATCAAGAAAGAGCAAGGCGAGGAAGCGGCCAATACCGCCTTAGTGGAAGCTTCAAAGGCCGGTAAAATCATTATCAAGGATGTCATAGCCGATGCTTTCTTGCAAAACACTCTATTAATTCCGGAAGAATATTCCGTGATCGCTACCTTGAACCTGAACGGCGATTATATCTCCGATCAATTAGCGGCGATGGTAGGTGGCATTGGCATTGCTCCCGGTGCTAATATCAACTATAACAGTGGTCATGCGATCTTCGAGGCAACACATGGAACCGCTCCGAATATTGCGGGAAAGAATCTCGTAAACCCCTCTTCCTTATTATTATCATCCGTGATGATGCTGGAATATATGGGATGGAGTGATGCGGCTAACCTGATTACATCCGCTATGGAGCAAGCTTTCTCCGCTGGAGAGGCCACTCATGACTTGGCTCGTTTTATGCCGAACGGCAAATCTCTCGGCACCAAAGAATTTGGTGATCGTATCATCTCTATTATCGAAACAATTAAATTAGTATAGTCATGTTGAAGAAAGAATATTTAATTTACAAATTGTCCGAGGCTGCCAGAGAGGCTTGCAAGATCGACAACGAACTGTTCCCGATGTATAATGTGAAACGTGGCCTTCGTAACGAGGATGGTAGTGGCGTGTTAGTAGGATTGACCCAAGTCGGTAATGTAGTAGGATACGAACGCTTGCCAGAGGGCGGTCTTAAAGCGATCCCCGGTAAGTTATTCTATAGAGGTTACGACGTAGAGGATTTAGCGCGTGATTTCATCAAGGAAAAACGGTTCGGTTTTGAGGAAGTGGCTTATTTATTACTTTCTGGTAAACTCCCCGATAAAGAGGAATTATCAGCCTTTAAAGAACTGTTGAACGATAATATGCCCTTGGAGCAAAAGACCAAGATGAATATTCTGGATCTGGAAGGACAGAACATCATGAATATATTGGCTCGTAGCGTATTGGAGATGTATACCTTCGACGCAAACCCGGACGACACCTCCCGAGATAACTTAATGCGCCAATCTATTGAATTGATCTCTAAGTTCCCGACGATTATCGCTTATGCCTACAATATTTATCGTCATAGCACACAGGGGCGTTCTTTACACATCCGTCATCCGCACGAGAACTTATCGATCGCAGAAAATTTCCTTCACATGCTGAAACGTGATTTCACGGATCTGGACGCACGTACGTTGGATTTGCTCTTGGTATTGCAAGCAGAACATGGTGGTGGTAATAACTCTACGTTCACGGTACGCGTCACTAGTTCTACGGGAACGGATACGTACTCATCTATCGCAGCTGGTATCGGCTCATTGAAAGGCCCGTTGCACGGAGGCGCCAATATTCAGGTAGTAGATATGTTCCATCATTTGAAAGAGAATATCGCGGATTGGAAGAACGTGGACGAGATCGATACTTATTTCATGCGGATGCTTAACAAAGAGGCTTATAACAAGACAGGCTTGATCTATGGTATCGGCCATGCGGTCTATACGATTTCCGATCCCCGTGCGGTTGTATTAAAGGAACTGGCTCGTGATCTGGCAAAAGAGAAAGGTCGCTCTGAGGAATTCGCCTTCCTTGAGTTATTAGAGGAAAGAGCGATCGAATGTTTCGCCAAGCATAAAGGAACTAAGAAACGGGTTTCCTCGAACGTGGACTTCTATTCCGGATTCGTTTATGAGATGATCGGTTTGCCACAGGAAATCTATACGCCTTTATTCGCCATGGCCCGAATCGTGGGTTGGACCGCTCACCGTATCGAGGAGTTGAACTTTGACGGAAAACGCATCATCCGTCCGGCTTACAAGAACGTTTTGGACGATAGGGAATATATCTCAATCAACGAGCGATAACACTAAAAAAATCATAGTTATGTTTTCTTTCATTCATAGTTATAAGTTGAAGGATTCATAACTATGATTTTTTAGCATGCTCAAGCTTATAATAATAAGCCTACATAAAACCCTTAAAATGTAAATTTCTCAAGTTTCATCGCACCTAATCCTTGCAATTTAGGAACCAACGTTACGAAATGCTCAGCTTTTTCGTGAGCTGATAAGGATTCAGCGTCTTTCCACGTCTCACAAATCATCAATACATCACTACGAGTAGCGCTCTCGAAAATATCATAAGCAATACAGCCATTGTCTTTCAAAGACTTTTCAACCAATTCTTTCGCTGTCTCCAATGCGGCTGGACGATTCTCCTCACTTACTTGAATAAATACATTTAGTCTAATCATACTCATAATTGTTTTAAGAATGTTACATACTTGATCAAAAGTACAGCACAAATATAGAAATAAACCCGTATATTTGTCATTCGAAACGTATAATTAACAGCATGAAGGAATCTGTTCGTATTCTTCGTTTCGCCATTGTAGGTTCTTCTAACGCTTTGATCACCGCATTGGTAATCTGGATATTAATGGATATTCTGGATTGTAATTACTTGTGGTCGAACATGGCTGGATATGTGGCTGCCTTGGTGAATAACTTCTTTTGGAGTAAATACTGGGTATTTTCTTCCGGGAAAGGTAATTTCTGGAAGGAGATTCCTTTATTCCTAATCGCTTTTGGTTGCGCTTACGCTACTCAATTCATATTCTTGCTTTTAATGGTGGAGGTGATCGATCTAAATGAATATCTGGGTCAGTTCCTTGGACTTTTCGTTTACGGATTTTATGATGAATAAGAGGCTTACTTTTAAGAGCTAGAATCCGATAAATCGTATTAAAGGAAGTGGTATAGTACGCCAGTAGTGGTGAAGGTCAACGCGACTACTCGCATAAGCCTTCACCACTACTGGTATTGACCATCGGGACTAGTCGCGTGAACCATCGAGACTAATCGTGCTGAATCGCTAACGGGTAAGGCTCGTAAACTGCTTCCCGAGTCTGTAAAGATAGAAAGCTAGATGCGTAAAAGCGAATACGAATGAGATAATCAATAAGATTTTGCTCTCGCCCCATCCCACGGTTTGCTGGTGCCAAAGCCCCGTGATCACGCAAAGCACGGATAGGGTAATACCGATCATATCCAATGTGGTCTGTCCCGAGCGATGTTTCTGCATATGTTCCAGTTTGCTATGTTTGATTCCATAGCAGACATATATATCCAGACCGATTAACATCCATAATACCAAACGAATCCATGTATCAGCCGGGAGAAAAAGCATCATTACCAGACAAGTTATGATACCGGCGATAGGCACGAACGGAACCAACGGGGTCTTGAAAGACCGGGGAGCGTCCGGCATTGTCTTACGGACAATCAATACCCCGGCGCAAACTAGCGTAAAAGCGAACAAAGTCCCGATACTACACATCTCGCCCGCTACGCTCGCCGGAACGAAAGCTGCCAATGCACCGACCAATAACATAAACAGGAAATTACTTCGTGCCGGCGTGCGGAATTTCTCATGGATATGAGAAAATAGGGGAGGGAGCAGCCCATCCCGGCTCATACTCAAGAATACACGGCTCTGTCCTAATAACGTTACCATGATAACCGAGCAATACCCCAGTAAAATAGCTATTACGATCGCCCGGTTCATCCAAGGGTAATCCGGACGAATCACACCAGAAGCATCCATTTGCCCCATATGATCGATAGCTATTGCCACAGGAGCGATTCCATTCTGGCCAGCAAACGCTGAGTAATGTACGACTCCGGTCATCACGTGGGCAAACAACATATATAATATAGTACAAACCACTAATGACATCAAGATCCCGATCGGCATATTCCGTTTCGGGTTCTTGGTTTCCTGCGCCGCCGTACTTACAGCGTCGAAAC
>OBZH01001650.1_pt1 | contig 12064 bp, 11 predicted proteins | sample 1476881 | NCBI WGS metagenome assembly OBZH01 (sample SAMEA2580230, study PRJEB22360) | human gut metagenome | biome: human gut; feature: human-associated habitat; material: faeces | place: Denmark | collected 2008/2010 | reverse complement strand
CTATCGCTGCACGCCCGAGAACAGCGCACCGACCCCGACCGAAATAGTGGCAGGTGGCGGCTGGGATTACGAGCGCATCACCATGTCCAACCACGACGAGATGATCCATCCGTCCGAGAGCGCGTGCTAGGGGGCATCATGACTTACGGTCTTTTCATTGATTACGGGTATTGCACGGGATGCCACACCTGCGAGGTGGCATGCAAGAAGGAGCATCACCTGGAGCGGGGGCAATGGGGAATCCATGTGCTGCAGGATGGTCCCCGTCAAAAAGAGGACGGTTCGTGGGAGTTCACCTACCTTCCGTTGCCGACAAGCTTGTGCGATCTGTGCAGCGAGCGCGTTGGCGAGGGACGGCTTCCCATGTGCGTTCACCATTGCCAGGCGGGGGTGATGGAGTTTGGAGAGCTTGAGGAGCTGACGAAGTTGCAGCGTCGCACGCCGAACTCGGTTGTCTTCCGCCCTGCGGCAGGGTAGGGAGACGCGCGCCTCGCTCTTTAGGGGGTGGGACGGGAGTCGGGTGATTTGCCCCACCGGCAGAATGGGGCTTCCTGTATGCGGGAGGCCCCATTTCTGTTTAAACCCTAAACGAGCAGCTGGCGGAACTTGTTCGAGGTGAGAATCTTGTACCGATAGCAGCTGATTAGGCGCTCGCGCGCCGAACTGTTCCAGGTCGATTCCGAAGCGCTTCTCGATGCTCCCGATGCGGTAGAGCACGTTGTTGCGGTGCATGTGCAGCTGCTGCGCCGTCGGCGTGGTCTTGCGCTCGTTGAACAGGTAACAGTACAAAAGCTTCACGTCGCTTATGCTGTGGCCCGGCTCGGCGGCGACGATGTCGTCCAAGATGGTGTGGTCCATGCAAAACGACCACAGGTCGGGGTCCGTCTCGCGCCCGTCGAGGCAGTAGTACGCGAACGCGTCGCCGAAGTGGAACACTCGCCGGCTGTCGATGTTGTCGAGCGGTCGCATTTCGATATCGATGCAGGATTTATACGACCGCGCGATGCGGGTTTGCGCGAACGCGAAACGAAGGTTGCGCAGGTGCTTGAACGTGTCTGACGCGTAAGCCGTGCATTTCATCTCGAGGCAGAACGCGTCGAGCTTCTCGAAGTCCTCTTTGCGTCGCTCGACGTGCCCTTCCTTGCAAAAGCTCAGCACAAGAAGCGAATCCTCGTAGGGAAAGACCTGGTAGTCAGGGAAGGTCTTCTGCAACATGGATGCGACCAACGATGGCTGCTCGGAGTATTCGCCCCCACGGTAGTCGATCATTCCCAGTCTGAACCAACCCGTGGTATCCAGGCCAAGCAGGGATGATTGCTCGTCAAAGTAGGCTTGGGTCAACCGTGCGTTGTCGATGAGCTTTCTTAAGAAAAGCGCGGTGGGAGACTCGTTGAAAAACGCGCTGCTTACGATTTGTTGGCAGGAGTTCGATAGTATCCTGAACATATCCATCATGCCGGGCGTCACGTCATGGTTGTTGCAGACCATGACGATGTGGCCGGCGTAGGAGTTCCTGTCCTTCAAAACGCACGTGATGTACTTGAAGGGGACGGTTTCGTCCGGCCCGAACACGTTGATGTCCGATTGGTCTCGCCATTCTCCGAAGGCGCCAATCGACTCTGCGGCCTTGATGGCGTCGAGATTGTGGCAGCCCAGGCGCACGAGCTCGGTCGAAAGCGGGTCGGCGGGCTCGATGTTTTTGGTGCGCGCGATGAGGCTGTACGTTGAGTCGTTCACATCGATGAAGTTGTCGAACAGCTGCTCGCTCTCGTCGATGAGCTCCTGAATTGTGCCCTCTCTCGATACGATTCCCGCAAGGTTGGCTGCCCATTCACGTATCGAGAAGAGGCAGGAATAGACCGTCGACATGACGGCCCCCAAAAGCTTTGTCTTGCTGATCGGCGTTTTGCTGCGGACGATAACGAGCTGGCGCAAAAGGTCTGCGGGGGAGGGCGGCGCATCGGGCGAGAAAGGCTCGTCTTGCTGCAGGGCGATTAGCCCGATTGCATGCGAACGCTGCGCGAAAAGCTCCTCGGCATCGCTGGCCTCGATGACGTAGAGGGTGACGCGATCGTCGTAAGGAGCCTGCTTATCGGGTGGAAGAGGGGCGCTGCACCAGGACACGGTGCGATTCGGGTTCTCAGGCGTCGAGACGATCTCGAAATCGCTTAGATGGTCGAGAACGATGTTGATGGTTGCCGCCTCAAGCGTGTTCCTCGGGAAAGAACCCCGTCCGCCAATTTCCATATGCCCCCCTTGCATCCCCACTCGTCAGTAGCCATTATAGGGAATCGTCCCGCCAAAATGCGCGGCGCCACGAGGATGCGAAGTTTCGGCGCGAGCCTGGCTCCTTTCCGATTCTTTCCCGCCGCGAAGTGGGGCAAATCGCCCGATTCCTGTCTCGCGTTCGTGCGGTACTGCGCGCGAGCTGCGGAACATGAGGGATTGCAGGCAGCGCGCGCCCGCATGGGGGCTGCACGTGGGTTGTGGAGCATGGGGGACTGCGAGATTCGCATGCCCGCATGGGCGTTCGCGTGGACCGCGAGGCTTGAGGGCTCGCATGGGGGTTCGCGTGGGGATCAGGCTTGAGAGCTCGTGGCGTTCCTTCGAGCGTCGTTTCCACTGAATACGAGGAAAACTTTGAAGCTTGCGGACCTCCTCCTCATTCCTTCTCGGTCGTGTTCCGATTTGCGGTGCATTGATGGCCATCGTCGGAACCCTATTTGCTGCCTCGCCGAGATTTTTACTCGATGTGCGCAGGTTTTGCCGCAGCCTGTTTGCTCATTGCCGTTACGCAGACCAGCGCTTCTCTATGGCACTAGGTCAGAAAGGTGCGACTATTCCTGGTCTTTTCGTCTTTGGCCGCCTATCGTAAAAACCTGTGCACATCGAGCAAAAATATTTTCAGGGACGCGAGCGAGATTCAGACTCTCTTTTTCAGAATCGGCTCGCCGTGGACAAAACGAGGCGATATGTGAGGAGTTGCCTATAGGTAACTTACCTTCGAAAAAACCGACCTGGGCAAATAGAGAGCCTTGCGCAGCCAGCCTGCTTCATCGGGGGGTTCAGGCTCACATATCGGCGATTTTTGTCCGCGAAGACGGGTTCTCGTCGGAGAAGGGGTGATGGGCGACGGGGGGAGCAGTCGCTTCTATTCGCTTGCCAAGGGGTCGTTTCCGCCCTGTTCCTCCTCGTTCACGTTCATATGGATGATGCTCTTGTATCGTGGGCTCTCGCGCTCGAGTGTGTAGCAGTCGCTCTGAAGGCGTGGGTACTCGTCGAAGAACGCCGTGATGGCCGCGTCGTCCTCGGGAGAAAGTTCGAGCCCGAAGATCTTGCAGTTATCGGCAACGTGGCGGCTGTTGCGCACGCCGACGATGGCGCAGGCAACGCTTGGTCGGTTCAGGATGTACTTAGTCGCGACATGCGAGACGCCGACGCCGTAGTGGGAAGCGATTTTCTCAAGCAGCTCGAGCAGCTTCTGATACCCTTCGTACCCGACGGAATCCTCGAGTACCTGCAGGTATTTCACCTGCGAGCGCGTCTCGGGCTTGATCGCACCGACGCCTTCCCATCGTTTTGCAAGAAGGCCGCCCGCCAGCGTTCCGTAGCAAACGTGCCTGATGCCGGCGCTTTCGCAGTAGTTCGAGAGCGCAAGCTCGGGACGGCGGTCGAACAGGGAGTACTGGCTTTGGCAGGAGACGATCGGCATGCCCGCATCGACAATCTCCTTCAGGTGTGGCGCGTCGAAGTTGGTCACGCCGATATTGCGGATCTTCCCCCTCTCCTTCAGCTTCAGAAGGTCGAGCGCCACTTCAACGTACCCCGGGACGTTATAGTCCCACCAATGGAACTGCACGTGGTCAAGCGTATCGCGGTTGAGCCTGCATAGGCTTCGGTCGATGATCGACTCGGTGTGCTTGAAGGTCACATCGGCGAGAATGTCGAGGTCGGGCACGTATTTCGTGTGAATTTGAATGTCGTCGGCGGAAGCTGGCCCCTCACCGCGCTTCAAGCGTGCTCTATTCCTTTCCGCGTGAGGGCGTAAGGAAGCTAAAGGGGCACGGTGCGGGGGTGCCGCTGCGGCGTGCGAAGCGTACGAGGAAGCTGACGCCCGAAAGCGCGAGCGCGATGCCCAGACCGGTGTAGAAGAATGCGATGAACCACATCGGCACCAGGCCAAACGCGCGCAGCGAGATTCCGCCCGACATCATGATGGCCATCATGATGTAGCCCGATGCGTCGAAGAAGCGCCAAAAGCCGATTTTGTCGTCTTCGTAGGCGGCGATTCGATTTGAATGCTTTCCCACCATTTTCGAGAAGATCTTCATGTGGAACAGGGTGAACACCACGACGGCGCCGAGGATGATCGCCCAGACGTAGCTCATGTTGATTTGAGCGAACGCCTGGATGCCCAGCCAGGCAATGTTTCCGCCGGCGGCAAGCCAAACAATGCCGGCGATAAGAAGCAGCGTGCGCTTAGAGACTTTGAACATATCAGTTCCCCCTTGTAAGGAAGTCGGTGGCTCAATCATATTCCTCGGCCTGAAAGAATGGGGTTATCGGGCCAAATCTTCAAATATCGGAAATTTCGGCGATTCTGGGCCGTCTTTCGCGGCGCCGAGCATCGTCGAGAGATTTCCGCCATCATGCAAGGCGGGCGCTGCAAACCGGATTGCCTGCGCCCGCTTCGACATCGTCTATGGTATGACCCTTGCAAGTGAACATCAAAGGGTTCTTGTTCAGATGCTGCGGTCCCGTGCTAGGTAAAGGGAACCAGGTCCTCGCAGCCGCAGGCTATCCCGTTTGCCAGCAGGATATCGCGTGCGGCCTCGCTCATGGCAATCGCGTAGACCACAGCGGGCTTGAGCTGCACGTACAGAAGCGCTGGCGCTTTGCCCACAACCTTGTCGGCGACAGACCATCCCTCGAAGCTTCGGCCCTCGGAAATCCATTGGAGGAGGGGCTTCACGCCGCGTTCTCGAGTGATCGCGACCTCGTCGTTGCGAACGGCAACGCACGTTGCGCCCTCGGTGGTGAGAAGCGTTGCGTGCGCGAGTTCAGCGTCTGCCGTATCAAGGGCGACGTCGTTCGGGGTTTCCAGCTGCATCCAGGCTCCTTCGGCAGTTCGTAAGACTTCCTGCAAAGCGTACCACGCAAGTGGGTGCGCTTTGCCGAGATCGACGCGTAGCGGAAGCCGTCTGGTCGATTAAAGCGTAGTGAGGGCTTGGGGTGGGAAAGCGGCGGGCTATGAGCGCGAAGGCGAATCTGCTAAGGCCGCAGGTTCCGCCGCTGCTAAAAACGCACAAAGCCGAAGCGCAGCCCAAAGATGGACTGCGCTTCGGCTCGATTAGTCTTTCGGTTCCAGAAGTCTCGCTTACTTCTTTCCCGCATTCTTTGCCAGCTGTTTTCCGCCAAAGATGAAGAAGAAGGCGAAGGGGAGGAGCATGCCGGTGGCCATAAGCGGCAAGGCAATGGGGAGTTTGGACCATCCGCTGATTGCCAGTGGGCAAACGATGCACAAGGAAAAGAGAATCACAACGATTGCAAGCATGATTGCGAATGGGGCTGTTCCGCTCAGCTCGTCGATAGCACAGTCTCCAATTTGCATACATGGTTTGCTCGACTGTTTCACCAGCGGCTGTCGTGGCGATATAGGTAACGGCGTTGGTGAAGTCGCCTAGAAGGGGGACCTCGGCGTTACAGATGGGGTTGGCGACGAGACCGGCGACCACCCAGCCGCCGACCATGCAAGCTTGGCCGCAGGCGATGAAGAGCCCGCGGTGTTTTGAGGGCATGGTCTCGGCAAAGACGGTGGTGACGATTGGAATGCAAGAGCCGACGCCCAATCCCGCAATCAGTCGGAAAGCCGCAAAGAACGCCAGGTCGTTCGAGAACGCTTGCGGCAAGGTGAAGAAGCCGTAGAACATGACGGCGATAATGAGCATCTTCTTTCTGCCTATGCGGTCGGAGAGGATGCCTCCGATAGCTCCGCCGATGACCATGCCGAGCAGGCCCCAGGTGGTAAGAGACCCCATCAGGGCGCCTGGATTGGGGTTATCCGGCCAAAAAGTGTGTGCGACGAACATGTTTGTCGAGTTGACGACCATGAAGTCGTAGCCATCGAGAATCATTGCAAGGGCAAGCAGCATGAACATGAGCCAGGTGTGTTTGTTCATTCCAAAAGAGTCGATAACTTCGGAAACGGTGTATTCCTTATTATTCATGTCCCCCTCCTCATTCGCTAGCAGTCTTTTGCTGGGTTGGTCGGTGCACCTATTGGAGGTAGTGTATGTATGTGCCCTTGAATATGCGAAATGAAATCTTTTATAGACGTCATGCGCAAATGGAATAGCCTTGATTAGAAATCGTTGCTGGGCGAAGCTTGCTGCGGCAAAGTGACAATAACTTCTTCTTAGCCTGTCCATTGCAGCGGACAGCCGCGGCGTTCTTCTCGGTTACACTTCTCTCTATCGGGGAATGCGGCATATAGTAAGGGTGCTATATCAAATGCCGTGTTACTCTCGAAGTATTATTATCCTGGCAGGGAAAATACGTCTCGCTGGCGGGACGAGGGTTGAAGGGCCGTCAGCAGGGCGCGGATTCGGGAAAGAGGGCGCGTATGGCCACCATCGATGTTGACAAGCTTCGCGACTACATGACTGACTACTTCGGCACTGCCGTGTTCAACGGTTTCCCCGCCGCGTTCCTCGACCTCTCCGACATCGAGAGCATGAGTGGTCACGAGCTTTGCCAAAAAGCGGAATCCCTCGGTATCGACCTTCGCGATTTTGAAATTGAGTAGACGAGCCTGCCCAAATAATCGAAAGGGATCTTCTTGTTCTCGCGCGTGATTTCACTTGATTGGTATTTGTATTTACATTGCTCGCACTGTGCTCTCCTTGCCATTTAGTTTTACGTACGCTAGGCCGTCTTAGGCAGCTTTCAATGCGGACGCCCGAAGGCGCTCATCTTAATTTCTTGCGCGTTTTGCCTGATGGGCGTAGTAAGCATTATCGGCTCAGATGGGAGCTGATCAGACATGACGAAGTCCCGCACCCATTTTGGCGGTAAAATAGTGCCAATACCACCAGCGGGAAAGGGATGACATGAGCTCTAGGGAATCTGTCGGAAAGAGGCGCTGCCCACGTCTCGTTGTCGCGATAATCGCTGTCCTCCTCGGGATGGCGCTCGGCTTCTCCGCGCAAGCGGCGTTGGACGTGCAGTCTGCCTTCGCGACGCCGGTCTCGCAAGCAGCGCCCACCACGCAGACCGCCTTCGCCACGGCAGAAGACGCTTCCATAGAAACCCTCCAGCAGGGTGGCATCGAGCTTCAGGCCGACATGGAAAGGACCGTCTGGTGCTCGCGGTCGGGCAGCAAGTACCATTACAGCTCTACCTGTTCGGGGATGAAGAATCCCATCGCGATGACCTTGCAGCAGGCTGTCGACTCTGGTAGGCAGCCCTGTTCCAAGTGCGTGCACGAGTCGCCCACTCCGGGCCCTGCTCCCAACCCCAGTCCTGACCCCACGCCTACGCCCTCGCCCGACCCGCAGCCCCAGTACCGCGGGTTTGTCGATGTCCCCGCCGACTCCTGGTATGTCGAAAGCGGCGTGTTCGACTACGCGCTTGACCACGGTCTCATGAAGGGGTACAGCGACGGCTCGAACAGGTTCGGCCCCGACGATTCGATTACCCGCGCGATGGCCGTGACCGTTCTTTGGCGGATGGCCGGCGAGCCCGCATGCGAGGCCGCCGATTTCGATGACGCCGACTACTCGGAGGAATCGTGGTACAAAGACGCCGTCCGCTGGGCGCGCGCGAGCGAGGTCGTCAAAGGTTATGAGGGGACGAACTGCTTCGGCCCGAACGACCCCGTTACGCGCGAGCAGCTCGCTGTGATGGTCGCGAGGTTCGCGAGCATCGTTTCCCATATCGACACATCGAGTACGGGCGCGGCGCTCGCGGCGAAGCCGGATGCGGCTTCCGTGAGCGATTGGGCACGCGATGCGGTCGCCTGGTCGGTTGACCAGGGCATTCTCGGCGGGGCCTCAATCATCGACCCCCAGGGAACCGCCACTCGCTGCCAAGGGTGCAAGATGCTCTCCATCGCGCACAAGATCATCGGCAACCAAGGCGCGAGCCATGGGGAAGCCTGCGTCCACTTCATCGACGTTGGGCAGGGCGACAGCGAGTTCATCGAGCTGCCGAACGGCAAGACGATGCTCATAGACGCGGGCACGACCGAGAGCGGGGAGAAGGTCGCAAGCTACATCGCCGGGCTCGGCTACTCGCGCATCGATTACGTCATTGCCACGCACCCCCATGAAGACCACATCGGCGGGATGGCGCGCGTGCTGAGAAGCTTCGATATTGGCGAGATTTGGATGCCGCGTGCGACGTCGAACACCGCCACCTTTGAAGGGCTGCTCGACGTGATCGCCGAAAAGGGTATCCCCGTCCATGCGGCGGAGGAAGGGAAGATCATCTGCTCTGACGAAGGCTTTTCGGCGACGATTCTCTCGCCATTCGAGACGTCGTATTCCGACCTCAACGACTGGTCGGTCATTCTCGAACTTGACGTGGGGGCAAGGTCCTTTCTTTTCACGGGCGACGCCTCGTCTAGCGTTATCGGGAAGGCGTGCGGCCACCACGTCGACGTGCTGAGGGTCGGCCACCACGGGTCGAAAACGTCGACGACGCCGCAGCTCGCAGAGACGCTTTCGCCCGACTGGGCAGTGATTTCGGTAGGGGCGGGCAACTCGTACGGTCACCCGTCCGAAGAGGTTCTCTCCGCGCTCTCGGGGGTCGCCCACTTGCTGCGTACGGACCTCGACGGCACGGTGACGCTCAGCTGTGATGGCGAGACGATACGCCGCGCGGCGTAGGGAAGGGGAGGCATGGGCGACGCGATTTACGTCATCGACCGTATTGAGGAGGGTATCGCTGTCCTCGTGCGCGATTCGGGCGAGAAGACGGAAGTCTCTCTTTCGGACCTGCCTTCAGGTGCGCACGAGGGTTCGTGCCTGCGCCCCTGCGAGCACGGATTCGCCCTCGACGAAGGGGAGGAAGTCACGCGCAAACGCCGAATCGAGCGTAAGCTCAACGCGCTCTTCGTTGACTAGTTGAGGATTTGAGCCTCGTTCTCTTTTGACGATTGAAGCGTACGCGCTGTCGAGCAGTCAAGCTGAGTGAGCAGGCCAGCTCGACAGCTCGACCAGTAGATCAGGATTCTTCGGTATCCTCCTGATATTCGATAGGCACCTTGTTTCTTCTCGCAAAAAGTACACCGCGAACACGAGATTCTGGCACGAAAACCGAGGTATCCCACGGATGGAGCCTCGGCTTAGGAGCTCGCTGCGGGCCGACGGCTTCTTCTCGACGAGATACCCCAGGTCGCGTACTCAGGCAATCTGAAGACGCTCCCTGGTCTTCGCATTCCCCGTGGGACACCTCGGTTTTTGTGCCAGAATTGACTCCCAGGTGTGTACTTTTTCGAAACCGCACTCTCAGTGAGCGCATCCCAAGACACGCATATTCGCCAGCGAATGGTCTCCTCTACTTTGAATCCTGGCAGATTGGCCCTGGCTCATTCAGTCGGACATCTTGCGGGGTTGCGAGACCGGCAGCCATCAATCAGTTATGCATCCATGTCCCTTACATCGGACACTCCGCCTATTTCGCTTGCCTTACAATCGCCCAATAACCATCGTAGCCTATCTATTCGATGAAGAGAAAAGGGGAGGGTTGCCATGAGGGGCGCAGTGTTTTAGAGGGCGCGGGGACCCGTCTTGAGAGAACGTGCAAGCCGTTTCGGAAGCGTCTGCATATAGTTTGTTACTTGTGATTCGTTGGCACAAGCACTCTCGATGCTGCAGTTTTCGACTCGTCTCCAACGTATGCTATTGATATTCGCACATTAGAAAGGGAAAGCCATGATAGCAACGAACTTGAAAAACCGCGTGGGCGCAATTGCCGCCACCGTCGCCATATCGTGCGCGCTATGCGTCATGCTGGCGGGATGCGCCACGGAAAACTCAGGGAATGTAACCAGTGATCAGGACGAATACAGCGCAGTGGAGAAGGCGACAATCACCACGCGCACTGTGACATTCCCCGCCGCTCTCTTTAAAGACGAATCGTCCGAAGATGTGCAATCTAGTCTGCAAGAAAAAGGCTGCACTGACATCATTGCCAACGATGATGGTTCCTATATCGCGACTATGCCCATTGATGCGTACAACAGCTTCGTCGATTCGTGGCATCAGAATGTGGTGGACGCTCTTGACGGAATGCCGAACAGCGAAGATTGGCCGACAATCACAGCAATCGACTACGATGACCAGTTTTCCAACGTCACGTTGACCATCAGTAGCAGTGAAATCGGTCTCAAGGAAGCGTTTGCGCCGCTTCAGGTTGGTGTTATTACCTGCATGTACCAGCAATTTGCGGGTCAGCCGGTCAGCTGCGTTGTGAGCATCGTCGACCAAAGCGGCGCGGAGCTGGGGAGTGCCACTTACCCGGATGCGCTTGATGAAGATCGAAGCGATGCTGTCTCGGCCAATTAACCCAAAGGTGGTGTCTGCGATGAACATGCTCAGGAAGTGGTCGGCGATTATTCTGTCCTGCGTTATTGCTGCCGGCATGGTGCTGCTTGCGGGTTGCGCAGAAAAGAGCGATCAAAGCCAATCCGAATACGCCGACGAGGCGTTTATCCAATCGCTTGCGAAAGGCTACGAGGCGCGCGATACGTTGGTGGGGCAGTCCTCTAAGACCGATAAGTCCGCTGAATACTACGAAAAGCTCGTCGACGCTGAGCTGGAGCAAGTGGAGCAATACCAAAGCGCGCAGTTTTCCGATAGCAAGCTGCAGGAGAATGCCATCGCCTACATCAACGCACTGAAAGATCAGCGCGCGGCCGCCGAATTGTACGCAACTGATAACAGCAAGTACAAGCAAGATTGGCAGAAGGCCTACGACAAGCGCACTTCGTTGCTCAAGACGTTTGTGGAAGACTATGACCTTACGGTGTCGGCCGATCACCAGGACAGTCTCGATAAGCTTGTAAGCCACGGCAAGAAGGTGGAGCGGGACAACAGCCAGAAGGAGGCGATCGAGTCGTTGGCTAGCTCGATAGATCTCGAGTTCGCTGAGCAGTACTCGACCTTCATCGGCAAGACGACAGCTACGAACAATACTGGTTACGACTTCGACTATATCAATTTTGATGTGGAATTGTTCGACTCGAGTGGCGTCAAGGTGGAGACGGCAAGCTTGTACGCAAACCACTGGCTCGATGGTGAGACGATCGCGCTCGATTGCTATACGTCGATAAAGGAGCCGCCCTCGACGGTCAAAGTCATCCCCAGCAACTACAAGGTCGCCGAGGCGTAATCACTCTGCCGGGTGCGCAGACGCGTCAAAGCTGGTACGTTCGGGCGTCCGTTGCTGTTGCTCAATCGGGCGCCCGATGTTGGCGCGAGTCCGCTTTGCTGGAAAATGGCGGCCATTGTTTCCCGCAGCAATTGCAGTTCGATTTCCCGAGTGAAAAGCGCCTTGACGGTATGATCAAAGGGACCCTTAATTCTTATCTGAAATGCACGTTCTGTGCATTTAGTCTCGGAAAGAAGCGGTTCGCCTCCCGAATCCCATCGGATACCATCGTTTCGGCGGCATTCGGGCGAGGGGAGGTGGAGAGAATGCCGAGAAGCAAGAACGGGCAGCTCACCCAGGGGGACCGCATGGCGATCGAGCAGCAGCTCAAGGACTGCCGGCCGCTGCCGGAAATCGCCAGGGGGCTGGGCGTCGCGCCATCGACCGTGGCCCGCGAGATAAAGCGCAACGGGGTGTCGTCGAGCCCGAGCTTCCTGTCCGTCGAGACGCGCAACATATGCCTGAGGCGAGAGGCGTGCTCGAAGAGGGACGTGTGCGGCAAGGGCTGCCTGATGCCGTGCCCGACGTGCCGGACGTCGATGTGCAACAAGGTCTGCCCGGATTTCCTCCCGGACCAGTGCCCGTGGCTCCCGCAAACGCCCGCCGCGCGCCCCGGCGCGGGACGTAGCGG
>OBZH01001644.1_pt1 | contig 12162 bp, 8 predicted proteins | sample 1476881 | NCBI WGS metagenome assembly OBZH01 (sample SAMEA2580230, study PRJEB22360) | human gut metagenome | biome: human gut; feature: human-associated habitat; material: faeces | place: Denmark | collected 2008/2010 | reverse complement strand
GTCTGGCCAAGAACTATGAGGCGCACGCCCAGTTCATGCACGAGGCCGGCCATTCGGAAATCGCCCATGCGCCTGAGAACATGGTGATTTTCACCAAGCCGTCCACCTCGGTGATTGGCCCCGATGATCCGATCGTGTACCCGGCCTGCTCCAAGGACATGAACTTCGAGCCTGAAGTGGCCGTGGTGATGGGTCGTATTGCCAAGAACGTATCCGTTGAGAACGCAATGGATTACGTGCTCGGCTTCACCTGCGTGAACGACGTGACGCTGCGCGACCTGCAGGGCATCGATCCCACATGGACGCGAGCCAAGGGATTCGATACCTCCTGCCCGCTCGGCCCGTGGATCGTGATGCGCGATGACCTGAATTGGAAGGACGCCGAGATTTCGTTCACGCTGAACGGCGAGGACGTGCCGATGGCATCCGGTACTACCGCAAACCTGATTCACGGCATCCCTGAGCAGATCGCCGCAATCTCCAGCTTCTCCACACTGCTGCCCGGCGACGTAATCATGACCGGTACGCCGAATGCTTCCGGTCATCTTGATCCCGGTGACGAGACCATTGTGCACGTCGAGGGTATTGGCGATCTGCGCAACGTGATTGTGCGGGCGTAGGACTCAGAAACGCGCCTTACGCTCCCGGTAGAAGCGCGTGCAAGACGGTCATCACCACCAAGCTGATGATGGCCGTCACTGTTAATGAGAAGCCGGCGAGCTTGGCATTGCCGGTCAACGAATCGGTGAACTTGGTCGAGAAAATCGTGATTGGGGCAAAGGAGCCCAGCACGATGATTTCGCGGATTCTCATGTCAAACGGCAGCAGGAACCATGCCGCTACGGCGATAATTGCGCCGAACGCCATACGCCAGGCGATTACCTTGCCCAGCTCCACCTTGTCTTTACGGTTGTCTGGAATCTCCATCATGAGTCCGATCATCGCCATGGCGCAGAAGGCGTTCGCGTTGGCGAACGGCGTGATGAGGGTGACGATCGGCTGTGGAATCGTGATGTGCAGGAACATGAATACCAGCATCAGCATGTAGATGTCGAACGAAATCGAACTCAGAAAATCACGGGCAATGTTGCGCAGGCGCAGGATAAGCGGCAGCGATTTGAAGTTCTCGTCCATATGCAGCAGCGTGCGCGTGATGGTCAGTGAACCTGCCGTGGCCACGGTGGCGTTGCCGATATCGAGCATGATGATCGGCAAGCCAGCGGATGCGCCCATAAAGGTCTGCACCACCGGCAGGCAGAACGCGCCGAGATTCAGTCCCGAGGCGTTGAGCATTTGGAAGGCGCGGTAGTTCTTCTCGTCGCCACGCGATCCGATATACACGATGAACAGCGGAACCGCGCAGGCGAAGAAGCCGAACAGCACAATCCACAGCATGCGCATATCGTGCTTGTTAGTGGCGAACGACAGGATAATCGCGCACGGCAGCGTGAGGTTGAACACCAGTCCTTGAACAACCCTGTAATCGCGTTCGCCGAAAATATGGACGTGCTTGAGTGCGTAGGCGCCGATAATAACGAGCAGTAGCGAACCGGCTTGGAAAATCATGTTCTTCTCTTATCCCACAACGCGCTAGCCGCAGTAGTCGGGGAGCGGTTCAAGCGTACAACAAACCGAGTGCGAGTATAGGAGTGTCGCGGGGCATATTTCGCCTCCCGACGCATATTGTGGACGCCCGTCTAGGCTTGCTCCCGCTGGTGAGAGCTGTCCGCGGAATCGGACTGAGAGTGGTCAACCCCAAAACAGGCCAATTTTTAACCATTTCTGGCGCCGTCTCTAACCTTCCTCACTCGAAAACCTGCGCGGGTTCCAAAACTTGAGTCACTTACGCTCAACTTTTGGGAATAGAATAGGCGTCAGGTCGGTTGAGCATATCAGATAACGACACATTGCGGTCTGCTACGGCGCTCGCAGAGCGTGCGAAACCTCAAGACGAGACGCAGCGGAACGCATGACATGGAGGAATACGATATGGAACAGAAGTTCACCACTATGGCCCAAGAAGCCGTCGGCGACGCGATTCAGAGTGCGTCCGCCGCAGGAAACGCGCAGGTCGAGACCCTGCACGTCATGGATGCGCTGCTGCGCCAGGAAAACGGCGTGGCGCGCTCTCTGATCGAGGCCGCGGGCGGGGATCCGCAGGCCATCGGCGCGGCGGTGCGCAACGCTTTGGTCGCGCTGCCGAGCGCATCCGGATCCAGCACCTCGCAGCCACAGGCCAGCCGCCAGCTGACCGCCGCCATCGCCCAGGCTGAGAAGGAAATGCAGCAGATGGGCGACGAATACGTCTCCACCGAACATCTGCTTATCGGCATCGCGGCCAGCAAGCCGAACCAGTCGGCCGAAATCCTGGAGAAGAACGGCGTCACCGCAGCCTCCCTGCGCAAGGCCGTACCCGGCGTGCGTGGTGGCGCGAAGGTCACCAGCCCGGACGCGGAAGGCTCGTACAAGGCCCTAGAGAAGTACTCCACCGACCTGACGGCCGCCGCCAAGGAAGGCAAGCTGGACCCGGTCATCGGCCGTGACCAGGAAATCCGCCGCGTGATTCAGATCCTCTCCCGTCGTACCAAGAACAACCCGGTGCTGATTGGCGAGCCCGGCGTCGGCAAGACCGCCGTCGTGGAAGGCCTGGCCCAGCGTATCGTGGCGGGCGACGTTCCTACCACCCTGCAAGGCAAGAAGCTCATCTCCCTTGACTTGGGCTCCATGGTGGCCGGCTCGAAGTACCGTGGCGAGTTCGAGGAGCGCCTGAAGAGCGTCCTGAACGAAATCAAGAATGCGGATGGTCAGATCATCACCTTCATCGATGAGATCCACACCATCGTCGGCGCGGGTGCGGCCGAGGGCTCCATGGATGCCGGCAATATGTTGAAGCCCATGCTGGCCCGTGGCGAGCTGCGCCTGATCGGCGCGACCACGCTGGACGAGTACCGCGAGAACATCGAGAAGGATCCGGCGCTGGAGCGTCGTTTCCAGCAGGTGTTCGTGGGCGAGCCGAGCGTGGAAGACACCATCGCCATTCTGCGTGGTCTGAAGCAGCGTTACGAGGCGCACCATAAGGTAACGATCGGCGACGACGCGCTGGTTGCCGCCGCGACCCTCTCGAACCGTTACATTTCGGGTCGTCAGCTGCCGGACAAGGCCATCGATCTGGTCGATGAGGCGGCCGCTCACCTGCGTATGGAGCTCGACTCCTCGCCTGAGGAGATCGATGAGCTGCAGCGCAAGGTGACCCGTCTTGAAATGGAGGAAATGCAGCTCAAGAAGGCCGAGGATCCTGCGTCCAAGGAGCGTCTGGGCAAGCTGCAAGCCGAACTTGCGGACACCCGTGAGAAGCTCAGCGGTCTCAAGGCGCGTTGGGATGCGGAACAGGCTGGCCACAACAAGGTCGGCGACCTGCGTGCCAAGCTCGACGACCTGCGCGTGCAGGCGGATAAGTATACCCGTGAAGGCAACTTGGCGGAGGCCTCGAAGATTCTGTACGGCGAGATTCCGTCCATTCAGAAGGAGCTTGCCGCCGCGGAGAGCGCGGATGCTGAATCTGCTGATGCCAGCGCGGCCAACCCGGCCGATGAGCCGATGGTCCCGGACCGTGTGGACGCCGACTCGGTGGCTGAGATCGTCTCCGACTGGACCGGCATTCCCGTCGGCCGCCTGATGCAGGGCGAAAACGAGAAGCTGCTGCACATGGAGGACTACCTCGGCAAGCGTGTGATCGGCCAGAAGGAAGCCATCGCCGCCGTGTCCGACGCGGTGCGCCGTTCGCGTGCCGGCATCTCCGACCCGAACCGTCCGACCGGATCGTTCCTGTTCCTCGGCCCCACCGGTGTGGGCAAGACCGAACTGGCCAAGGCGCTCGCCGACTTCCTGTTCGACGACGAGAAAGCCATGGTCCGCATCGACATGTCCGAATACATGGAGAAGGCTTCGGTCTCGCGCCTGATTGGCGCGGCGCCGGGCTACGTGGGCTACGAGCAGGGCGGCCAGCTGACCGAGGCCGTGCGCCGTCGCCCGTATTCCGTGGTGCTGTTCGACGAGGTCGAGAAGGCCAACCCGGAGATCTTCGACGTGCTGCTGCAGGTACTTGACGATGGTCGCCTGACCGATGGCCAGGGAAGGACCGTGGACTTCAAGAACACGATCCTGATTATGACCTCTAACCTCGGCTCGCAGTTCCTCGTGAACGAGGACATGGACGCCGACGCCAAGAAAAAGGCCGTGATGGATGCGGTCCACATGAACTTCAAGCCGGAGTTCCTGAACCGTTTGGACGATATTGTCATGTTCCACCCGCTCACGCGCGAGGAGCTTGGCGGCATCGTGGATATCCAGGTCAAGGGCGTGGCCCAGCGCCTGACCGACCGTCGCATCACGCTGGACGTCACCGATTCGGCTCGCGAGTGGCTGGCCAACACCGGCTACGACCCGGCCTATGGCGCTCGTCCGCTGCGTCGCTTGGTGCAGACCGAAGTTGGCGACCAGCTGGCCCGCATGTTGCTGGCCGGCAAGGTCCACGACGGCGACACCGTGCTCGTCGACCAGACCGGCGGCGAACACCTGGAGCTCTCCGCCTGGGCGAGTGACCAGATTGCCTCCGACGATCCGGACGTGAGCGTAGACAACGTCTCCGAAGACAAGTGACAATCACTGGCTCCCCTCTTCGAGGGGAGCTGTCAGCGAAGCTGACTGAGGGGAGTTCGGGCGGCTTCGCAACAGTGGTTTTTCTCTGCAAAATCTCTTAAACAGGTGGGTATGGTAGCAGTCATACCCACCTGTTCGTCTTTGTGGGTCTATCTCGATTTCGAGGGGCTGATTTGCCCTCTTTCGGAGGTCTACTTCCATTTCGAGGGGCTGCTCATCCATTGAACCGCAAGTATCAGTGGCTTTATGGCAACGCCATTCCGCCGTTTTGGGGCCTTATCTACTTGGCTGCCAGCCCCTTGAAACGGAAGTAGACCTCCCGCAACATCGAAATCAGCCCCTCGAAACGGAAGTATCTTCCCGGTCCGTCTCAATTGCGTTTCCCGAGAGCGGAAGAACCGTGATATCAAGGTGTTCACTGCTGCATATGGTAGGAAAGTGAGTGTTGGCGGACGAAGGGAGGGCTAGTGACCGGACGATTTGCGCCGACACCATCGGGACGCATGCATATCGGCAACGTGTATGCCATGCTGGCCGCATGGCTTTCGGCCCGCTCTCGTGGTGACCGCATGCTGATGCGCATCGAAGACGTGGATAAGCCGCGCGTGATTGCCGGTGCCGATCGGCTCATGCTGGATGATCTCCGTTGGCTGGGCCTTGACTGGGACGGCGAGCCGATGTTCCAGTCCCAACGCACAGAACGCTACGAATATGCATTGGAGTGCTTGCGCTCGCGAGGCGTGCTATATCCCTGCTTCTGCTCGCGTGCCGATATCCGTGCGGCTTCCGCCCCCAACGAAGGTGACGGTTTCATGGTCTATCCCGGCACCTGCCGTCATTTGCTTCGCAATCATCCCGGCGAGGTGCATTCCCGACTAGCTCGCGGCGACCAGCACTCCGTTCGCATCGCCATGCCAGAACCGAGGGCAATGTCGGACGGCCCATTTGCGAACCTATATACGTCATCGGAAGCGTCAACGCCCGTGCGTGGCGATGGAATTGCCGACTGTATTACAAGTTTTGATGATTGTGTTTACGGTCCGCAGCATTACGATTTGCCTCATGAAGTGGGCGATTCGGTGATTCGCCGAGCTGATGGACTGTTCGGCTATCAGCTTGTTGTGGTTGTGGATGATTTGGATATGGGCGTTGACGACATCGTGCGTGGCCGTGATTTGCTACGCTCCACTGCATTGCAGATGTGGATTCGCCAATGCCTGCTGGCCGGAGGATTCCGGCCGGAGTGCGCGAGCGATGCACGAGTATCTGCCGAACACCCGAAGTATGTGCATTTGCCCCTCATCGACAACGCGGCCGGTCGGCGTTTAGCCAAGCGCGAACGCTCTCTGGATATGGGAGCCCTGCGAGCCCGTGGCGTGACCCCTGAACAAATCATTGGCTATTGTGCCTGGCTGTTACGTTTACAATCCGCTCCAATCCCTTGCAAACCCGCCGATCTGTTGGCCGATTTCAGTTGGGAGCCGCTGCGCGCCAATCACCCTGACCGTGCGTTGAAGCCGGATGATCCAACCACTCCACAATGGCTGGCAGAAGCGTTAGGCTAGAGACAGCCCAACAGGAAGGATTCCAATGTCGTCGAAGCTCTGGAGAAACGTGGTGCTGGCCGGTGTGGCCGCCGCAGGTGCCGCAGTGTGGGCCGTGGCCCCGCGCACATTCAATGACAAGCGCCGCAATTTCGTACCCTCGATTCCCGAGGTCTGGTATGCGCATCGCGGTCTGCATGATGCCGGTTCCGGCTTGGTGAATGTTGCCGATATCGCGGACTACGCCGGTGACAATCCCGTCAGCGCCCAGTCCGATACCACGGGGCAATCCATCGCTGAAAACGACGACTATGTGGCACTCGCTCGTGCCATGGCCATCAAGGCGGGCTATGGCAGTGCGGATACAACTGGTCCGATTGCGCCTGAGAATTCCCTGGCTGCATTCGCTGCCGCGTGCGAGGCCGGCTATGGCATAGAACTTGACGTGCAACTTACGCTGGATGGCCAAGTGGTTGTGGTGCATGATGCTGATTTGCTGCGTGTGGCCGGAGATTCGCGGTTGATTGAGGACTTGACCTACGACGAGCTCACCCGCATCCCGCTGTTCCCGAACGGTAAGTCCGGCGATCTCAAGGCTGAGTCTCTGCCGGGTGCCGGCGAGAACCCGCCTCTGGTCGTCACGCCGTCCGCAGCCCCGGAAGGCTATTACCAGCATGTGCCGCTGTTCTCTGATGTTTTGGACGTGGTGGCCGGTCGTGCGCCGCTGATTGTGGAATACAAGTTCAGCAATAATCGTGCATGGGACGAGCGCAGCGAAGAGCTGATGGAAAAGGGTCATGCGTTGCTCGAGGCGTATGACGGGCCTTACGTGGTCGAGTCCTTCCACCCGGGTGCGGTGAACTGGTACAAGGAGCATCATCCTGAGGTGTGCCGTGGCCAGTTGAGCTGGCCGGCAAAGCTGGATAAGCATGGTGCGGCTGAATGGACTGCCGGACTGCTGGCGTTTAATTGGTTGTCTCGTCCTGATTTTGTGGCGTATGACTGGACTGGTGGTGCTTCGCCGCAGGTCAAGCTCGCTCGCTCGATGGGCGCCACGGCGGTTTCCTGGACCGTGCGTTCCAGTGAGGAGCTTGCTCAATGTGAGCCGTATTTCGACCGCCACATCTTCGAGGCGTTTGTACCCGACGAGGTGTGAGCAAGCAACTTGGCTCCCCCTGAGGGGAGCCAAGACAGTGATTATTTGTGATACGGTTCGCCGGCGTTGATTTTGTAGGCACGGTAGATCTGTTCCAGCAGGATCACGCGCATAAGCTGATGTGGAAACGTCATCTTCGAGAAGCTCAGCAGGAAATCGGCGCGACGTAGGATCGCATCATCGAGTCCGATCGACCCGCCGATAACCAGCTGAATATGACTGGTACCGCGCAATCCTAGGTCATTGATTTTCGCGGCCAGTTCTTCGCTGGAAAGCTGCTTGCCATTAATGGCAAGGGCAATGACGAATGCGCCGTCCTTCAGATGTTTGGCTATGCGCTCGCCTTCTTTGGCCTTGATTTGGCGATCCACGCCCTCGGAGGCATGGTCGGGCGTCTTCTCGTCCGCGACTTCAATGATGTTGAGCTTGCAATAGCGCGAGAGTCGCTTGGAGTACTCGTCAATGGCATCGCGAAGGTAACGTTCCTTCACGCGTCCCGGCGCAATAATGTCGATCTGCATAAGGTCTTCCATAGATTTGGCTCCCGCTGGCGGGAGCTGGCGGCGTAGCCGACTGAGAGTGGTCAGTTTCCGATATCAACCACCCTCAGTCTCACTTCGTTCGACAGCTCCCGCCAGCGGGAGCCCAAAAATCAGTCAATCATGAGGAATTGATTAACGTGTGCGGAGACCGCCGTCCGAAGCCGAAGGCGCACTATGGTGCGTCGAGTGCTGAGGAAAGGCGGTATACGCTTCGTTAATCAATTACTCCGTAGAGACGGTCGCCGGCATCGCCGAGCCCCGGCACGATGTAGCACTTGTCGTTGAGCTTTTCGTCGACCGCGCACACCACGACCTTGAAGTCGATGGACGGGTCGATGTGCTCCTCAACGTACTTAATGCCCTCAGGAGCCGCGATGATGTTGATTGCGGTCACATCCTTGGCACCGCGCTCGGCCAGATAATGCGTGGCGGCAACCAGCGTGCCGCCGGTGGCGAGCATCGGGTCGATCAGGAAGCACTGGCGGCCGGACAGGTCCTCCGGCAAGCGGTTTGCGTACGTGACCTGCTGGGTGGGGTGCTCCTCGTCGCGCTTCATGCCCAAGAAACCGACCTCGGCAGTAGGCATGAGGCGGGTCATTCCGTCGAGCATGCCCAGACCTGCGCGCAGCACCGGCACGATAATCGGACGTGGCTTGGCGAGCTTCTTGCCGGTCATCGGGGCGACCGGCGTCTCGATTGGTGCGGCCACGACGGACAGGTTGCGGGTGGCCTCATAGGCCTCAAGCATGACCAGTTCGGAGACGAGCTCGCGGAAAGTGGAGGAAGGGGTATTCTTGTCGCGCAAAACGGTGAGCTTGTGCTCAACCAGCGGATGATTCAAAACGTGAAGTTCCATATGCTCCAGCCTAGTCCAAGTTTCTCGACCCGCCGAATTGGAGTTTGCCCCCGGGGGGCGGATTGCCTCGTGCGGGCCACGCGCATCCTGTTCCATGGGGTACATGTCCGATTGGATCGCAGTTTTGCGCCGTTGAGGGAGTCTCAGTGGTGCGGATTGTCCATTTATTCGCGATTTTGCTCCACTGAGATAGGTTCAGCGAGGTGTTTTCTAGAGCCGATCGCGGTTTTGCTTCGCTGAGTGGCTTTCAGCGCGGTGGTCTTTCGATTTAATCACGGTTTTGCCTCGCTGAGTCGAGCTCAGTGTGGCAATACTTCGTTTTAATCACGATTTTGCTTCGCTCAGATCGCTCAGCGGAGCGATCTCATGGTTAACTCGTGGTTTTGCTTCGCTGAGTGGCTCTCGGTGGGGTGGTTCTTCGGTCTAATCGTGGTTTTGCTTCACTGAGATGGATTCGGCGGTCTGTGGAGGAGCAGGCGATGATTGATCGTGCGGGAACATTCCGTATTTTCTGGTCAATCGTGCTGCCTATGGCACGTCCGGCAATCGTGACTATCTCGATTCTGTCCTTCCAGGGCTCGTGGAATGAGCTGTCGCACTTCATTGTTTCGACTCAGTCTTCGGCGTTGACCACGTTGACCAAGGGTGTTGCCTCGTTGGCCAGTGGGCAGCTGTCCCAAGGTAACCAATACCCGGTCAAACTGGCGGCTGCCGTCATCATGACCATCCCCGTCGCCGTGCTGTTCTTCATCTTCCAGAAGCAAATCATGAACAGCTCGGAAGGCTCCGTCAAGGAATGACGGGTCTGCGCAACAATAACTATTCGCTTTTCAACAATCAACGGAGAACATATGAACAGCACTGAGCGTATCCGACAGCCATGGATGCACGACATGAAGCCTCTTGTTGTGGCGCCTGCCCAACTGTGGGAAACCGCAGACGGCACTGTGGACGCATCACAGCAGCACGCGGGGGCGGCCAATATCGCCGGATTTTATGTGGGAGATACTCGTATCATCTCACGCATCATTCCGGTTGTGAACGGTGAGGCACCCACAGCGATCGCATGGAACTCTCCCCAAAAAGGAGTGGGTGTGTCTTCCATGGTGGCCCGCAATGTTGATGGCCCGACGGTGGATCCCTCGGTTCGTATCGCGGAGAACCGCACTCTGGAACCGGATGCCCTGCATGAGCGATATGTGTTGCGTAGCGTGATGACTGATCCGGTGACGCTTGATTTCTCAGTGAAATTGCGCTTTGACATGGCTTCGATGCAGGAGATCAAAGGTGGTGCGTCATCCTCTGCCGCAGCTAACGGCGAGGTTATTCTCTCCCGAGTGCCCGGTGATGCATGTTCCGCAGAGGTGGCGTACGGCGAGCTGCGTGCCACGGTAACCGCGGAGCCGCAGGATGGTAGTGGGGTGCCGTCAATCATCCTTGATGGTCTTGATTGCGTGATCTCCTGGCAGGTTACGATTCCTGCTCGCGCGGAGACTTCAGTCGGTCTGCATATTGCGGTGAGCTCGCCGCGCAATGCCGTTATCGCGGCGAATGCCGATTGCCCGTGGGCCGATGTTCAGGTGGAGGCCGCCGATAATCGTGTCTCCAATTGGGTGAATACCTCTTTGAGGGATCTCGATGGTTTGCGGATGTCGATTCCGGCTTTGCCGGACGATGAGTTTTTGGCGGCCGGTGCACCGTGGTTCTTCACCCTGTTCGGTCGTGATTCCCTATGGGCTGCACGTTTCATGTTGCCGCTGACGACTCGTACCGCGATGGGCGCACTGCGTACTCTGGCGCACTTCCAAGCTACTGAATCCGATATTCAGACCAATGCTGATCCCGGCAAAATCATGCATGAACTGCGTGCTGAGCCGTTGGTGCAGACCGGTGCATTTAATGACGGCACCAGCTTGCCTCCGCTGTACTACGGCACAATCGATGCCACCGAGCTGTGGATTATTCTGCTTGCTGAGGCCTTGCGCTGGGGTGCGCCTGAGCAGGAGATTGAGGCGTTGCTGCCGAACCTTGAGGCCGCACTTGCCTGGCTGCGTGATTGGGGCGATTGCGATGGTGATGGATTCTTGGAATACATCGATCGCACTGGCCACGGTCTGAGCAATCAGGGCTGGAAGGACTCGGGAGACTCCGTGCGCTGGAATGATGGGCGCATTGCTGACGGCCCAATCGCCTTGTGCGAGGTGCAGGGATATGCCTATCAGGCGGCCATACTCGGCGCGGATGTGCTGGAGAAATTCGGGCGTCCTGGAGCTGAGGATTGGCGCGCATGGGCCAAGCGGCTGAAGACCCGGTTTAACGAGGTTTTCTGGGTTGATGACGGCAATGGCCGCTATCCGGCGATTGCGCTGGATCGAGACAAGAAGCCGGTTGATTCCTTGACCAGCAATATTGGGCATCTGCTTGGCACGGGCATTCTTGATGAACAGGGTGTGCGCGATGTGGTGGCCCGTTTGGTTGGCGATGACATGCTCAGCGGCTATGGCGTGCGTACCATGAGCACACTGGCTGGTGGGTACTGGCCTGAGAGCTATCATTGCGGATCGGTGTGGGCCCATGACAGTGCCATCGTGATGAATGGTCTTCGTGCAGAAGGTTATGAGGAGGAGGCACTGCGCGTGGCTGATGGACTGGTTCGCGCTGCCGATGCTTTCGACTACCAGATTCCGGAATTGTACTCAGGTGATTCGGGGGAGAACAGTCCCTCTCCGTATCCTGCGGCTTGCCATCCGCAGGCGTGGTCGGCGGCCTCTTCCGTATCGGTGCTGTCGTTGTTGCTTGGGCTGGAGCCCTGTTCTACGGAGCCGACTCCATCCGAGTCTCCTTTGGCTCGAGGATTGCGGCTGAATCGGAACTGAAATGGAGCATTATTCGGCGGGATTGGGGGTTATGCCGTTGCGCGCCGACCTTAGCGGGGCGAACCGTTGACTCGGTCGTGGTTTTGCCCCGCTGAGACGGGCTCAGTGGGGTGGTCTTTCGGTTTAATCGCCGTTTTGCCCCGCTGAGTGGTTGTTAGTGTGGCAATCCGTCGGTTAACTCGCAATTTTGCTTCACTGAGTCGAGCTCAGTGAAGCAATACTTCGGTTTAATCGCGGTTTTACCTCGCTTAGATTGCTTAGCGGAGCGATTTCATGGTTAACTCGTGGTTTTACGTCGCTGAGACGTGCTCAGCGGGGTGTTTCTGCGATTGAATCGCAGTGCTGTCCCGTTTTGGTTGCTCAGCGGGGTGGCTCTTGGGTTTAATCGCGGTTTTGCCCCGCTGATGGCGCAAAGAATGATGGGGATGCTGTTGCAATTGCATGAAGGAGTGTCCCGAGTGATGGAAAGAAGAAAAGCGCCGAACCGCGAAAGCGCCTGTCGGCGCAAGGGCCGCTCGCGGCGGCAAAA
>OBZH01001641.1_pt1 | contig 12198 bp, 25 predicted proteins | sample 1476881 | NCBI WGS metagenome assembly OBZH01 (sample SAMEA2580230, study PRJEB22360) | human gut metagenome | biome: human gut; feature: human-associated habitat; material: faeces | place: Denmark | collected 2008/2010 | reverse complement strand
CTCCATGCGCTATTTGTCTCAGCGTTATACGATGCCGTACAAAGAAGTTACTGGAATACTTACAGATATCGGAACAGAAGAAGCAGTACCGCGAGGCTTTACATAAAGCCCCACAGACCGCGAAAATACGTTCATTTCATTACATAATGTACAGACACGTCTGCACCATGAGGCTCTAAATAGCTAAGAACGCGGGACGCGGGGATAAATTTCAAGCTGAAAATTTGCCGTATTTCCGCATCCGCGTTTATTGCGCTCCGTCTTTGTGTATACAATACGGTCGATTAATTCTTTTAGAAAGCGGTTTTTATCCTGCACACTTAAATAATTGTAATTGTCAATCAGCTTTTTGCATCGAGGAATAAAATTAGCTTTGTCAGCCTGTATTTTACTCTCATATTCAATTTCCTGCATAAGAGCTGTCCGTTTTTCCTTTAATGCTTTTTCGCGGTCAGAAATTTCTTTTTGTCGGGAAAGGAAAACATCTGTATCATAAATACCCTGCTCAAGCAGATCGTAGAGGTTGCCACGCTGAACGGACAATTTTCTTAAATCTTCGTCAAGCTCGGAGAGAGCAGATTGCTTCAAGGCAATCATCTCATCAAAGCGTGAGGTATCTTCCACATCTTTCAATTCATATTCTGATGTCCAGTCGTTCAAAATATCAAGAATGACTTTTTCAACAACATACAAAGGAGAGCCGACAGTTCCACAGCCATACGGGCAGTATAAAAAATCATACGCCGCCTTCGTGTGTGTAGGGCGCCGGCGCATGGCATGGCCGCAGCAGGAACAATATATGATTCCTGCAAGGGGATTTTTGACAGTGTAATCTCGATTGACAGGCAGAGAAGCAGAAGAAAGATGTTCATTTGCGATTTTAAATGTTTCCTCTGAAATCTGGCCCTCATGCATCCCATTTGCCAGTTCATAAGATTTCTGACGAGGACGAATCTTTTTAAGCTGCCCGTTCTGCATTTTTTTGACTGTTTTTCTGTGACCTAAGCGCACCATGCCTATATTATGTTCATTTTCTATAATTCCTCTGATAGTTACACCAGTCCATGTCGAACCGTTGTTTCGGGTAGGAACCCCCATTTTATTGAATAAATTTGCAACCTTATCCGGCCCGACAGGAACGCCATCAGCTCCATATGCGATTAAATCATACATCATTTTTAAATATTTGCTTTCTGCCGGATCCGGCCTTAAAGAAAAACCTCGTTGTTTTGATAATTTATAACGCTCCCAGCCATACGGAGCAATATTACCGATAAATTTCCCTTCAAGGAAAGATTGATGCCGTCCGGTTTCAAGTCGGCGGTTAATCGTTTTATATTCACGCCGAGACATGAAAAGGTTAAATTCGAAATATTCAGAATCAGACGGGTCGGACGGATTATAAATTTTAAGCGGCGTTATAATGAGCGTATCGGAATAAGTAAAGGCTTCTGATATATATCCCTGGTCTCTTGTATCTCCACGAGCGAGACGCTCAACCTCAACAACTAGAACGCCATCCCAAAATCCCTGTTCAACTTCACGAAGAACTCTTTGCACAACCGGACGCGCGGCAATCGTTTCACCCGACACAATTTCTTTGTAGATTGCGTGCAGGGATATATTTAGCTGTTTAGCTAAATCTAAAAGTATATGCTCATGCCTGGCAAGTGTTTCCCCCTCTCCATGTGCTTCTGCTTCTAAATCCTTCCTAGATTTACGCAGATAGGCGCAGTAATTTCCATCAGTTTTTAGCATTTTATCATCTCCTTTTATAACTATATGTAAAAAAGTATAAAAATAACAGCCAGACACGAACAAAAGTTCTGATTGCCTGACCATTCCGAAGATGATACAATATTTATGGTGTTAGAACCATCTTCGGTGGTTTGTCGTGCTTTCAAAGCACAGGTGACGCTCCGGTATTCGCAGTACCGGGGCGATTTTTATATCATCCCGTTGATATCACCGAAATGGTATCACAACAAATCTGAAACACAGATTTCTAAATCTTCATAAATACCAGTCTTTACCTTATCATTAAAAGAATACTGTATAGAATCCTCGGATTCAGTAAAAATATAAACCTGCACAGTTTGCTGCATAGGATTAACGATCCAGTATTCCTTAACCCCAGCAGTACGGTACTTAAAAAGTTTTGTAAGATAATCCATGCGCTGACTGCTTGGAGAAACTACTTCGATAATCCAGTCAGGAGCTCCGGTGCATCCTTTTTCTGTCAGTTTGTTTTTGTCACATATCACAGATATATCAGGCTCTACATATATACTGTCATCTGAATTGAGATTTACAGCAAAGGGAGCAGGGTAAACTTTACAATCCCCCCTTTTATCAGAGATGTAGTTCCCTATAACACGACTTAACTGTTGTACAATTTCCTGATGGATTCGGCTTGGTGGAGCCATAGCATAAAGCTGACCGTTAATCAGTTCTGCGCGCTGCCCGTCTGGAAGGTTCCAATAGTCCTCTGCTGTATAGTAGCTCTGTTTTGGTAATAGCATAAAAAGCCTCCTTTCTCTAATAAATAGGACTTATTTGTTTCTAAAGTGTATTTTTGCATATTTTTCAACATCTACTTCAATAGTTTTTACGAAGGCTTCTTCAAATGTCTCTTCCGAAGACGTTTCAAGCTCTTTTGCGATTTTATTAATATCAATATCAGATAATGAAGAGGGGCCTGGTATTTTTTCATTATCACATTTGCAAGTATAAAGATAACCAGCCAGACAGTCTATTGCCATTTCAAATGCTTCTTCAAAAGTCTTTCCGCAGGTTGCTAAAAAATTCAAGTCCGGGAAAATAACGGAATAACCATTATGCTCCTTAAAAAAGCATGCAGGATATACAGATAACATGTACTTACCTCCGAAACGAATATCAGTTTAAATCCTCTATTATATCCCAAAAGTCAATTTCATTAATTATAGCAAGATTTTCTTCTACTAATAGCTTCTTCAACTTTACGCCCATAGCAAGAAAAAGCCCAACAAGGATTTCCATCATTTCCTACAATTAAATAACGAGTAGAATTAGTAAGATTGTTTTTAAAAATTCCGCCAAAAGATTCTATTATTTTAGCAATATCTTTTCTTTCAGCTATTTGGGAACGTCCGGTAAAACAAAATAAGTTATTTTCAAATTGTATGTCTTGACAAACTGAACAAATTCCTTTAATGCTGTATTTTTCTTTGAGTGTGGAGATTTCATTTTCATTTAAATTATACGAAATAGTAAGGTCAATAAAGTTACTAAGGAATGCCTTTAATGTATTACGTTCATCTTCTGTAATTATACCATCAGAAAGAATAGATAAAAGAAAACTCTCTATTTCATCAAAAGGATAGCAGCCTGTTAAAAAATCGTTTGTCCGGATCCAAGTTTTTAAGGTGTGAATTTCTTCATCTGAAATTTCGCCATCCGCCAATATTCCATGAATTAGACCATGAAGAAATTGAAGAGATGAAGTTATTAAATCGTAATAATCGGAATCAGATACAAAGTTATTACATAACCAAACAATATCATCAGCTTCTGATTTTGTAACAATGCCATCCGAATAAACTGATTCAATAAGAGGAATCAGCTCACTGAAAGGATGACGGTTTATCAGATGACTATGGGAAATACACCAATGAGATAGTTCATTAACCTCATCTTCATTTATTTTGTAATCAGTAGTAATGCCAGCAACAATTCCTTTTAATGTATTCACTGCTTTGTGGAGTTCGGCAGGCATTGTAAATTTTCTATAATCTTCAATTTCACAAATTTTACTCATATTTATACCTCATTTATCTTTAGAATTTTATTCAACTTTACCAAGTACCTTACCAATACACTGAATAGATTCATTGCCTGGGATAATAGGGTATTTTTTATTATGTGATATTAATCCCTTTTTACCAGCTTCCTTAATAAAACATTCGTTGTTTATGATAAAAATACCAATTTCTCCAGGATGGATGATTTGCCTCTTTTCTACATATACCTTGTCACCATCTGAAAAAGTAGGTTCCATGCTGTCACCGTTTACACCGATAATAAAGTCAGCTCCTTCCATATACGGAGCTTCTATGGTGTCGGTTGGGATGTCGTCAAAAATAAATCCGTTCCCTGCGGCGGCTATTTTTCGCATATAGGTATACATACGTAAAGAAAAACCGTTTTGCTGGACAGGGGCAGCAGGCTGTAGGCAACGCTCTGATTCTGCATTTAATACCATATCAACTAATTTTCTACCGTGATCGTCAAGGTCATGGTATTTTTTTATCATTTTAATATCTGAATTTTTAATATTGATCGAATTTCCAGAAACTTTATATCCATAAGCCTCGCCAAGTAATTCAGAATAATTCAATTCATACAAACGACACAGCTTCAGAAAAGTATCCATATCTGGTTCTGTATTTCCGTTTTCGTAATTGCTGAGAGTAGTATTCTTTATACCTATCAATTCGGTTACATCACTTTGCTTAAGTCCTTTGCTTAAGCGACCTTCTTTTAATTTCTCTACCAAATAACTATTCAAAATATCACCTCCTATGCGTTTATTATATCCCGAAATTTTGAAATTGTAAATTAAAATTTCAAAAAACTTAAAATAACTTATTGACAATCCAATAAATATGGAATAATATGTAATTAATCCATAAAACATGGAATACGAAAGGAGGAAAGAGGATGATTTTAGATATCGTGGAATTGAAGACCTATATAGAAGCAAACGGTATTAAGCAAAAGTATATTGCAGAGAAAGCGAATATATCAGAGCCAAAACTTAGTTCGATATTAAGTGGAAAGCGTAAATGCGAGGTAAGTGAGTATGCAAATATTTGTAATGTACTAGGGGTAGACTTCAAAACTTTTGTGAAAGAAAAGGAGGTGGTATAGATGGCAAAAGAAATAGAGACGAAAGAAAAAACAATATGGTACCTGTGTGATGGGGAGAAACAAGACTGCAAAAAAACACATTGCTATAAGAATACAGATATAGAACCATGCAGGCATACAAGAGATATAGAACACGCAATCAATTTTAGAAAAGAAGAGCTAGGAGGAAGGGAAAATTATTGGGAAAACAACTGCGATACAAGTAATACCGCAGTTGAAAAAGACTTACGGAATAAATCTTGAAAGAAAGAAGACAAGATAAGTCAGACAAACAGTAAAGCATACATATAACCAGAGGTGATGAAGATGGTTGTAGAAACTATAAAAAAAGGAGAGTGTACAGTCATTATATATGATGATGCATTTTCGAAAGCTGGCGCAGATGATGTAGAAAGGATAATTCAAAACGCCTCTGCAATTGTCTGCGCAGCAGAAAGAGAAAATATTTCAGTAAGTACATGAACCCTGCAAAGCGCGGGGAAGAGTGGACAAGCAGGAAGGGAGCAGCGATGAAAAAAATCAAGGTTATGACAGATGAAGAGTTTGCTCTTCATTATGAAGCTATCAAGTTAATGCTTAGTGAAGTAGACGATCCGGACGATTGGAACGGAAAGCGCTGCAGAATTATGGGCTATGTAGCTGGAAATGCAGACGGAAACACAAAAAGAGCCTGGACAGGAGAACAGCTTCAAAAAGTGTTTGAATTAGGCTTTGCGCCGAGAAAGGAGAAAAAATGATATGGATTATACGCTGGGTGCGTACAGGAGAGCTGGAATGTCGAAGCGGAACAAAGGAAGAAGTACGACAGTATGCAGAGAAGAAAGCAGAAAAGAAAAAAAGCGGGTATGTCATTACATAAAATACCTGCGCCGGATACGGACAGCTACAGAGGCAGTGATCGGATGCGCATGTATCTATATAACTGCAGTAGTACAGACAACAGATATTTGCAATCAGTCGCTTTCGGCCCAGGCACAGCCTTTGCTGATGGCGGTAACAGTTATATTACTCTGCGGAATTTTAAATACGGCCTCCTGGCACATTGAAAAAAGAATAAAAAAATAACACCCTGCCGCAAACAGAAGTGTTATTCATAAAAATATTTTTACCCTGCAGATGGGTAATATTTAGGACATAAATATTATACCATCTGCGGGGTGAAAAAGTCAAGAAAAATGGGGTTTTGCCCCATTTTCAAAGTTCATAAGAATATTAAAGTTAGGACACAAAGCAGATGGGAACAAAGAGAAAAACACACAGATTCAAGCACGGAGACATCATAGACGTAGAGGAATACCATGACGGAAGATATGGCGCCCCCGGAATGGGAAGGCAGAAAAAGAAAAAGCCCACCCCGGAGCAGATGATTGTTGTAAATGTAATGAACAAAGCAAGGAAGGCAAGAAAACAACTGTTAGCGTATTTCAATACAGGGGACTACTTTGTCACGTGGACATACAGGGTAGATGCAAGACCGCCTGACATGGAAACCGCGCAGAAGCATTTTACAAAAGCAATCAAATACATAAAGCGGCGGTACAAAAAAGCGGGGCAGCCTCTGCGCTGGATAAGAAATATAGAACAGGGAACAAGAGGCGCCTGGCATATTCATCTGATTATTAACCGCATACCAGGTACGGCTGAAATGATAGAGGATGCCTGGGAACATGGTGGAACCTATGCAGTACAGATCCGGAAAAGCAAATTTTATGATGAAGATTTCACAGCATTGGCCAATTACATCACAAAGGACGAACGTCTCGGACAGCGCCGGACAGACGGTACATATGAAAAGCCGCGCGTGAAACAGACAAGCTACAGTACAAGCAGAAATATGCCGTTAAAAGAGCCGCACAAAGAAAAACTTGTGCGGTGGAAAAAAGAGGTAAAAGCAAAGAAAGGCTATTATATTGCAAAAATACATGAAGGAATCAACCCGGCAACAGGTTTCAAATACAGACGGTACACAATGATACGTCTGCATATGAGGATTTAAAGTATGAGAGAAGTAAAAATATATACCGGGACAAGCCTGCACGGGCCTTGTATCAGTAAAGGGAACTGGGCGGCAATCGTAGAGTGCCAGACCAAAAAAGGCCCGGCAACGCGGGGGATTAAAGGGACAGAAGAAAAGTCAACGTATTATCGCCTTGTTCTTCTTGCGATTGTGAACGCACTGTATTTACTAAATACAGCCTGTGCTGTGACAGTATACACAGACTGTACATTTGTAAAAAATATGATTGAACAAGGCAGGCCGGAACAATGGCAGCGGGCAGAGTGGAAAGCTCCGGCAGGCGGCGAGAGAAAAAATAAAGAATTGTGGCAGCAGTACCAGGAACTTTCAAGGCGGCATAAAATAGCTGTCCGCTTTAGTAAATACAACGATTACGTAGAAAAGCTAAGCGAATTGACAGCAGCATAAGCAAAATGCCTGCGAGATTCTGAAAAATCAATGTTTTCCGGCATTTTGACAGGGGAAAACAGAACATAAATGAGAAAATCTATCAAAAAGTCCGGCGGATTCTGAAAAATTAACATTTAGGAGGATTTTACATGCAGGAAAGAACATTTTCATATAAGGACACACAAAAGGCAGCAGTACCGTTCCGGCATGGGAACATGTATAAATTCATGTATGCAGGGAGCAGGCGCAAAAGAAAAAGGAGGGTGAAAGGAAAATGAACAACAAATATGACGCGCAGTATAAGAAAATGCAAGGCAGCGTCACAAAAGCGGAAATTCTAAGATTCTGGAATACAATAGGCGCGTATATGGAATTTTATGAGGACTGGGTGAAAGAGTGCTGCAGGATTACGCCGACAAAGAAAAATCCAAATAGGAGGCTGTTAAAAAGGTGGAACAAATAATGAGGAAATTAGATGAACAGAAAAAAGTATTCATAGCATTGTGTAAAGCATACATAAGACGAAAGGGCATAACAGAGCTGTTAGATTATCTTGAAACAACAGATTTTTTTACCGCGCCGGCAAGCACAAAGTATCACGGCGCATATCCGGGTGGACTGGTGGAACACTCTTTGAATGTATACAGGCGTTTAGTGTCAAAACAGGAAGATATGCCTGCAGGGACAGAAAATGAAACAATCATAGTCATAGCACTTCTGCATGACATCTGCAAAGTCAATACATATGAGCAAACAGGGACGCTCTGCGCAGATTTTGAACAGAAAGAATATAGCTACACATACAGAAATGAGCTTCCGGCTGGACATGGTGAAAAGTCTGTCATTTTGATTCAGCGCTATATGCAGCTTACAGACGAAGAGATTATCGCAATAAGCTGGCACATGGGCGGCTTTGATGCGCGGGCACGGGAAACGAGAGAACTTAGCGAGGCGTGGAAAAAGCATCCTCTTGCCGTTCTTCTTCATCTCGCGGATATGGAAGCAACATGGCTGGACGAAAGATGGGAGGAGCAATGAACAAAAACAGTGTAGGAATGCGGAAGATGCGCCGGGAAGACTACAAAAAAGTAAAAAAGATGGACAGACAGCAGTTTGAGAGCTTTTGCCGCTGTCTGTATGAGGAAGGGCAGCAGGATGGAATAAATTCTGTAAAAGGCGTAGACATTGAAGAAGTACGGGAAGCGGTGCAGGCTGTAAAAGGTATAGGAGAAAAGAAAACAGAAGCAATCATGCAGGCGATAGAACAAAAATTCGCAGAAAGGAAATAAAAATGTTTATAAAAACACAAGGCTTCAAAAAGTTGATAAATGAAGCATATAAAACAACGAGGTTGGTAGTCGGAAATGACGGGCATGGAATATATATGCATGGAGGATACTGGGGTATCTGGATAAAAGAAGGGTGTATTCCGAAGGAGGAGCTTGGGGAGCTGATTAAGCTGACAGGGGAATTACCGGGTACAGGGGAAGTTTTTAAGGCTACAAAAGCAGGGAATCAATATGAAATTGAAGGAACACGCGATTATCATTTTGCAGAAAAAGCGGCAAAGTGCGAAGACTACATGGAAGTCACACCGCTGACATTAAAATATGACACCGGGCAGCAGGCGCGGCTCTTACAAAGTGCGAATAATAATATGATTCTTTTAATCAATGACAGGTTCATAGATATGATAGACAACACAGTGATTCAATACGAAAAAGGCGAAACACAAGCAGACGGGCCTCTGATAGGAGGATACCCTGGAGTGTTTTATAGAAACAATCAGATGACACTGCAGATTATGCAAAGAACAGATGAAGAAAATAAAAAACTGATTGCATATCTTGAAAATTTTGCAATCATGGCACAGGAGTTTGATGATGAGCATTGATTATTCAGATATGGCGTTTCCTAAACCGCCGCGAAAGAAAAAGAAGAAAATACATAAGAAAACAATCTTAAAGACGCAGAAAGGTATCTGCTATCTCTGCTCAAATCTATACGGAGACTACAGAGAAAAATATACAGAAGAGCATCATGTTATGTACGGGTCAGGGCAGAGAGAAATTTCAGAAGCGGAAGGGCTGAAAGTATATCTGTGCCTAGCACATCACCGGACAGGGCAGCAGGCAGTACATAATTGTGAGCGAACAAGAATTCTATTGTGCAGGATTGCACAACAGGAATTTGAACAGACGCACACAAGAGAAGAATGGATGAAGTTGTTTAAGAGAAATTATTTATAGCACCTCCGCCGTAAGGCGTTGGCGGTATGTCACTGCAACATATAAATCTTGTATTCCTTCCTGCCTGCGGGCAGGAAGAGAAAGGAGTTAATCCAGGAAATGCTTGATTTTGGATTTGACGGAAGAAGAATTGGAGCAGGCACATAGAAAATATGTGATATAAAGCAAAACAAACGAAGGGAGAACGGAGATGAAGAGATTGACATACGAGATTATTGATACAGGAATAGTTGTCGACAAAGACGACGTAGAAGAATTTGAGATAGAGGACGGTGTTACAGTGTACAAAGGAAATGCAGTATTTCGCCTTGCTGATTACGAGGACACCGGACTCACTCCACAGGAAATCATGGAACTGAAGGAGCGAGATACGGCGAAAGGGGCGCAGAAGGCAGAAGAACAGCCGTATTTCCGGAAGCATTTCCACAGTTACATATGTCCGGTGTGTCACAAGAAAGTTGAATCAAGATGGATATTTTGCGGGCACTGTGGACAACGTTTGAAACATGAGGACTGACATGCAAGAAAGAAAGATATTAGATGCGTGTTGTGGCAGTCGGATGTTCTGGTACGACAAAGAGAATCCTAATGTAATATTCGCAGACAATAGAACGCTTGAAACTACTCTTTGTGATGGACGTACACTTGTGATAGCCCCGGATATGGTTATTGATTTCCGTAATATGCCTTTTGATGATAATACTTTCAGTTTGGTTGTTTTCGATCCTCCACATCTTATCCACGCTGGACAAAATTCATGGTTGGCCAAGAAGTACGGAAAACTTCCGGAAGACTGGAAGCTTTATCTGAAAGCTGGATTTGAAGAGTGCATGAGAGTTTTAAAACCGAGTCATACGTTGATTATGAAGTGGAATGAAGAACAGATTAAAACAACGGATATGCTGAAAGCAATAGGAACACAGCCATTATTCGGAGATAGAAGGAGCAAAACGAGATGGCTTGTGTTTATGAAGGAGGGAGTCTGACATGCAGGAATTAGAGAAGGTTTTGAATAAACTTAAAAAAAAAGACGTTTGAAGCAGAGGTTTATAATGATGATTATAACGGCACATACATTTCAGATCTATTATACCTTGGAGATGTTAGAGAAGTCCTTGAAGATTATATGAATGACGGCTTCCAGGGACATACCAATTGGCGAAAGGAGGATACGACAATGATGAGTTACGATAAAACAGGAGGAGAATTTCCGTTCAACAAGAATGAGTTATCCATTTTGTCTTGCCTTGCTTCAGAAAGACTATATGAAATGCAAGAGAATTTTGAAGAAAAAGATCCACATAAATACATTGAATTAGCACAGTTGAATACAAAAATAGATTCGTTTATCTGGATGATAAACAGAAAATGGAAAGGTGGTGCAGAGGAATGACAGTAAAAGAACTGGAAGAATTTTTGAAGAATGTAAAAGATAAAAGTAAATCAGTGTATTTTTATCACTGTGATGATAATCCGTTCAGTGACGGGATTGGAATAGCAAATGCGTTTGAAGTATCAAAAGACCAAGAAAATACGGGAGCTTTTGAGGGAGTTTACATACAAGGATGGTAGGAGGACTGACATGTTAGAGAAAATTCTAAAAGAGATAGAAAGCGTATTTAACGAAAATGTGGAAGATATTGAAGATGAAAACGGAGTACATCATTTTGTTATCGACTCTTTTACAGCAACGTTTTTAACAAAAGAAATTATCCGCAAGCACATGAATGCCGGTAATGACATAAATGTCCCTGCCAAAGATAACGACGGCTGGAAAGGAGTGAGGGAAAATGAGTAACACAGTCAAAAGAATGAAAAAGAGATTGCATAATATTTCGGGCAACAAACAGATAGAGTATGACACCGAAATACTCGTACATGGTAGCATGATTTATGAATGCGAGCGATGCGGAAGAAGATGGAGAATGTACTTGCAAAAAGGAATTGAGGAATTCGGAGATAACCATAAACCGAGTCCTTTTGTCATTAGATGCAACAAGTGCGGAGGTGCGGCAAGAGATATAAGCGGAATAATGAAATTTGCCGGAGGCGGATATTATCCTTTGCCTAAAGGGGCGTGTTATTTTGCAAATAAAAATGATTCGGATTGTGGAGTCCCAGTATTGTAATAATGAGGTGAGAGAATGAGTGATGATTTAATCAGCCGGAAAGCACTTATGAAAGCAATGAAAGAAATACGACTTGATAATATTAAGGATGTAAAAGCATGGATTGAAGCAGAACTTTTGATTGAGAGGGCTCCTGCTATTTTCGACAAGGAAAAGGTGATTGAGGAATTAAAGTCATGGGCGAAAGCGTCGCATGATGCCGGAATACGAAGCAGCTATGCCGACTTGAATAGTAAAGCAAGAGAATATTATCAAGAATCAAGAGCATATTACAGAGCAGTCGAGATTGTCAAGAAAGGCGGTATTTGAGCATGGGAGAAATAAAATTAAAGCCGTGTCCGTTCTGCGGCGGAGAAGCGGAAATGTTTGGAAACGGAGGGAGTGTATTTGTTGGATGTAAAGAATGCACCTGTATAACGGATTGGAATGATTGTGCCAGCGCAGAAGCTGGATGGAACAAACGAGTAGGAGAGGACGGTGCAGAGGAATGACAGAGAAAGAA
>OBZH01001634.1_pt1 | contig 12298 bp, 9 predicted proteins | sample 1476881 | NCBI WGS metagenome assembly OBZH01 (sample SAMEA2580230, study PRJEB22360) | human gut metagenome | biome: human gut; feature: human-associated habitat; material: faeces | place: Denmark | collected 2008/2010 | reverse complement strand
TCGTGCCCAGAGAAAGGTCGGCCGGGTCGATCTCCTCCTGACCACACAGAATGACGGCCGACTCGATGCAGTTTTGGAGCTGCCGTACATTACCCGGCCAATCATAGGACAGCAGCGCCTGTGCGGCCCCTCGGCTGATAACGGCCGACTTCTGATATCGTTCGTTGTAGCGGTCCAGAAAGTGATAGGCCAGAGGGAGAATATCGCCCTGCCGTTCCCGCAACGGCGGTATGGAGAGGGGCACCACATTGAGGCGATAGTACAGGTCGGCCCGAAACCGTCTTTGTTCTATCAGTTCCTCCAGGGGCTGATTGGTGGCCGCCACAATTCGCACATCCACCGCCACGTTTTCTTCCCGCCCGACTTTCTCAATCTCCCCCCCTTGAAGCACCCGCAGCAGCTTGCTCTGCATTATCAGGGGCATATCCCCCACCTCGTCCAGAAAGAGGGTACCTCCCTGGGCCAGCTCAAACTTGCCCAGCTTCCCCCCTTTCCTTGCCCCTGTAAAGGAGCCCTCCTCATAGCCGAACAGCTCGCTCTCAATGAGCGCCTCCGGGATGGCAGCGCAGTTGACCGTTATAAAAGGCCTATTTCTTCGGGGACTGGCTTGGTGAATCAGCTTTGCAAAGCCCTCCTTGCCCACACCATTTTCCCCCCGAATAAGCACCGTCGCGTCGGTTTTGGCGGCGGTGACAGCACGGGACAAAAGAGTGCGAAATTGAGGATCCTGTCCAATCATCTGAAACCTGGAGAGCTCTACATCCAACTGGCTCGTCAATTCCTCGGCCACCTGGGTGATCCGTTCCACTTCCATGCCAAGACGGTTGAGTTCCGTCACATCCCGGAAGATGGAGAAGGCCCCGGCCACCACACCGTTCCGCCACACGGGAAACATACGCATAGATACATATTTCCCCACCGATTTGATGCGGTGCCACTTTCGGGCGTCGGGCTTTCCGCTCTCCAGCACCCGAAGCAGCAGAGCATCCGGCTCAATGACATGCATATCCCGCCCGATGGTCTTGCGCATGGGTACTCCAATGATGCGGCTGTACGCCTCATTTTCATAGCAAATTCGACCTTCCCGGTCCAGCACTACCACGCCGTCCTCGATGGCGTTGAGCAGTTCATTCAGGTCCAGCTCCACCGCACGGCGGACCAGAAAGGCCAGTTGGCTGCCTGCCAGCTCCCCCACCTTATCCCCCAGTTCATTCACAACCTCATAGACCACGCCTTCATCCACCGCCTCTGGACGCAGATGATGAATCTCCGTCTCCTGGGGTAATGATGGTTCTAAGCGTTCGGGCCCGACATTGGTTTTCATGATCTCCCGCAGGGTCATCGCGTCCCACCCCCTGTTGCCGCGTAGATTCGTGCCTGAAACGGTTTTGTATATTATATACTTCTTTTTCAGAGAAACGCAACTGTTGGAACACCGCATGCTTTGCACCAAAATAATGCCGGTGGGAACTGGATGCAGTGAAACGCTGAACGGGGCACTTGAAGTGCGGCAAGGGCCCCAAATCCCATACGTCGGCCTCAGTCTGAGGGCAAGGTCATACCCATGACAGGGAGTTTTGAACGGCAGTTGACCTCGTGTGGGCCAGCTTGGCCTGCGAACAGACTCAGGTGGTCTCCTGAAGCAGCTCCGGTCAGCAGAGCCCACCTTAGACGCTTACGCCCACGCAACCACCGCTTGCCAGCGCCAGGCAGCCATGGCGGCATTCCGCTCTCTGTCAGTCTCCAGTCATGACTGCTCCAAAATCCCGTACGGATTACGGCTTGGGTAAAGCCCAAAAAGCAAAATTCAGCCTAAGAAGGGGACAAACGCAAAACAAAACCTGTCAGAGCCCATGGATTCCGACAGGTTTATGACTGCAAAGAATGAATGTATGGTTATTCCCGAAGTTTATTATTTTATTTATTTTAAAGGCAGATGTACGACCTCGCCGGTGGCGGCGGACAGGTCAGCGGCAAAGACAATTTCCTGAGTTTTGACCGCATCGGACATAGGGCAGTCTGTCTCCCTGTCGTGGATGATGCAGTCCAGGAAATGGGCTGCCTCTTCAGGGAAGGGGTGGTGCTTCACATCACCGCTGTTAGGGGTGAGCACCGGCAATTCCATGTAATCCCGCTGCTCCGTGATCTGGCCGGGCGACCACAACTTTTCATTCCAGAGGGTGCCCTTGGTGCCGCACAGGTGAAGATTGAACACATAGGGACTGATGAAGTCATAGCTGCTGCCCACCTTACCAACCGCACCGTTCTTGAATTTCAGGATAATGGAGATGGTACCGTCAAACTCGAGATCCGTGCGCATTTTGCTGGACTGGGCGTAGACGGACACCACCTCGTCCTGCATAAACCACCGCATGGCATCCACGGCGTGGCAACCGCCGGCCAGCAGGGAGCTGCCCCCTACGCTCTTTTTGCACGTCCACTGATAGCAGGGAATATCACCCATAACCCGGTGGAAATAGTCGGTCTCCGCGTACTTCAGTTCGCCGATGAAGTCCTTCTGAATCTTCTTGGCGGTGACGAACAAGGGGTTGTAGTGGAGAACATAGCCCACCAGCGTCTTGACTCCGGCCTTGCGCACCGCCTCATCCATTCGTTTCGTATCCTCCCAGGTGAGGGCCACCGGCTTTTCAATCAGGATGTGTTTCCCCGCCTCGGCAGCCAGAATGGTCTGCTCACAGTGCATATCGTTTGGCGTGCAGATGACCACAATGTCTACATTGGGGTCCTTTAGACCTTCCTGATAGTCGGTATAGACCTTACAGCGGCCCTCCAGGCCGTACTCCCGCATTTTGGCCTCCCCCTTCTCCCGGCTGCGGGAGACAATAGCCGTCACCTGAGCCCGCTCCGTCATTTCAAAAGCCCGGATGTGCTCGCCGGACACCCACCCGGTTCCCACAATCATGACACCGTATTTTTTCATCCTGTTTTCATCCTTTCCTTCCATTCATTTGACACAGCTCCCGCAGGGTCTCCAGCGCATGGCGGAGGGTGCGCTCCACCAGGTGATGGGCCGGCGGGATCAGCTCCACAATCAGATCCCCGTCAAAGCCGATGTCCCGGATAGCCGCCATCACCGCCGGATAGTTTACATCCCCGTCCAGCAGGTTGGTAAAACCGTTGATGTTGTCCACCGACATGCGGTAGTCCTTGCAATGGAACTCCAAAATCCGTCCGCCCAGGGTACGGATCCACTGCTCTGGGTAGCCGAAGCGCCGGGCGTTGGCTATGTCGAAGCAGATGCCCACATTCTTCCGCCCCATCTCATCCACAAACCGTGCCAGCTCCAGTGGGCTATACAGCATGTTATTCCAGACATTTTCGATCATCAGTCCCACCGACGGGGCATAGTCGGCCAGTTCAGACACTCTCTCCTGGGCGGTGGTGTAGGCCTCCTCGTATGCCATATCCTCAGTGGCCACACCCGGGATCACCAGAGCAGAGGCCGCTCCCAGCACCTGAGCTGCGTCCAGCATCCGCCGGACTGCATCCATGGACGTTTGGACGACCTCCGGCTCCCGGGCTGTCAGGGGATAGATGGAGAAGCTGATGATGCCGCCCACGCTGCATAGAGGAATCCCCACCTCCTCTGCCATGCGGCGCAGTTGGAGAAACTCCGCCTCCCCTGCGTGCTCGTGCAGCAGCCGGTTGAAATAGCCGCTGATATCCAGGGCATCGGTGACACTCCCCACCGCCGGGCCGGGCTTCCGGTCGGCGGTCAGGCAGATCTCCATGCAGTCATAGCCCAGTCCCTTGGCCCGGTGCAGGGCCTCCGACACATCGCAGGGGGCTGGAAAACAGAATTGATTGATTCCGATGCGCATTTGCCCGCTCCTTTCAGTCCTTTTTCCACAGTTGCTGGGCAGCCACCACTGCTAATATGATGCAGCCCTGAATGATCAGCTTGCCCACCTGGCTGATGCCCAGCATGGTCAGGATAGCCATGAGCAGCATCATGAAAAAGGAGCCCAGCACCACACCCCAAACGCCGCCCCGACCGCCCTCAATGGCGTTGCCGCCAATCAGGGCCGCAGCCAGCGAGTTCATGGAGTAGTCCCCTGCCAGGGTCAGGGAAGCAATGTTGTGGTACCCGGTCAGGATCAGGCCGGCCACAGCGGACATGAGAGCGCAGAAGATATAGGCCCCGGCCACTACCCGGACATTGGCGATGCCGCTGAGTCGGGCAGCCTTGGGGCTGCCGCCCACGGCGTACAGCGGCCCAGGGCGGTAAAGCGCAGCACCACCCACATAGCGGCCGCCAGAGCCAGCCAGATCAGCGTGGAAAAAGGGATGCCGAACAGGCGGCCGGTCCCGAGGGCACGTATAAAGGGGGCCGCGCTGCCGGTCGGTGAGCCCTGGGTGTAAACGTAGCAGATGCCCTCGCAGATGGTAGTGGTACACAGGGTCATGACAAAGGGGGCAATCTTTAGAAACAGCACGCCGAAGGCGTTGGCAGCACCAATGGCAAGTCCGATAAACAGGCACACCAGCAGCCCCAATGGACCATTGGCATCACTGCCCTGCATTGCCGATATGCAGAAGATGTTTACCATCATGACGGTGGCACCCACGGACAGGTCGATGCCCCCCACCAGAATAACCGCCGCCTGACCCAGGGTGATGATGCCGAGAGCAGACGCTTGGCGTGAGATGATGAGCATCTGCTCCACCGTCAGGGAGCCGGGCACCAGAACAGCCTGGGCGCCGGTCATCACCACGATGATGGCCAGCAACACCAGCGGCTGGAGGGAGGCAGTCCCCCTCGAGCGGTTCAACAGCAGATTATGACGCACGGCGACGCACCTCCAGCCGATCTGAAATGGAGTAAACCACCATGGCCGCGATGAGAAGGGCTCCCTTCATCACGTACTGGTAAAATTGGTTCACGTTGAGGTTGTTCATGACATTGGACAGCATGCCGATGAGGAACGCTCCTGCCACTGTGCCTGATAGCAGTCCAGTACCGCCCGCCAGGGAAGTCCCGCCAATCACGGTGGCGGCGATGGAATCCATACCGTAGTTGGCCCCACAGGTGGGGTCCCCCACCCGCATTCGGGAGGCCAGCAGCAGTCCTGTCACCGCGGCACACAGGGCCGCCAGCACGTATGCCTTCATGCTGGCCCGGGTGGTCTTGATGCCCATAGAGGCGGCAATGGTTCTGCTGCGGCCGATAGCATACAGGCTGGTGCCCGTCCGGGTGCGATAGAGCAGGTAGCGCATCACCAGAAATAGCGCCACCAGAATGAGCAGCGGCATACTGATGATGTCCCACTTCTTGTAGATCACCCGGGCGAAATCGGCGTTGATTTTGCCCCCCGCCACGGGCAGTATCCACAGTGCCACACCCTCCAGAATCGTGCTGGTACACAGTGTGGTAATCATGGGCGGCACCTTGAGATAGTTGACTCCCGCACCGTTGACCAAACCCACGCCGGCGGCAAAGGCAAACACCACTACCACACCCAGGAGCACCTGCGCCGGGTTGTCGCTGCCCATGAGGCGGGCGGCAATGGCGGTACACACACTGATGGTCGAACCCACAGACAGGTCGATACCGCCACTGATGATGACCAGGGTCTGCCCCAGGCTGACGCACGCCAGCGGAACACACTGCACCAGTACATTGGTGACATTATAGGCGGAACGATAGCTCTCCGAGTACACGCACATGGAGGCGAACACCACAAGCAGCAGCCCGCAGATGGTCAGCACACTGCTGAGTTGGGGGGTGGCGGCAAGTTTGCGGTGGATCCTTTCCAGTTGTTTCATAAGCCTACTCCTCCGTCATGCCGCTGGCGGCCTTCATGACCCGCTCCTCAGTGATCTCGCCGCGGGACAGCTCTTTGACGATCTTACCCTCATAGAACACCAGGGTCCGGTCAGACAGGCCAATCAGCTCCACCATATCGCTGGTAAGCATTAAAATGCCGATCCCCGCCTCGGTAAGCTGGTGGATAATCTGATAGATGGACATGCGGGCACCGATGTCGATGCCTTTGGTGGGCTCGTCGATGATGAGCACTCTGGGTTTCGTCATCAGCCACCGGGCCAGCATCACCTTCTGTTGGTTGCCTCCGGATAGGTGGGATACCAACTCCTCCATAGAGGATGCCTTGATCTGGAGACTGTCCATCTGTTCGGCCACCTGGGTTCGCTCCTCGTCCTCCTTTCCCAGGCCAATGAGAGTGCATAGCCGCCGCAAGGCGGCCAGGGCGCTGTTCTTCCGGATGGACTGGGTAAGCACCAGCCCCTCCCCCCGCCGATCGTGGGTGACGTAGGCCACGCCATTGCGGATGCGCTCGGCAATTCCGCCGCTTTTCAGAGGGGTATCCTCCACAGAGATACTCCCCTGGGAAAACCGCTGGTCACCAAAAATAGCTCTGATCGCCGTCCGCTGGCCCTGTCCCTCCAAGCCGCCCAACCCCACAATCTCGCCGGCCCGAACGGAAAAACTCACGTGCTCCAGCTTTCCCGGGAGGGTCAGCCCCTCCACCCGCAGCAGTTCCGGGCCGAACTGCACCTGGCTGCGGTCGGGGTAGATGTCCTCAATAACGCGGCCCACCATCATACTGACCATGCGCTCTTTGTCCAGCTCCCCCCGCTCCAAGGTGCCCACCAGCTTGCCGTCCTTAAGTACCGTTACCCGGTCGGCCAGCTCCATGATCTCGTCCAGCCGGTGGGAAATATATAGCACAGACACCCCCTCCTGCCGCAGTTCCCGAACGATTCGAAACAGCCGGGCCACTTCGTCCTCCGCCAGAGCGGCTGTGGGCTCGTCCAGAATCAGGACACGGGGGCTGCCCAGCAGAGCCCGTACGATCTCCACACTTTGCCGCTCAGCCAGGTTTAGTTCCGCTACCGGCCTTTCCGGCTCCAATTGATATCCCAAGCGCTGGCAGCACTCCCGGATCTCCCGGCACATGCCTTTCCGGTCGGTGCGCCCCAGGGAGAGAACCCGTTCCCGCCCCAGAAACACATTTTCACACACCGATAGGTTCTCCAGCAGGTTTGACTCCTGGTGGACGAAACCAATGCCCTTTCTGTATGCGTCAATGGGGCTGGAAATTTTTACCGGATGACCATCCAGCCGGAGCTCCCCTCCGTTGGGCTGGAGGTTCCCCCCCAGTATATTCATCAGGGTGCTCTTTCCCGCCCCGTTCTCACCCACCAGGGCGTGGATCTCTCCCCTATGTACCGACATGGACACGTCATCCAGGGCTGTAACGCCGGGAAAGTTTTTTGTGATATGTAAGAATTCCAGATAGTCCTGTTCCAATACGCTCATCCTCCCGCTACGAGGTGAGGAAAGAGGCGATCAGGTCACCCTTCTCGCCCTTTCCCAGTGATGCCGGAAGCCGGCCTTCCACGGCTATGCATGCACTCCGGTAATGTGTGTGGGCTCCGGCCTCTCTTCAGCCATCAGTGATCCATCAGTGATCTGTAGCTACACCCTCGCCAGTAAGGCCCTGAGAGCCGTCGTTTCCGTTTCCGTACAGAGCCACAATATCCTCCTCGGTCATTTTGGTGCCACACCAGAAGCTGTCAGACAGATCCCAGCGAACATAGTCGTCCACTTGGTCATTGGTAATGGTGGGAATCTCCACGATAATGTCCTTCTCCCCCTCATAGGTACCATTCAGGATCTCCAGGCCAAGCTCGGCACCGTAAGCAAACAGCCAAGTTGGCAGGGAGGTGGCAATGCAGGACAGGCCGTCGTCCTTGTACTCGCTCCACAGTTTCAGAAAGCCGTTGCAGTCCTCACCCATCATGGGGATCCAGTCCCGACCGGAGTCGGCCCACACCTCGATGGCTGCACGGGTCATATCACCGCCCGAAGACCAGATGCCGTCGATGTCATCATAAGCGGCCAGCAAGTTTTCCATGACAGGCTTGGCAGTAGCATAGTCCCAGTCGGCATACTCGGAGGCAATTACATTGATGCCGGGGTATTCGGCAAAGGCATCCTGGGCACCCTGCATGCGCAGCACAGCACTGGACAGGCCGGCCATGCCATCCAGGCAGACAATATTGCCCTCGCCGCCCAACTCCTCGCACAGCCACTTGGCGCCCACGTAGCCGAAGTCGTAATCCCGGGCCACCACAGACACGTTGTATTTATCGGTAGCATCCGACAGGGGGGAGGTACAATTTACCACCACAATTCCCGCGTCGTAGGCCTCTTCTACCACTGCCGCCACGGATTCGGCAGAGATCGGCTGGAGAATCAACATATCCACGCCCTTGGCGATCAGATCCTCGATGTCGGAAATCTGCTTGTTTACGTCGTTATCGGCATTGTAGATATAGTACTCGGAGATCTGCTCATTGTTGCGCAGATAGGCTTCCAACTCGTTGACGCACTGTACGCCCCAGGTGTTGCCCACCCAGACGTTGGAGAAGCCAACCTTGTAAGTCTTGGTTTCACCGTCCGGCGCCGCGGATTGGGGGGCAGTTTCACCAGCGCCGCCCGACTGACTCGGGCTCTCTGCAGGGGTGCCGCCGCAGCCGGCTACCATCGCCAGGAGCATAACACAGGACAGGAGCAACGCGATCCACTTTTTCATTCCATACACTTCCTTTCAATATCGGAGCACAATAACATCAAACTTTCTTAATGAAACTGCGCTCTTATTGTCTATATGTTACAATCCACTTCCGATAGAATCAATCCCATTTCCGGTACTTTTTATAACAATTCCGGCTGGTTTCTTGGAATTTTTACAGGTCTGTGCTATCATAGTACTTAAGCACTAGGATAAATCCTTCCTTTAGAGATCAATTTTTGTATTTTGAATATGTTTTTCCTTCTTTCCCCAGTTGGTCCTCGTCAGAACTCCAAGAGCTCTATTCTGTCGCCGCGTTGGGAGGTGCACGCCACGAAACGTTTTAACTGGGAATATGAATTTGACCCCTCCTTCCCCATCCATCTGTTCCCCTATCAAGTGATGGGAAATAAGGACCCTATGCACTGGCACCGCTACCACGAGATCGGCCTGTGCGTGGGAGGAACAGGGAAATTTGTTTATCTGAACAAGGTCTACCCTGTGAAGCCAGGTGACATCTTCATCTCTAATAACTACGAGAGCCACGTAGCCATCTCTGACGGAACCCAGGACTGCCGATACCTGTTTCTGATTTTCCTTCCCTCGGCTATCTCTGCTCCTGGCAGCCAAGCAGTAGACAGCCAGTATCTGCGTTTTCTAAACTATAACCCCCTGAGTTTTCAAAACCGCATCCATGCCGACGACCCGGCCGCCGACTGGCTGGGCGAACTCATCCGCAGGGCCTATCAGGTGTATGCCAAGCGGAGTCCTTTCTACCAAATGGAATTGGACATTCTGCTGCGGCAGGTGCTTTTGGCCCTGTCTCAAGCCCGCAGTTCGTTGGAAAACGTCCAGCATGTCCCCAATTTTAGTCCAAAGATTGCTGAGGCCCAGGTATATATTAACGACCACTACACCGAACATCTGACTCTCTCTCAGGTGGCAAGCCATCTGAATTTAAATGAGTCCTATTTTCGCCATTTGTTCAAGGATGAGATGCAGATCTCCTTCAAGTCCTATGTCACACTGCTACGGCTGGCCCATGCTCAAAAGCTGCTGATCGCCTCCCAGCGGAGCATCAATGAGATTATCCAAGAGGTAGGTTACAGTAATATTACACAGTTCTATAAAATTTTTGAGTTAAACTATAACTTGACCCCGGCGGAGTATCGCCGTCGCTATCGGGACTCCTATGCAGATGCCCCGCCTCTGTAAGCCTGCCTTTCGCCGCTTGCTGTGAATGCGCTGTTTTTTACCACTTGGCGGGATAGCGGAGCATTTAACTTGCCGCGGGCGGTCGTTAGACAGCTTTTATGGGCAAAAGCCCGTATCCACCTTTGGCTGAGGGCTATATTGACAATCTAGGCCCAATATTGAGAGGTGCCCGCTGGAGAAGCTCTACAAGAACCTTCTGCCCGAGGGACAGATAGAACGGCTTGAGCGCAGGAACAGCCCAGAGGCCTGCGTCCCAAGATAGTACAAAATATCCGCCAGATCACTTCCTCTGTAATGAACTTGGTCAGAGCGCAAAGGCTGGTCCCCGCCACCCCGCCGAAAAGCTGGACCCTGCCCAGGCTGGAGCACCAGGCGATGAAGCCTCTGTCGTTAAAGCACCCCCAATCCCTCCTGCGGAAAGCAAAAAAGGGCGGCGTATTGGTGTACCCAGAACCAGCCACTGGACTCTGTCGGTGAGGACTGCCGGGCTCCAAATGGGAATGCATTGATTTGGAGAGGGGTGACCTCCGGGTTAAGCGGCAGATCACCCGTATCAACGGAGATAAGGAAACCGAAGTCCTGCCGGTGTGCCTGTCTCCCCGGACAGTGTTCTGCATATGCTTCACCAAGTGCTAAAGCGGGTGGGGCTGTCCGGGGACTTCTCTGCGTGGTTTACCCTGGAACCCTGCGCCCATGTGACCACGGTCTCCCAGCGCCAGGCGGCCAAAGCCACGTGGAGACTGCTCTGAAATCCCATTTGGGTCAGACAAAAACGGAAAGGAATCAGGCCGCGAAAGAAACCCCGTCAGAATCTGTGAATTCTGACGGGGTTCTGCTTTTTGAGAAGGGCTATAAACGTTTTTTGATCATTCCAAGGAGTGCCGATACTTAAGCGCCAACCAGACAGCAGGAGCATTCACCGGCTGCTAGTTGCCACTCAAATAAGGGGGTGCAACAGCACGGGTATGTTCCCAGCATTAACTCGTGATGAGGCGTTTCATTCAGACAAACATGGGGATAAAATACAGGCCAAGACAGGTAATGCCAATCCAGAACACGCAGATAAATGCCATAAAGCCCCATACATCTTTCAGCTTCATGCCAACTACGGACAGGGCAGGGATGACATACAAGGGCTGAAGCAGGTTCGTACACTCGTCGCCCAGTACAAACGCATTCAGGCAGTTGACCAGGTCAGTACCGGGTATGGCCTTTGCAGCCTCCACAATCAGCGGTCCCTGCACGGTAAACTGTCCGCCCTGAGAGGGGATAAACAGATTTACCAGGCAGGCCGACAGGAAGGTAAAGATCGGCATGGTGTGAGCGGTGGCGACAGACGTGATAGCATTGACCAGCACAGAACCCAAGCCGCCGTCCAGATACATCATGCCCATGATAGCGCCATAGAAGGGGAACTGGAGGATGATATCCGTGGCCAGATGCATGGAGTCTGTGTGGGCCTCCATCCACTGATGCGGCTCAGGGAAGAGGAAGCAGTTGACACCCACAAACAGGAAAATCACAAAATTCATGTTCAGGCTTCCCAGAAACCCCTTGGTGACAAAGGAGTAGACGGCATAGGCAAAGATGAAGGTGCCGACCAGCCACATAATGGGGCGGAACGTGTTCATCTTTTCCGCAGGGGTTTCGGCCTTTTTGGTGCTCTTATAGCTCTTTGGCTCCACATCGGCCTGGGTGGCTACATCGCGCAGCTCCACCAGCTCGTCTTCGCCAGGGCGGGTAAACACGACAATAACGGTAAATGCGATTGCCAGAACCGTAAACAGGATGATATTCATGGGGTTGTAGCAAGTCTCAGCCACACTCATGGTCTGGCCGACAATCTGAGCATAAGAGCTGCCCTCAGTAGCCAGATTGGAATACAGGGTGGCGGAAGGCCCCAGGCACTGACCCAGAATCATGCAGGTATATCCACCAGCCACCATCATGGGGAAGTGCAGGCCGCGTACATGCTTGGCAAGCTGCATGGCGAGGATGGGAGTAACTATGGTGCAGAAGGCATAGTTCATCATAGAGGTGACATAGCCGAAGATCATCATCAGCACCAGTGCCGTAGTCCGGCTGTGTACCATGCTGGACATCTTGTTCAGCAGACGGTTCACCTGTGGACTGCGGGCGCAGGTGGCGCACACGACAACCATAATGCCCATCTGGAAAGCCAAGGTAAACTGGCTGCTCAGGCCGTCCCACCACCCCACCAGAAGCTCCAGCGGGCTTTTGCCGCACAGGAGAAGGGACAGCACGAACACAAGGAAGGTCAAGATGATACAGAACACAAAAGAGTCCGGAATAATTTTCTCTGCGGCGAAATTGAACTTTTTGCTCATACGCCACAGCGGAGTGCCCTTCAGTTGGGCTGCTGCTTGGGGCTGTTTCGACATGGGATCGCTTCCTTTCTCATTCTCTCGTTCTATCTATGGCATGTGAGTCGCGGAACACACTTTCCTTACTTTCCGTAGAGCATCCGAATCAGATACTCATTGAGCTCGGCGTTGGACTGG
>OBZH01001630.1_pt1 | contig 12402 bp, 10 predicted proteins | sample 1476881 | NCBI WGS metagenome assembly OBZH01 (sample SAMEA2580230, study PRJEB22360) | human gut metagenome | biome: human gut; feature: human-associated habitat; material: faeces | place: Denmark | collected 2008/2010 | reverse complement strand
GCATTTTCGACGTTGAAGTGGAAGCTGGTCTGCTTCCATTGTGAAAGGAAATTTTGCCGGAAGCTTCCCACATACCCGATAGGCTGCAGGCCACGCTCGGGCTTGACGAGCCGGTGAGCCGCGTGCGCCTCGTGAGCTCCGCGCGCGCGAAGGCGCTCGAGAAGCTCGGCATTCGCACGGTCCGCGGGCTCATCACGCATTTCCCGCGGCGCTACATCGACCTTTCCGCCCGCGAGACCGCCGCCTCGGCGCGCATCGGCGAGTCGTGTACCATCGAGGGCGTGATCCACGACGTTAAGCTTAAGCGCCCGAAACCGCGTCTGACCTTGGTGGAAATAGGCGTCACCGATTCTACGGGCGTTGTGATCGTGACTGCGTTTCGCCAACCGTGGCTCGCCGAGCAGCTCTCCGCCGGCATGCGCGTGGCGATTGCCGGCAAAATCGAGTTCAACTACGGCTTCAAGCGAATGGTGAACCCGCAGATTCTCCCGCTCGAAGGGTCCGACGCGCCCGCGCACGGCCTCGTCATTCCCGTGCACCCTGCTGGCGAGAAGGTGACTCCGGCGCTGATGCGGCGCTTCGTGGGCAACGCGCTCGAGCTTGCCGAAGGCGTTCTCGACCCGATGCCGCTGGAGCTTCGCGTGAAGTATCGCCTGGTGAGCCGTCAGGTCGCGTTCCGTGCGATTCACTTTCCCGAAAGCCTTGCCGAAGCCCATGAGGCGCGGCGCCGCTTGGCGTACGAGGAAGTGCTTCTGCTTGAGCTCCACCTCATGCAACAAGGGGCGGCTCGCAGCCGTGGCCATGTGCCCACGGCGCACGAGATCGCGGGCCCGCGCATGCAGGCGCTCGACGCGGCGATCCCGTTCACGCTCACCGACGAGCAGCAGCAGGCCCGACTCGACATCCTCGGCGAGATGGCGCAGCCGCATGCGATGAACCGCATGCTCTTGCGGCGCCGCCCCGTCGTGGCCGCGTTCGCCATCGCGGCTGCGGCCGATACGGGCGGGCAGGCGCTGCTTCTCGCGCCGACCGAGGTCCTCGCGCAGCAGCACGAGCGCAGCCTGGGGAAGCTCTTCGATGCGGCGGGAATCACCCATGCGGTGCTCACCGGGTCGACCTCGGAATCCGAGCGAGCGGAGCTGCTCTCCCGCCTCGCTGCGGGCAGCCTCGACGTGCTCATCGGTACACACGCGCTGCTCGAGGACGACGTGCGCCCGAGCAACCTCACGCTCGCCGTGATCGACGAGCAACAGCGCTTTGGCGTCGCCCAGCGCGCGAAGCTGCTCGCCAAGGGCGACGCGCCTGACACGCTCGCGCTCGCGTTGTTCGGGAACTTGACGCTCACGTACCTGAAGCATCGACCGCACGACGCGGCGCGCCGCACGACGCGCGTGCTCGCGAAGTCGGAGCGCGGGTACGCCTACGACGCCGCCCGCGAGGCGCTTGGGCGCGGCGAGCAGGTGTATGTCGTGTGCCCGCTTGTGGGCAAGGACACCCAGGAGCGCGACGCGATGGCGGGGGAGGGGGCCGCCGCATCGCGCGAGGAGCCTGACGGCGGGGGCTACCACCCGATGGTCGCCATTGAGGACGACGCTGACTTGGAACACGACGACGTGGCCGCGGCGACGCGCGAGGCGGAGATGCTCCAGGGGAGCACGTTTTTCGATTGGAGGGTCGAGCTTTTGCACGGTGGCTTGCCATCCTCCGAGAAACAGCAGGTCATGCAGCGCTTTCATGATAACGAGACGCAGGTTCTGGTCGCCACCACAGTCATCGAGGTGGGCGTCGACGTCCCCAATGCGACCGTCATGATCGTGGAGGACGCCGACCGCTTCGGTCTCTCGCAGCTCCACCAGCTGCGCGGCCGCGTCGGTCGCGGCGAGAAGCCCGCCTGGGTGTTCCTTGTGTCCGCCTCGAAGCAAGACGTCGCCCTCGAGCGCCTTCGCGCGATGGAGACTTGCGACGACGGCTTTGAGCTCGCCCGCATCGACTTGTCGCTTCGCCGTGAAGGCGATATCCTGGGCAATCGCCAGAGCGGTGCCTCGGTGCTGAAGCTGGTGAACGTGGTGCGCGACGGGGGGCTTATCGAAGCGGCCCATGCCGACGCGCGCGAGCTTTTGGAAAACGACCCCGACCTTGACGCTCCCGATCACGCGGCGCTCGGGCGGGAAGTACGGTTGCTGCTCGGCGCCACACGCGCTGGGGAAGGCGGATAGCATGAGAATCATCGCAGGTGAATATCGTGGCCGCGTTATCAAGGCCCCTAAGGGGGATGGCACGCGCCCGACGACCGATCGCGTGCGCGAGTCGCTGATGAGCGCGCTTGCCTCCGCGCGCGGGGGCCTTGAGGGTGCGGTCGTGCTCGACGCCTTTGCAGGGTCGGGGGCACTAGGCCTCGAGGCTCTCTCTCGCGGCGCCGCATCGGCGTGCTTCTTCGAGCGCGATGGCGCGGCGGCGTCTGTGGTGTCCGGGAACATGCGCACGCTCGGCCTTGAACCGCGCCGCGCTCGCCTCGTGCGTGCCGATGTGCTCGAGAAGCCGCCTCTGCGCCAACGTCCCGCGTTCGACCTGGTGTTTCTCGATCCACCCTACGCGCTTGCCGCGGAGGAGTCCCTCAGGATGGTGGCGAACCTCGCGAAGACGGGGGCCGTCTCGGGCGACGCTATTGTGGTGTACGAGCATGCGCTCTCGACGAATGCCGATGCCGACGAGGCGGAGGCGGCGTGCGGGTTCGCGCTTTCTTCCCGCAAGAAATACGGCGAGACGGCGGTCGATATCCTGCGCTTGGCGGATACACTCGGGTAGCGCGCGGCGGGCGCAATTATCATTTTGCGCCCGCGCCACGTCGAGGCTTATGAATGCTCTGTGGTGCGTTTTGCCAAATCAGGGCGTCGTGATATGATAAGTGGACTCATGTGCGCACAAAGCGCAGCACACGAAACGCAGACTACACGCTGCATAACAGCAGGTTGGAAGGAATAACATGGACGAAACCGGGGTCTTGGGTCTTCTCGAGGAACTCTCGATTTTGCTTGAGGATGCAAAGCCAGTTTTCGGCAAGAACAACCTTCGCCAGGTTGACGTGTCCGCCGCTTTCGAGATCATCGACGAGATCCGCGACACGTTCCCGAGCGAATTCGCGCAGTCGCGCCAGATTGTGCGCGAACGTCAGAGCCTTCTCGATGATGCGGAAGCCGAAGCGAACCGCATGATCGAAGATGCGCGCAGCCAGGCGATGACCATCGCCTCCGAGCAGGAGATCGTGCGCATCTCCCAGCAGCAGGCCGACACCATCTTGGCCGATGCCCGCGAGCTTGAGCGTCAGACGCGCGCCGGCGCGGAAGATTACGCCGACGAGGTGTTCGGTCACGTCGAGCAGAGCCTCGATACGCTTCTCGGCAACGTGCGCCGCTGCCGCGATCGTCTGAACGCCGGGTCGACCAACGTCGGTCGCGGCTAATGGACGAGCTTTCCAGCGTTAGGAGCTCCCTGCGCGCCGTCTCAGGGGATCAACTTTCCCTCGAGGTTCCCGCCGAGCTATTCTCGCCTGCAGAGTTTGCCCAGTTCGAGGGTGCCGTTGCCGTTGATGCGTTCGAATGCGGCCCTGACTCGTACCGCTTCAGTGAGCCGCTTTCGTGGCATGCCGACGTCTCCAACACAGGCGACGCGCTGCTCGTCACGGGGAGCGTCACAGGTGAGGCGCGCACCGATTGCGCGCGCTGCCTCGAGGACGCGGTCTTCGATGTCGAGGGCGAAATCGAAGGATACTTCCTGCTCGACGGCGCGGAGATTCCCGAAGGCGCCGACGAGGACGAGTTCGACCGTCTGCCCGCGAACCACGTGCTCGATATGGAGTCGCTCGTCGTTGCGGCCATCGTGTTCGAGCTTCCGCTCGTCCCTCTGTGCGACGAGGACTGCAAGGGCCTGTGCCCCACTTGCGGCGCCAACTTGAACGAGGGGCCGTGCGGGTGCGAGAAGGAGCAATCCGACGGGCCCGACGAGTTCGAGTTGGCGAAGAACCCCTTCGCGGCGCTTGCGAACTTCTCATTCGATTCCGACGAATCGGCCGATTAAGCTTAATCGCGTTCATTTTCAGCGCGTCCGTCGAAATGGCGGGCGCGTTTTTTAATGGTTTCGAGCCCTCGCATCACGAGAAGCTCCTCCGAGCCTCTCTTCCGCTCTCACGCCCTTGCGCGCACCTTGCCCTGAAGCCTTTCTCCTCGCCTTCGCCCCGCGCTCTTTCTCTTTGCGTTTGCTTAGCTCATCTCTGCGTTCGAGAGGCCGCGCTCGGCGACTTCCATCTGCGCGAACTCGATGAATCGCTTCTCCGCGCTGGTGAGCGTCGCGTTTTCGGAGTAGACCATGTAGAACGTGCGGTAGTTGTTCTCGTTCTCGATTTCAAGGCAGCGCACGTCGAGCTGGTCGAATATGGCGAGCCGTGGCACGACCGCGATGCCGAAGCCGGCAGCCACCATGCCGGTGACCGTATAGTCCTCGCGCTCCTCGGAAAGGTAGCGCACCGACACCCCGGCGTCCGAGAACATCTTGTCAACCGTCTGTCGAAGCCCCGTCCCTGGGGCGAACCCGACCTGCGGGTAGCGTGCCGCCTCGATAAGGTTCACGCTGTCCTTTCGCGCGAGCTCGTGGTCGCGGGGCGCGATGACGACGAGCTTCTGCTTCGCGACGGCGATATGCTTAAGCTCCTCGTTACCCACTCGCGAGCACAGCCCGATTCCCGATCGCCCTTCCTCGATGTCGGCCGCCACCTCGGACGCTATCCCTAGCCGTAAATCGAACTTGCATTCCTCATCGGGGAAGGCCTGCTTGAAACGCGTAATTGCGTTTGGGAGGAATATCGCGCCGAGGACGCGCATGAGCGAGATGCGCACGATCGAGGCGCCTCCTGCGATCGTCCGTGCGCGCGCCTTCCCGATGTCGAGCTCCTCGATTGCGCGGTCGACGTGCTTGAGGTACTCCTCGCCGGCGGGCGTGAGGCGCACCCCGCGTGCAGTGCGCTCGAACAGCTTGATCTCCGTGCGCGCCTCGAGTTGCGATATCGCGTAGGAAAGAGCCGGCTGGCTGATAAAGAGCTGCTTTGCCGCAGCGGTGTAACTGCCGCACGCCGCGAGCGTCTGAAAGTATCTCAAGTGGTCGAAATCCATTGCCGTGAACCTTCTCGATTGTCTTTGCAGCACTATCTTTCTTGAATCTACCAGGTATTATCAGCTTCTTTTATAGCTCGTCCATCCATTCTATTGGATTTGCACATTCGTGTTGCGAAATAATGCGCCCTGTCTCGCGACGGGCAACACGAAACAGGGGAGAGATACCGGCGACCGGAGGGAAAGCATGTAATCGCCGATGCGCGCCCGTCCCCCTCGCGGCTGTGGCCGTAGGACCAAGGAGGGCATGCATGGCAGCCTCATCGAAAACGCTCTCGAAAGAGCAAATTGCCAACTTATCCAAACGGGAGAAGACGACGATCCTCATTGCGATTTTGTCGCTGTACTTCGTCGTCTGCTCGACGATGACCATCTCGCCGGCGTTGCAGACGCTCTACAACGCGTTCCCTGATTTCGATCGCACCACCGTCATGTACATCTACACGCTGCCTTCACTCGTGGGCATCCCGGTGACTATCTTGATCGGCCTCATCGCCGGTACCAAGGTGCGCTATCGCACCATCCTGCTTTCCGCGACGGCGCTTATGGTCGTTATGGGCGTGGCACCGTTCTTCATCGATAACCTGTATGTCATCCTTGCATGCCGCTTCCTGTTCGGCATCGGCCAGGCCTCCTGCCTCGGTGTCGAGGTGAGCCTTATGTACATGTTCTTCTCGGGCAAGGAGCTTGCTCGCTACATGGGCTTCACCCAGGTCGCAGGTTCTCTCGGCAACATCGTGTTCATGCAGATAGGCGGCATTCTTGCCACGACCGGCTGGCATATGGTCTTCCTCGCATACCTCATCGTCACTGTCGCCTTCGTGCTCGTGCTGCTCTTCATGAAGGAGCCCGAATTGATCGCTCCCGCGAAGAAGGCGAAGGCCTCCGACGCCGCCGCAGGCGCCGTTTCCGCCAGGAAGGACCGCATCCCGCTTGCTTCCTGGGTGTGCATCTTTCTCGTGTTCTTCTTCACCCTCGTGTTCCAGGGCCTTACCGTGAGCCTCTCCTCGCTCGTGAGCGAGCTCGGCATCGGCGACGCCGCCACGACCGGCACCCTCTCTTCCATCTCCATGGTGTTCGGTATGATCGTGAGCGCATTCTTCGGCCCGATCTTCAGCGTGACCAAGCGTTTCGGTGGCCGCGTGCTCTGCCTGTTCGGCATGGCCGCTGCGTTTCTCATCATGATCAACATGCGCTCCTTCGTCGGTATCGCTGCCTCGATGTGCCTGTTCAGCTTCTTCGGCCTGCAGGTCATGATCAGCTCCATGGCGTCTGCCGCCAACGGCGCGCCCGACTCCGTGAAGGGCAAGATCGGTGCCTTCTGCCAGACCGGCGTGAAGATTGCCGTGTTCATTGTGTCCTACTACACCGCCGCCTCGCTTGCCGTGGCCCCCGCGACCGGTCTGTATGCCTTCGCCCCCTCGGCTGCCCAGTACTCCGCCGACCTCTGGACGGGTGCGCTTCTCTGCATCATCTGCGGCGTTGTCGGAATCGTGGCGCTTGTCGCCAAGAAGGGGAAAGGCTCGAAGGCAGTAAAGACCGAGACTGCGAGCAAAACCGCTTAATTCTTTCGAGGAAAAGAGACGATTGGAATGACTGAAGAAATGAACGAGGCGCCCTTCAAGGCTGTCGATATGTCCCAGTTCAAGCGCACCTATCTCGACATTCCCTACGCCGATGCGCACGAGCGCGAGAAGCTCGACCTCGTGCTTCCCGACGAAGGCGAGGGCCCCTTCCCGGTGGTCGTTGCGGTGCACGGCGGCGCGTGGAAGCTCCGTTTCAAGCGCGCGGATAACATCGCGGGACTTTTCCAGGCGGCCTCGCAGGGCTACGCGGTCGCGAGCGTCGGGTATCGCTTGAGCTCGCACGCGAAATGGCCTGCCCAGGTCAATGACGTGAAGGCGGCGATTCGCTACCTTCGCAACCATGCCGAGGAATATCATCTCGACCCCACGTGCGTGATCGTGTGCGGAAACTCCTCGGGCGGTCATATCGCCCAGACCGTTGCCGCGACCAACGACGACATCGACTTCGAGGACTGCCTGCTTGGCGACTGCGGCGACTCGTCGGTTCAGGGCTGCTTCTCGATGTACGGCGTGTCCGACATCTACGTCTGCGAGCACCAGACGGGCCATCGCGATGACGGGGACAACCCGATGTCGCCTCCCGACCAAGTGATGGGCTTCTGCATCGTGGCCGAGCCGGAGGAGCGCTGCGAGATGGCAAGCTCCGTGAAGGCCATCAAGCGCCGTCCCGACGGGGTGCCCCCGATGCTCATCCAGCATGGAACGGGCGATGCGGTTGTTCCCTTCGAGCAGTCGGTGGCGCTCTACGAGACGCTGCAGGGCTTAGGCGACGGCGAGTGCATTGCCTATCGCTCAGCCGACCCCCACAAAGAGTACAAGCTGCTCAAAGACGAGCTTGCCGGCAAGCGTGCGGTTCTCGAGCTCGTGGAGGGAGCCGAGCATGGTGACGAGTGGTTCAAGACATCGGAGAACATGGATCGCTTCCTCGACTTCGCCGACGAGATCTCGGGAATCGATCGCAGTGCTCACCCGCGCACGCCGCTTCCCAAGATCGAGCTTGTGCCGTCGTATCTGTAGGAAGGTTTGAGGCGTAGCGCGGCTCGCGAGTCTGCGGGCCTGTGGGAGCGCCTAAATATATGGTGGGGGCGCGGCTCTCTGCGGCTGCGAATAGGCGAGGGCGCGCGCTGTGCGAACGGTGCGCGCCCTTGTTTTGTCGCGGTGTCTGCGTTTTTCTGCGCATTATGTGGTAAGCTGAGGCGAAAACGCGCACAAGGCCTTGCGCCGTTCGTTTCTCTTTGCTATCATATCTCTTCGCGTGTTTACCCCAGTGATAAGCGGGCGGTTCGGAAATCCGTCCGATGTTTTACAAAGGAGCTAGATCATGGCAGTACCTAAGCAAAAAACGGGTCGTGCAAGCACCCATACTCGTCGCAGCGCTAACGACCGCATCGACGCACCTTCTCGTTCCGTGTGCCCGCAGTGCGGCGAAGTGAAGCTTCCGCATCGCGTGTGCCCGAACTGCGGCTTCTACAAGAACCGCGAAGTCATCGAGACCGAATAGCGGCTTGCGGGCTCGCCGAGTCCGACCTAGCTTCTTAACATAGGCAAGCCTGGAGCCTCCCATTTCCGTGCGCCCTTGCGCGCGGACGGGAGGCTTTTTCACGAGGTGGGTGCAATCGCGTCTGCCGGATAGGAGTTCACCTTGGGAAGGAAATCTCGCGAACTGGCCGCTGCGCGCGCTACGGCCGAGGCGTTTCCCGGAACCGTTCTTGCAGTTGACGCTATGGGCGGCGACAACGCGCCCTCCGTCGTGCTCGAAGGTGTCGCAGCAGCGCTTGAAGCCGATCCTGCGCTCAAGATCGTTTTGTGCGGGCCTGACGAGGTGGTGACCCCGTTCGCCGCGAACCATGAGCGCTGTGAGGCGCGCGCTACCACCCAGGTGATCGATATGGGCGAGCACCCCGCCCGCGCCGTGCGACAGAAGAAGGACTCCTCGATTGTGGTCGGCTGCCGTTTGGTGAAGGAAGGCCAGGCTGCGGGCTTCTTCTCCGCAGGGTCTACGGGCGCATGCCTCGCCGCTGCGACCCTCGTGGTCGGGCGTGTGAAGGGCGTGCAGCGCCCGGCTCTCGCCATGCCCCTTCCCGCGTCGTCTCACCCGGTCCTTCTGTGCGACGTGGGCGCGAATGCCGACTGCAAGCCTGCCTACCTCGTGCAGTTCGCCCGCATGGCGGGTATTTACGCCGAACGCATCTTGGGTATTCCGAATCCGCGCATCGGCCTTCTCAACATCGGCGAGGAGGAGGAAAAGGGCAACGACCTCGCGATCAAGACGCATGCGCTCATGGCCAAGCAGGTGCCAGGCTTTGCGGGCAACGCCGAGGGACGCGATATCCTTACGGGCGATTTCGACGTCGTGGTGTGCGACGGCTTCACCGGCAACGTGACCCTCAAGACCATTGAGGGCACGTCGAAGGTGCTCTTCAAGATGGTGAAGGAAGCCATGATGTCGTCTGCGAAGGCGAAGATTGGCGCGCTCGCGCTCAAAAGCGAGCTTTACGAGCTGAAAGACCGCATGAGCGCCGACACCTACGGCGGTGCGCCGCTTCTGGGCTGCAAGGGCGCCGTCGTCGTTGGACACGGGTCCTCGAATGCAAAGGCGGTGAAGAACGGCATCCTCGTGACCGCCCGCGCCGCCCGGGAGAACGTTTCTGAAATAATCGCGCAGACGCTCGCAGGCTCCGACGCAAATAATTCTGAACAGGTAGAATAAACGTTTAAGCAATCAGAAGACACGATAATCGCAAGGTGGTCGGATATCAGCATGTCGATGACTGAAGAACAGCAGGAAAAGCTCGCACGCGCCCAGGAAATCTTGGGCTACGAATTCAAACAGGAGCAGCTGCTCCTCTCGGCAATCACGCACCCTTCGGCGACGGAGGGCCGTCCGGTCAAATATTCCTACGAGCGCCTGGAGTTCTTAGGCGACTCCATCGTGGGCGCCATTGTCGCGGCGATCGCGTTCGACAGCTTCCATGAGATCGACGAGGGTGGGCTCACCCGCATCAAGGTGGCGCTCGTCGCGGGCTCGAGCCTGTCGGATGTGGCCGCGAAGCTTGGTTTCGCCGACATCATCGTGTTCGGCTCCTCCGAGACGGGCACGGGCAAGCGAGGCCTTCATTCCGCGCTCGAGAACGTCTACGAGGCGGTCGTTGCCGCGCTCTACCTCGACGGCGGAATCGACGCTGCGGTGAAGTTCGTGCGCCGCACGCTCATCCCGCATATGTCGCTCGATCTGGCCGCGCAGCCCGAAAACCCCAAGAGCGCCCTTCAGGAGAAGCTGCAGGAGGGCGGCATCACGCCGACTTACAAGCTGATCGAAACGCAGGGCCCGCCGCACGACCGCACGTTCGTCGCTCAGGTCTACGCGGGTGACCAGGGACTTGCCCGCGGCACCGGTCGCACGAAGAAGGAGGCCGAGAGCCAGGCTGCGAAGAGCACGCTCGCGCGTCTCGGCGAGTTCTTCGGGCTCGGCCTGACCGAGGAAGAGCGCGCTGCCAAGGAAAAGGCCGCGGCGCAGGCCAAGGCCGAGAAGGCAGCCGCCCGAGCCGCCAAGGAGGAAGCTGCAGCGCATGCGAAGGCCGAGAAGGCCTCCGAGCGCGCCCGCATCAAAGCTGAGAAGGAAGCCGCACGCCTTCAGAAGAAGCAGGGCTAGCGAATGCACCTCAAATCCCTCGTCCTCAAAGGCTTTAAGTCCTTTGCCGATCGAAGCGCGCTCACGCTCGAGCCGGGCATCACGGCGATCGTGGGCCCGAACGGATCGGGCAAATCGAACATCTCTGATGCCGTGCTGTGGGTGCTCGGCGAGCGCAATGCCAAGCACCTGCGCGGACAGGCCATGGAAGATGTCATTTTCGCCGGCTCCTCCGCCCGTCGTGCGGCAGGGCTTGCAGAAGTCGACTTGGTGCTCGACAACTCCGACGGCACGCTTCCCGTCGACTACGACGAGGTCGCGATTACGCGCCGTATGTACCGCTCGGGCGAAAGCGAGTACCTGATCAACGGCACGGTTGCGCGCCGTATGGACGTGCTCGACATTCTTCACGACTCGGGACTTGGGACGGGCACGCACTCGATCATCTCGCAGGGCAGCCTCGACTCCATTTTGCAATCGAAACCCGAAGACCGCCGCGCGCTCATCGAAGAGGCCGCGGGAACGCTCAAGCACAAGCAGCGCAAGGCGAAAAGCGAGCGCAAGCTGGCCCAGATGGACTTGCATCTCGCGCGCGTGCGCGACGTGACCGCCGAGGTCGAACGTCAGCTGAAACCGCTCGAGCGCAAGGCGAAGCGCGCCCGCACCTACATCGGGCTTTCCGCCGAGCTCTCCGATCTGAAGCTTAAGCTTGCCGTCGATGACTTGCGCCAGCTTCAGGAAAAGCATGCTGCCGCCACGGCGCGCGAGGAAACCGTCGCTTGCGAGCTCGAGGCGAAGCGCGCGGAGATTTCGAACGCGGAAGCTGCTGTAGAGGCGCTGCAGGAGAAGATTCGTCAAGAGGGAGCGAGCGCCGGCGAGCTCACACGCCAGCATCGCCAGGCTTCGGGCGCCGTTGAGCGCATCGAGTCCGCTGAGCTTGTCATGCGCGAGCGCAAGCGCGCAGCGACCTCCCGTGCGGGCGAGCTTGCGGTGTCGCTTGAGGCGAACGCCGCTCGCGCAAAGACCGCCCAATCCGACCTCGATGCTGCAAACGCCCAGCTTGCAAGCGTGCAGGCCGAGCGTGCGCAAGCCGAAGAAAAGGTGTCGCGGCTCGCTGCCGACCATGCGGACGTGACGTCGAGGCGCGCCGAGACCGAGAAGCGCGCAACCGAGCTCGGCCGCGCGAGCCGCAATTTGGAATCGCGCATCAACTTGGCCCGCGCCAAGCACGCCGAGCTCAAAGAAGCCCTCACGAATGGGCTCGCGCACATGAAGATCATCGAGGGGCATACCCAAGAGCTTACCCTTCAGTTCGACCGCGCCCAGGCCGAGGCTTCCCGGGCGGAGGCCCATGCCCGAATGCTCGCCGAAGAGCTCTCGGCCCTCGAGCAGGTCGAGAAGGAATCCCGCATGCACGTGGGCGAGGCTGTGCGCGCTGCCGAGGAGGCACGTGCCGCCCGCGACGAGGCGAGCGACGCCGAGCGCGCCTGTGCTGCATCAATCGAGGCGTTGCGCGAAGTTGAGCGGGCATCCGCGAAGGCCCAGGGCCCGGCGCTCGAATGGCTCGCGAGCAATGCTGCCGCCTTCGATGCCGCAGTCGCGCCGCTTTCTCACGAAATCTCTGCTCCCGAAGGCCAGGAGGCACTCGTCGAGCACCTTCTCGGCGCCGACGTGGCAGCGCTCCTCGTGGCTGACGGATCGCATGCGGCAAGCATGGTCGCCGCGCTTGCCGCCGAAGGGAAAAACGGCGAGGTGACGCTTGTCTTGCGCAACGATGCGAACGGGGCCTCCACGCCCGATGCCTCAGCGCGATCCGCGAATGCGTTGGGCCGGGCACTTCTCGAGGGGCTTTCGTTCCCCGAGTCGTCCGCTCGTGCGGTTCGCGCGCTCCTTGGCGATGTCGTCGTGTGCGAAAACCTTGAGGAGGCGCTCGCTGCCCATGAGGCCGACACGCTCGGCCTGCGCTTTGTCACGCCCGACGGGTGCATCGTGTGGCCGACGGGCAAGGGGGTCGCCGGTCGCC
>OBZH01001629.1_pt1 | contig 12403 bp, 7 predicted proteins | sample 1476881 | NCBI WGS metagenome assembly OBZH01 (sample SAMEA2580230, study PRJEB22360) | human gut metagenome | biome: human gut; feature: human-associated habitat; material: faeces | place: Denmark | collected 2008/2010 | reverse complement strand
TCTTCAGGCCTTCCAGTGAAAATAACTTGACCTCCACCTTCTCCACCTTCTGGTCCCAGGTCAATAATGTGGTCGGCACACTTAATAACATCTAAGTTGTGCTCAATTGTTATTACTGTATTGCCCCTGTCCACAAGTTCTTCTAAAACCTTTATTAATTTATTCACGTCTTCTGAGTGAAGTCCAGTTGTTGGCTCGTCTAAGATGTAGAGAGTTCTTCCCGTTGCCCTCTTAGATAATTCTGTGGCAAGTTTTATTCTTTGGGCTTCTCCACCTGATAAAAGTGTAGAAGATTGTCCCAATTTTATATAGGAAAGTCCAACATCTCTTAGGGTTTCAAGCTTTCTCAAGACCCTCTCATGATTTTGGAAGAAGTCAATTGCCTCTTCCACTGTCATATCGAGAACTTCATAAATGTTTTTGCCCTTGTACTTTACTTCAAGAGTTTCACGGTTGTATCTCTTGCCATGGCAAACTTCACATGGAACATAAACGTCAGACAAGAAGTGCATTTCAACTTTTAGGATTCCATCACCCTTGCAAGCCTCGCATCTTCCTCCCTTGACGTTAAAGGAAAATCTCCCCTTCTTGTAGCCACGCATTTTTGCCTCATTAGTATTGGCAAAGACATCTCTTATTATATCAAAGGCGCCTGTATAAGTGGCAGGATTTGACCTTGGTGTCCTTCCAATTGGGGATTGGTCAATGTCAACAATCTTGTCAATGTTGTCAAGACCCTCAATAGACTTGTGCTTGCCAGGTTTTATCCTGGACTTATTGATCTTTTGAGCAAGACTCTTGTAGAGGATTTCATTTACAAGAGAAGACTTACCTGATCCAGAAACTCCCGTCACACAGACAAATTGTCCCAGTGGGAATTCAACATCAATATTTTTTAAGTTGTTTTCCTCTGCACCCTTAACTTTGATGGACTTGCCTGTGTATTCTCTTCTTTCCTTGGGAACTTCAATTTTCTTCCTGCCACTTAGGTAGGCACCAGTTATGGACTCTTGAACTTCCATAATCTCTTCAGCTGTACCTTGAGCAACAATCCTTCCCCCGTTGACACCTGCAAGAGGTCCAATGTCTACAATTTCATCTGCAGCAAACATGGTGTCTTCGTCGTGCTCAACAACAATTAAGGTATTGCCAATGTCTGTTAGGTTTCTCAGTGACTCAAGAAGTTTTGTGTTGTCCCTTTGGTGGAGTCCAATACTTGGCTCATCAAGAACATAGATTACTCCAACAAGTTGTGAACCAATTTGGGTTGCCAGCCTAATTCTTTGGGCCTCGCCACCAGAAAGAGTTCCAGCCATTCTCGATAAAGATAAATATTCAAGACCAACATTTACTAAGAATTCTAGCCTTGATTTTATTTCCTTCAAAAGTTCTTCAGCAATTATCATTTCATTTTTTGTGAATTCTAGATTTTCAAAAAAATCTAAGGACTTGTCTATGGAAAGTTCCGTCAATTCAAAAATATTTAGGCCTCCAACTCTTATGGCAAGAGATGAGTCCCTTAACCTTGCTCCATGGCACTTAGGACATGGAACTTCTTCCATAAATTCGTCAATCTTATCAAGCATCCTGTCAGAACTTGATTCAGTGTACCTTCTCTTTAAGTTTTTTAGGATTCCCTCAAAACCTCCAGAATATTTTTTCTCCCCAGAGAAGTAGGAATTAAAGGAGAAGTTTAACTTACCATCATAACCTTCAAAAATTGCTTTGATAAATTCTTTTGGAGCATTTTTTATTGGCTCTTTAGTGGAAAAATCAAACTTCTTGGCAATTTGTGCAATTATTTCATAATAATAAGTTCCCTTGGAGTTGGAGTAGCAGGCAATGGCCCCCTCATCTATAGAAAGTTCTTTGTTGGGAATTACCAAGTCTCTTGAAACTTCCTTAGAAAATCCAAGTCCCTTACATTCGTCACAAGCTCCCAGAGGGGAGTTAAAGGAGAAGGACCTTGGAGTAACTTCTTCTATTATAATGTTGCAATGAGGGCAGGCAAACTTTGTGGAGAAAACCATGTCGTCTCCATCGATAACATTTATCTTGGCTATCCCATCACTTAAATTTGTAGCAATTTCTAGTGAATCAGCAAGTCTTGATTCTATTTTTTCTTTTATAATAATCCTATCTATTACAATGTCTATGTCGTGATACTTGTTTTTTTCAAGTTCAATTTCTTCCCCAATATCACGCATTTCTCCGTCAACAATAACTCTTAAAAAGCCTTCTTTTTTAATTTTTTCAAAAACTTTTTTGTGCTGACCCTTCCTATGCCTTACAACTGGTGAAAGAATTTGAATCCTTGTCCTCTCGTCTAGCTTCATTATTTCATCCACCATTTGGTCTATTGTATAAGAAGAAATTTCTCTTCCACACTCTGGACAAAATGCATGACCAACTCTTGCGTACAAGAGTCTTAGGTAGTCGTAGATTTCTGTAACTGTACCTACAGTTGATCTTGGGTTCTTTGAAGTAGTCTTTTGATCAATGGAAATAGATGGACTCATGCCTTCGATATAGTCAACCTCTGGCTTGTCCATTTGTCCCAAGAACTGTCTTGCATAAGAAGATAGGGATTCCACATACCTTCTTTGACCTTCTGCATAAATTGTATCAAAGGCAAGAGAAGACTTACCTGATCCAGAAAGTCCTGTAAAAACTACAAATTTATTTCTGGGAATATTAAGGTCAACATTTTTTAAGTTGTTGACCCTGGCTCCCTTTACTATTATTTCGTCTTTCAATTTAACACCTCTTTAAAGGAGGGCAGATTTTTTCTTCTCCCTTAAATCCTTTATCTTGTCCCTAATTTCAGCAGCCTTTTCAAAGTCAAGTTCTTCTGCTGCCCTGTACATTTCAGGTTTTAGGGCATCTATCATCTCGTTAATTTCATCCTTAGTAAATTCATTTTCTTCATCTTTAATATCTTTGAAGTCCACAGATTCTTCTGCAGCAATAGCAGTATTTATGACTTCACGGATACTTTTCACTATTGTTTTTGGAGTGATCCCATGCTCTTCATTGTATTCTTCTTGGATTTTTCTTCTCCTAGAAGTCTCATCAATAGTAACCCTCATGGAAGGAGTTATGGTGTCGGCATACATAATAACTTTTCCATCGGCATTTCTCGCAGCACGACCAGCAGTTTGGATAAGTGATGTGACAGAACGAAGGAAGCCTTCCTTGTCTGCATCAAGTATACAAACTCTTGAAACCTCTGGCAGGTCAAGACCCTCTCTTAGGAGGTTGATACCAACAAGGACGTCAACCTTACCAAGCCTTAGGTCCCTTATTATCTTCATCCTCTCTAGGGTGTCAACATCAGAGTGCATATAGGTTACTTTGTAGCCAATTTCCTTTAAATGCCTTGATAGGTCCTCAGACATCCTCTTGGTAAGAGTTGTTATTAAGACTCTTTCTCCTCTTTCAATAGCTCCATTTACTTCATTTATAATATCATCAATTTGATTTTTAATTGGTCTTACTTCAATTATTGGATCAAGAAGACCTGTTGGCCTTATGATTTGTTCAACTTCTTGTTCAGTATGTTCAAGTTCATAGGGTCCTGGAGTTGCAGAAACATAAACACATTGGTTCATCATTTCTTCAAACTCATTAAATCTTAAAGGCCTATTGTCTAGCGCTGAAGGAAGTCTAAACCCGTAGTCAACTAGGGTTTCCTTACGTGCCCTGTCCCCATTGTACATACCCCTAATTTGAGGAATAGTTTGGTGGGACTCGTCAATTATCGTCAAAAAGTCCTTTGGAAAGTAATCAATTAAGGTATAAGGCCTTGATCCTGGTGCCCTACCTGATAGGTGTCTTGAATAGTTTTCTATCCCAGAGCAAAATCCCATTTCAGATAGCATCTCCAAGTCGTACCTTGTCCTTTGCTCCAACCTCTGAGCCTCCAAAAGTTTTTCTTGGTCCTTTAAAACCTTAAGTCTTTCCTCAAGTTCTTCTTCTATTGTAACAATGGCACGCTTTACCTTTTCTTCTGAAGTTGCAAAGTGAGATGCAGGAGTAATATAGGCATGGTTTAGATAATGAAGGACTTGGCCCGTCAAGGCATTTACTTCAGTTATCCTATCAATTTCATCCCCAAAAAATTCAACTCTTATAGAATTTTCTGATGAAGAAGCTGGGAATATTTCTAAAATATCTCCACGAACCCTAAAAGTCCCACGCTTAAATTCATAATCATTTCTCACATATTGAATATCCACAAGCTTGCTCATGACATCATTCCTGTCCTTTATCATGCCTGGTCTAAGAGAAATCGCCAATTGTTCATAGTCAATTGGGTCCCCTAAACCATAGATGCAGGAAACTGATGCAACAATAATTACGTCCTTTCGCTCGAAAAGAGCCATAGTTGCAGAATGACGAAGCTTATCTATTTCATCATTAATAGATGAGTCCTTTTCAATAAAGGTGTCAGTTCCTGGCACATAGGCTTCTGGTTGATAGTAATCATAATAAGAAACGAAAAATTCCACAGCATTTTCCGGGAAAAATTCCTTTAATTCTGAGCAAAGTTGGTAGGCAAGGGTCTTATTGTGAGCAATAACAAGAGTTGGCTTTTGAACCCTCTCAATTACATTTGCCATGGTAAAGGTCTTACCAGAACCTGTTACCCCAAGTAAGTTTTGGTGCTTGTAGCCCTTCTTTATACCCTCAGCCAATTTATCAATGGCCTGGGGTTGGTCACCTGTGGGCTTGTATTCTGAATGAATTTTAAATTCCATTTAATCACCTTCTAATAAGAAAAAATATTGGAGTCCGTCCTCTTTTCTGTTCCGCCAATATAAACATCTTTATCTTTTAAAATAATCTGGCCCCTACCCATGCTCTTGAAGTCACTTACGACTTCAACTTCGTGGCCAAGTTTTTTAAGTTCATCAATAATTTCAGGCTTAAAATCATTTTCTACCTGAATTTTTTTGTCGTCAATCCACATTATCCTTGGAGCATCAAGGGCAGCCTGTGGATTCAAATTAAAATCTATCATATTCATAAGGACTTGGACATGGGCCTGCGGCTGCATAAAGGCACCCATTATCCCAAAGGCACCAAGTGCCTCATTATTTTTTGTCATAAAGCCAGGAATTATTGTGTGGTAAGGAAGCTTTCCTCCCTCAAGAGAGTTGGCAAGTCCTTCTTCAAAATAAAAATTCTCAACCCTGTTGTTTAAAGTTATCCCAGTTCCAGGAACCACAATTCCAGATCCAAAGCCAGCATAGTTTGACTGAATCATTGAGACCATGTTCCCATCCTTATCAGCTGTGGCAAAATAAACTGTATCAGAAGATTTTATCTTAAAGGCTTCAGGAGTTTTTGCCCTATCACTTATTTTCGCTCTCCTGTCCCTAGCATAGTCCTTTGACAAAAGTCTCTCAACTTCGATTTGCATCTTTTCAGGATCTGCAACATAAGTCTTGGCATCAGTAAGAGAAAGTTTTATTGCCTCAATAATCTTGTGAAGGGTCTTTGGGTCTTCACGGTCTTTTATTTCCATCTCACTTAAAATATTTAGGGCCATTAAGACAGAAACTCCATGACCATTGGGAGGAATTTCCCAAATATCAATTCCCTTGTAGTTAGTGGAAATTGGGTCTACATATCTTGGCTCAAAAGCCTTTAAGTCATCAAGACTTAAAAAACCTCCAAGCCTTTCCACTTCACCGGCAATTTTTTTTGCAAGTTCTCCCCTATAAAAGGACTGGCCCTTAGTGTCACGAATTTCCCTTAGGGTCCTTGCCAGGTCAGGTGATTTGAAAACTTCTCCAGCTCTTGGGGCCCTACCATCAAGAGTAAAGGACTTAAAAAATTCATTGAACTCTCCCCTATTTATATTTTTCCACACTTTCTCCCCAAAGTTTTGCAATTTGCGGAGTCACTGGATATCCTTCTTCTGTATAGGAGATTGCAGGTTCAAAAATTTTCTCAATACTAAGGCTGGCAAAGTCTTCATAGACTTTCATGACTCCACCAATTAACCCTGGCGTATTTATTACATTTACCCCACAAGATGGCATTCTATCATAGCCCTTTTCCCTGAGCTTTGCAATAGAAATATTTTTTGGACTTCTCCCACTGGCATTTATTCCATAAAGCTTGCCTTCAAAATAAATTAAAGCAAACATGTCTGAGCCCAGTCCGTTGCCTGTTGGTTCCACAACAGGAAGAGTCATAGATGCAGCAAGAGCAGCGTCTATGGCATTGCCACCTTCAAGGAGAATTTTTGCCCCAGCACTTGTTGCATAGGGAGATGATGTTGCCACCATTCCATTTTTCCCAAAAATTGTCCTCCTAGTTGAAGGATAAGGATAAGAGTTGTAATCAAATTTCATTTTATCATCCTTTAAAGAATATTCTTATTGTCGACTTGTCTTATCTTATTTTGAATAATATTCTATTCTCGACTTCTTATAACTTCCTTTTTCGTCTGTCAACAAATTTAATTTTATAATTAATTAGTGAATAATTCAACTTTACAAGTTTAAAATAATTTTTGAACTTATAATAATTTGTTACTTTTAATTTATATACTACTTTTAATTTATATACTACTTTTAATTTATATACTTCGAAGAAAATATAATTGCATTGAACATAAAAAAAGAGACCTCATAATTGAAGTCTCTTAAAAACTTTTTTATCGTTGCCAACTTCTCTTTGTCTTTTTTAATTCCTTTTTGAAAGACTTGAGATTTTCTTTATACTCATAGGCATCGTAAATTTTTATTTTTTTATTATGCTTTTTAGCCACATCAAAGACTCTGTCTCTGTCCTCATCCTTAAAGAAGAATCTTCTCGTAATATCTCCCTTAGTAAGATAGAGGAGAGTCTTGCCTGGCTCATCAGCTTTTTTCTCATAAGTAATGGCATCAATATCTGACCAATCCCAAACTTCATGAATTTTTGAAACTTTAATGTCGTTGTAAATTTCAAGCCCCTTGCTTGTAATTGCAACATACTTTTTTGCAAGTAGGGAGATAAGTAAAATGATAGCCAAGATCAAAGTCAACTTATACTTTGTGAAAATACCTAAGATAATCAAGACAGAAGTGACTACGTAGGCATATTTTTCAGAAAATCTTTTTCTAGGATTCACATATACGTATTTGATTGCTTCGCTGTCATTATCCCAAGGTAATTTTATCTCTGACACATAATCACTTCTTTCTATTAAATATTCTAAAATTTAGTTAGGAAATTTGAATTAAGCGCTAAGCTTTGGAGCTTTTCCTTCTGCTCTTCTTCTTTCAAGAGCTGCCATAGCCATTTCTCTAGCTGCTTCTGGAGCTTTAGCTTGTTTCTTCATTGTAGTCTTACCAAATAGATTTGTATAAGATCCGTCAGCCCAGAATATGTTTCTTCCAGCAAATGCTGTTATACATGCATAGATTGGGTTTAGTAAGTTAACAAATGCAAATGGGAAGAATGCTAGTGGGTTAACACCAAGTGTCCTAAATTGGTAAGCACCACAAGCTGTCCATGGGAACATTACTGCCCAAAGTGTACCAGCATCTTCAAGTGTTCTTGATAACATATTTCTTGCAAGTCCAAGTTCATCATATTTTGTATCATATAGAGGAGCAGGAACACCGATTCCTAAGAATTGGTCACACATTGCTGCATCACAGAAGATAGATGTAAGCATTGTAGCAAGAACGATTCCACCAACAGAGTTAATCTTAGTCTTGATTCCACCAAATAGTTTTTCAACGATACCACATTTTTCAAGAGCACCACCAAAGGATACTGCAAGAATAATAAGGTTAATTGTCCACATTTGGTTATCCATACCACCTTTTGCAAGAGCACCGTCTAGGAATTCATTTCCAGTTTCAATTTCTGGACCATAGTGTAGGATTGAGAATAAGTCTGCTACTGAATATCTTTCTTGGAAGATAAGTGCAAAGATGACACCAACTGCAACTGAACCAAGTACGCCTGGAAGACCAGGGATTCTCAAAACCATTATAATTACAATAACTACAATTGGAAGTAATACTAATGGGTTAACATTAAAGTTAGAAGAGATTGCTTCTCTAATACCATCAGCAATTGTTGGATCATATCCAGCGCCTGCAATATTCATACCTAGAATAGTATAAATAATAAGAGATATTAAGAAAACAGGACCAGTTGTAGAAACCATAGCTGCAACGTGATCAAATAGACCAGTTCCAGCAACACCTGCTGCAAGGTTTGTAGTATCAGATAGTGGAGAGAATTTATCTCCAACATAGGCTCCAGATATTACCATACCTGCTGTAAGTGCAGGATTGATTCCAAGTCCAGCACCAATTGTCATGAAAGCAATACCAACTGTAGCTGTTGCTGTCCAAGAAGATCCACAAGCTAAACCAACTATAGCACAAAGCAAACAACCAACTGGTAGGAATGTTTGTGGTGATAAGAAATCTAGTCCGTAATAGATAAGAGCAGGAATTGTACCTGAAATCATAAAGGATGATACCAATAGACCTACAGTAAGTAAAATTAAAATTGCGTCCAATGTTGCTGTTATCCTGTCTATAATACCAGACAACATTTCATCAAAACTATGTCCGCAAATTACACCAATAGTAACAGTTACTATAAGTGCTATGATTAGTGGCATGTGAGCAGCGTCATACGCCTCATCACTAAATTTGAAAACATATACCATTAGCGCTACCATTGTTAAAATAGGTAGAATTGCTTCAAAAAAACTTGGTAGTCTAACAGCTTTTTGACCATCGTTCTTCATAAATAAAACCTCCTTAAAACATTAAGGCACGTCATAAAATATTTGGCATGTCTGTAATACATTTGCTAAAATTTTGTATCACTGAAAATGTTTTCTAACTTCATATTACTATTGCATCTAATATAAGTCAACCATAATTTATAAAGATTTTGGTATTACACTTGATTTTGTACAATGGCTTAGTCAGCTTTTATGATAATTAGGTAAATTTATTTTTTACTTCCATCTATAGAATAGAGTGTTTTCAATAAACTGTAACTTACTGATTAAAAGCATTAAATCATTGTTTCCATTATTTTTTTGTTTTTTCTAAGAAAATATACATCTTTAATATTGATATATTTCTTAATAGATTAAGTATTTCTCTATAATGTTTAAAATAATTATTTAGGATAAAGTTTTCATAATGTTTTTTTTGATTAAGTTTAGAAGTGAATAAAAAGAAGTGCTCTTTCATTGATATTTTACAAATAAAAAGCAGGCACTATGAGTACCTGCTTGATTTAAATCAATGTCTTAAGTTTTATCTTATTAAGATAGTAATACTGATCCAATAACTCCACCGATAACTAAGAATATGTCAAATGCGATAAATGTCGGTACGCAAGTGTCCATAATGTGATCGTGTTGTCCGTCAGCGTTAAGACCAGATGTAGGTCCCATTGTTGAGTCAGATGCTGGTGATCCCGCATCTCCAAGAGCAGCTGCTATACCAATTAATAGGATAATAGCTGATTGTGAGAAACCTAATTGTTGAGCTAGTGGAACGTAAATTGCTGCAACTACTGGGATTGTACCAAAAGATGTACCGATACCCATTGTAATAACAAGACCAATTGCTAAAAGTACAATTGCTGATACCACAAGTGAAGCGCCTTCCATCATAGCTGCTGTATCGTTAACTAGTTCAATTACAGCACCTGAAGTGTTAAGAACATTAGCATAGCCACCTGCTATTAACATTACGAAAGCGATAAATGCCATTAGGTCAAGTCCACCATTAACCATTTCGTCGATTTCATTCCATTTAATTGAACGTGTAATTAATAGGAAGATAATACCAATTAATGCCGAGAATGGAAGGTTAGTTGTTATGATTTGAACTATAAGCATTGCTAGAGCAGAAACTAAAGCTCCCCAAGCATGTCCAGTCATGTGAACTTCTTGGTCTAAAGAAATAATTCCTGGGATTTCAACATCATCATAGTGTCTGTCTTTTCCATAAAGAACAAATACTACAAAGATTAAACCAATTAACATTGAAAGTCCACCAATCCACATTACTTTTTGAGTGTCTGCAACAGTAGTTGGCATACCTGCGTCTGTCATGTTTGATGCAATAATTTTGTGGAAAATAAGTCCAAATCCTGCTGGAATTGAAATATAAGGTGCCTTCAATCCAAAGCAAAGAGCTGATGCTACTGCACGTCTGTCAATCTTTAACTTATTCATAAGTCCTAGTAGTGGTGGAATTAGAATAGGTATAAAGGAAATGTGAACTGGTAAAAGGTTTTGTGAAAAGATTGATATAAATGCTATTAGGAAAATTAAGTAAAATTTATTATTTCCTACTAATTTAGAAATCTTTTGAGCAAGAATAGTTATAAGTCCTGATTTACCAATTGCATAAGCAAACATACCAATTAGGATATAAGCAAGAGCTGTTTCTAACGCCGAACAAGAATTAAAGAAAGCCTACCCCAGCCTGAACAATGATTGTACCTATAATTGAATCGCCTTCGATTGCAAATCCTGGAAGCTTTCCAACTGTATTTGCTTGCCATGAATCTGGTTCAAATACATATAATGGCATGCCTGCAGTAATACCTGCAACAACACCGGCAACTAAAAGTGAAAGTAGTACGTTAAGTTTTAACATACATAAGATTACTAGTAATAGTACCGAGACTACTACGGGGTTAAATAACAACATATTTATTTCCTCCTTTGAAAATGTTTTCTTAATTTTCTCATATTATTGTATTTTTGTCAACAATCTAATTCTCTATTACGATAAAATATACAATACTTTAGTCAGTTTTCTCTATTGTTTGTTAAAGTATACTTTTTATTATTTGTGTATTTTTAGGGATTTTACGAAAAATATATCTATATGTTTTAATAAATATCTTTACTATTTTTAATAATGTTTTATAATCTAAACTATTGTATTTTTTTATTTTTTTTAATAAACATTTTTAAACATAAAAAATAAAGGAGCCTCAGCCCCTTTATTTTAATTCCTATATTGTTTTCCTATAATTATTTTACTAACTTTCTATCTTCTACAACTAATTCACCATCTACATAAACTTGCTTACATAGGTTTGTTGCGAAGAAGTAAAGTGTATAGTCAATGTTGTGAGCATCAAAGATTGCAATGTTTGCCCTCTTTCCCTTGTCAAAGGATCCAATAGTATCTGCCCTGTCAACTGAGTAAGCAGCGTTAATAGTTACTGCATTGTAAACTTCAATTGGCGTAAGCTTCATTTCTAAGCAACCAAGTTGCATAATAAATTGAAGGTTTGCTGTTGGACATGATCCTGGGTTAGAGTCTGTACAAAGTGTAATAGCCATTCCCTTTTCAAGCATTCTTCTTGCTGGAGCATAAGTGTCTAGCATTAGAGAGAAAGTTGTTCCTGGAAGTAGGTTACCAATTACATTTGCCTTAGCAAGTGTTTCAATTTCCTCATCATCTACTACCATTAAGTGTTCTGCTGAAACTGCTCCTACCTTAGCAGCAACATCTACACCACCAATGTTTTCTATTTCATCAGAGTGGATTCTTAATTTAAAGCCATGTTCCTTTGCAGCTTCAAGAATTCTTTCAGATTGTTCTGCTGTGAATACTCCCTTTTCACAGAATACGTCACAGAATTCTGCTAAATTTCTCTTTGCAACTTCTGGCATCATGTCGATAACAATATCAACATATTCATCTGGATTATCCTTATATTTTTCGTGGATAACGTGGGCTGCCATAAATGTTGTAATTAATTCTGTTGGGAAGTCCTTATTTAATTTTTCAAGAACTTCAAGTTCCTTTAATTCTGTTTCAAGAGTAATTCCGTAACCACTCTTTGCTTCTACTGAAGTTACACCGTGAACTAGCATGTGTTCAAGAAGGTCTCTTGTCTTATCATAAAGTTCATCAAAGCTTGCTGCATCTGTTGCCTTTAGTGTAGAAAGAATTCCTCCACCTGCTTCAAGGATTTCAAGATATTCCATTCCATTAAGCTTCATAGCAAATTCATTTTCACGGCTTCCACCATACACAAGGTGAGTGTGAGCATCAATTAGACCTGGAGTTGCAGTCTTACCAGTTAGATCAACAATTTCTGTATTTTCGTCTTTTAAGTTTTCGTATCCATTACCTTCGCCAACTTCTAATATCTTACCATCCTTAATTGCAATGTAAGCATTTTCTAGAATGTCAGCTTGGTTCATTTCTTCCCCTCTTAGTGGTCTACCAATATCCTTTGGTGAGAAGACTTGTTCAAGATTAACTAATATTTTATCCGCTTTCATAAATTCCTCCTTTTTCTGTCAATATCTTAACACATATTATATACCCAATAAATATGAAAATATTTTTATTAAGTTTTTTAATTAAATTTTTAATAATTTAAT
>OBZH01001622.1_pt1 | contig 12479 bp, 9 predicted proteins | sample 1476881 | NCBI WGS metagenome assembly OBZH01 (sample SAMEA2580230, study PRJEB22360) | human gut metagenome | biome: human gut; feature: human-associated habitat; material: faeces | place: Denmark | collected 2008/2010 | reverse complement strand
CGGCATCACCAAGCATATCACGTGGCATCAGAGCCGCCACACGGCAGCCACGACGATATTCCTCTCCAACGGTGTTCCCATCGAAACGGTCAGCTCCATGCTCGGACACAAGAGCATAAAGACGACGCAGATTTACGCAAAGATAACCAAAGAGAAGCTCAATCAGGACATGGAGAACCTTGCCGCAAGATTGAACGGCGTCGAGGAATTTGCAGGTTGCACCATCTAAAAAGAAAAGCCATGAAACGTGACACAATCATCATCGAGGACAAGGCAGTCAGCGTAACCGGTAACGACGTGTGGATGACCGCCACCGAAATAGCCGGATTGTTCCATACGACCGTCCCGGCAGTGAACGCCGCCATCAGAGCCGTCCGCAAGTCGGACGTGCTGAACGACTACGAGGTGTGCCGCTACATGCAGCTTGAAAACGGGCTGCACGCGGACGTGTACGCCCTTGAAATCATCATCCCGGTCGCTTTCAGGGTGAATACCTACAACACCCACCTGTTCCGCACATGGCTGGTGGGAAAGGCACTCTCACAAGAGAAACGGCAGACATACGTGATGTTCATACAGAACGGAAAAGCCGGGTATTGCTGATTGCACATACCCCATAAGACAAGTAAACGGGTAGCACCACAAAAGGTGTCACCCGTTTACTTTTTCATGAAACCGCCTCACTCCAGCGGCTTGCGGTAGTTCGCTTCCAGTACCCCGCGCAGCCCCGTTTCCGGGTAAAGCACCTTCCCTCCCAAAAGTATGAAGGGCAACACGCGGTTGTTGCGGTATTCCTGCAAGGTGCGCCGGCTCACACGGAGCAGTTCCGACACCTCGCCGTCCGTCAGGTAACGTTCCCCGTCCAGCGGAGGACGGTAGCTTTCCAGAAATGCGGACAGCCATTTCGAGCCTTTGCGCATATCCTGCACCACAGAGGCTATCGGCTCGTCTTCCATCGTAAAAACATCGTTGTTCTCGTTCATCATAACTTCGGATTCAGTGGGTGAATAAATCAAATCATCTGCCGTGCGGATAGAGCGTGCCGACAAGCGGTATCAGCCGCTTCACCTCCTCTGGCTTGTAATAGAACCTGCGGTTTATCTGCGAGTAGCCGATAAGCCGCCTGTCACGCAGCGTCTGCAACGTGCGCGGGCTTATTCTCAACTGCCCGCAGACCTCCTCGCCCGTGAGCCATCTTTCCATGCGCCCCGTGTCGCTTTTGCGCCTCAGGGCGGCGACCTTCTCCGAGAGTGCGCCGAATGCCGCCACCATCATCTCGAAAGTCTTTTTCTCGATAGATACTATTTCCATATTCATGTCATTTAGAGTTTGCCGCAAAGGTAACGAAACGGCATACAAGACGTATCGTTTTCCGCTGAAAGGCTGCCTGTTGCGCCGTTTGACCGGGTTACGGAGCCATCTTCCGTAAAAATCTTACGTGAGTCACGTAGTGAGTTGTTAAAGCCCCTTTTGTTTATTGCCGAATTTTGTCGCAGAAACATAGAGCAAGCCGAGTGTAGAGCGTCAAACTTGCTTGAACGGTATGCCGAGGCGCAGCCTATGTTCATGAAAATAAACAAAAATAAAGGACTGAATATGAAAGTGATAACGATGGAAAGTTCTGCCTTCCGGTCATTGACGGAACAGATAGCGGAGATTGCGGCACACGTCCGTGCCGCCTCCGGCGACAAGAAAGCGGCATCGCCCGACAGGTTGCTCACCACACGCGAGGCGGCGCACCTGCTTAACGTGAGTACCCGCACCCTCCAGCGTATGCGCAGCGAGCAACGCATCGGTTATGTCGTGCTTCGCGGTAAATGCCGCTACCGGCAGTCGGAAATAGACCGCCTGCTTGAAGCGTGTGCCGTCAACGAGGACGCGGCGACACCGCAGGAATTGAAACGCAACCACACGCTGCGCACTGGCGGCAAACCAAAAGGAAGGAGGACATAGGTCATGGAACTGCTCACACGAAACAACTTCGAGGGCTGGATGCAGAAGCTGATGGAACGGCTCGACCGTCAGGACGAACTGCTGCTGGCGATGAAGGCTGAGGGGAAACAGCCTACTATCACGGAAAGCATCCGCCTTTTCGACAATCAGGATTTGTGCATGCTGCTCCAGATAAGCAAGCGCACACTGCAACGCTACCGCAGTGTCGGCGCATTGCCCTACAAGACACTGGGCAAGAAAACCTATTACAGCGAGGAGGACGTGCTGACATTCCTTTCCAACCATATCAAGGACTTCAAAAAGGAAGATATAGCCTTCTACAAGGCTCGTATCCATAATTTCTTTCATAAATAACCCATTAAAACATTTTTCAGATGGCAAAGAAAAAAGACGAAAAGGACGTGCTGGTGGTCCGTGACGAGAAGACGGGCGAGATCAGCGTGGTTGCCGGGCTGAACGCGGACGGCACACCCAAGCGCACCCCCGCGAAAGCGGAAAACGCGCAGAGTTTCCTGCAATTCGACCGACACGGCGACGTGCTGGACAACTTCTTCAAGAACTTCTTCCGGCAGTGCAAGGAACCCAGCCGCTTCGGTTTCTACCGCATTGCGGCAGACCAAGCTGAAAATCTCTTAGAGGTGATGAAGCAACTGCTGAAAGACCCCGAAGCGAACAAGGAGCTGCTCGCCCCTCACAAGGTGGACACCTCCGACTATGAGAAGAAGGTGCAGGAAGAGATGGCAGCACAACAGACAGAGAAACAAGAACCTCAAAAACAGGAGAACATGGAACAACGGAAAGAACAGCAACAGGACAAATCCGAACAGATGCAGGGCAAACGTGGCTACCAGCCCATCGACGAGAGTAAAATCAACTGGCAGGAGCTGGAGGACAGATGGGGCGTAAAGCGGGACAACCTTGAAAAGTCCGGCGACCTTACGAAGATGCTCAACTATGGCAAGTCCGACTTGGTAAAGGTCAAACCGACCTTCGGCGGCGAATCATTCGAGCTGGACGCCCGCCTCTCCTTCAAGAAGGACGGCGAGGGAAATGTCAGCCTCGTGCCGCACTTCATCCGCAAGGAGCAGAAGTTAGATGAGTACAAGGAACACAAATTCTCCGACGATGACCGGAAGAACCTGCGCGAAACGGGCAACCTCGGCAGGGTCGTGGACATTGTGGACAGGGAAACGGGCGAAATCATCCCCTCCTACATCAGCATCGACCGCAAGACGAATGAAATCACGGACATTCCGGCAAGCAGGGTGCGCATCCCGGAGCGCATCGGCAAGACGGAAATCACCACGCAGGAGCGGGACATGCTCCGCGCCGGACTGCCCGTACGCGACAAGCTCATCGAGCGCAACGACGGCAGAAAGTTCGTCACCACCCTGCAAGTGAACGTGGAGCAGCGCGGCGTGGAGTTCGTGCCGGGAACCGGCAAGTCGCCCCGTACCGCACAGACACAGGAAACCAAAGGCGACACATCGAAAAGTCAGGCGCAGGGCGGGGAAAATGCCGCACAGACCAAGAAGGAGCAACGCCGCAACACGTGGACGAACGAGGACGGCAGCATCCGCCCCATCAGCAAATGGAGCGACGTGAACTTCACCGAACAGCAGAAAGCCGACTATGTGGCGGGCAAAGCCGTGAAACTGGAGAACGTGACCGACAAGCAGGGCTTCCATGCCACGATGTATATCAAGTTCAACCCGGAGAAGGGACGCCCGTACCGCTACGACACGAACCCTGACAATGCACAGCAGGTTGCTCCGTCCAACGAGAGCCGCACGCAGGTGGCGGTGAACAACGATGGCAAGACCAACGAGGCTACAAAGAATCTGAGAGAGCCGTTGCAGAAAGGTCAGACCAACCCGAAGGACGCCCGCCAGCAACAGCAGCAGGAGAAGCCGCAGAAGAAAACGGGCAAGGGCATGAAAATGTAATCCCGTGTCCGCCACTGAATCCAAAATAAAATCCAAAGTATCAACAAAAAAGAAGAAGACATGAAGACAATCATTGCAGAAAAGCCCTCCGTGGCACGTGAAATCGCCCGCATCGTGGGCGCGACAAAGAGAGAGGAAGGATATTTCGAGGGAGGCGGTTATGCCGTGACATGGGCATTCGGACACCTCGTTCAGCTTGCCATGCCCGACGGCTACGGCGTGCGCGGATTTGTCCGTGACAACCTCCCGATTATTCCCGACACATTCACGCTCGTCCCCCGTCAGGTCAGGACGGAGAAAGGTTACAAGCCCGACAGCGGCGTGGTGTCGCAGATAAAAGTCATCAAAAGACTGTTCGACACAAGCGAACAAATCATCGTGGCGACCGATGCCGGACGCGAGGGAGAGCTTATCTTCCGCTACCTCTACCACTATACGGGTTGCACCACTCCTTTCGTGCGTCTGTGGATCAGCTCGCTCACCGACAAGGCTATCCGTGAGGGACTGCGCAACCTCGAAGACGGCAGCAGGTACGACAACCTATACCTCGCCGCCAAAGCGCGGAGCGAATCCGACTGGCTCGTGGGCATCAACGGCACACAGGCGTTATCCATCGCCGCCGGACACGGCACGTATTCCGTGGGGCGGGTGCAGACACCAACGTTGGCTATGGTATGTGAACGCTACTGGGAGAACCGCCGCTTTACGTCCGAAGCATTCTGGCAGCTCCATATCGCAACGGACGGTTGCGACGGCGAAGTCGTGAAATTCTCATCCTCCGAGAAATGGAAAGAGAAAGAACCGGCGATGGAACTATATAATAAGGTAAAGGCGGCAGGTTGCGCCACTGTCACGAAAGCCGAGCGCAAGGAGAAGACGGAGGAAACTCCCTTGCTCTACGACCTGACCACGCTCCAGAAAGAAGCCAACGCCAAGCACGGCTTCACGGCGGAACAGACGCTTGAAATCGCGCAGAAGCTCTACGAGAAGAAGCTGATAACCTATCCGAGAACGGGTAGCCGCTACATCCCCGAAGACGTGTTTGCCGAAATTCCCAAACTGCTCGCTTTCATCGGCACACAGCCCGAATGGAAAGACAAGGTGCGGGCAAAAGCCGCCCCGACACGCCGCAGCGTGGACGACGGCAAGGTGACAGACCACCATGCCCTGCTCGTCACGGGTGAGAAACCGCTCTTCCTCTCCAAAGAGGACAATACCATCTATCAGATGATTGCCGGGCGCATGGTCGAGGCATTCTCTGAGAAATGCGTCAAGGATGTGACCACTGTCACGGCGGAATGTGCCGGAGTGGAGTTTACCGTAAAAGGCAGCGTCGTGAAGCAAACCGGATGGCGTGCCGTCTATGGCGAGGAAAAAGAGGAAATTACCATCCCCGGCTGGCAGGAAGGCGACACGCTGACACCGAAAGGCTCGTCCATTACCGAAGGAAAGACCAAACCCAAGCCGCTGCATACCGAAGCCACCCTGCTCTCGGCAATGGAAACGGCGGGCAAGGAAATTGAGGACGACGCACTGCGGCAGGCGATGAAGGACTGTGGCATCGGTACTCCCGCCACACGCGCCTCCATCATCGAAACGCTTTTCAAGCGCGGTTACATGGAACGCTGCAAGAAGTCGCTTGTTCCCACCGAAAAAGGACTTGCCCTCAATTCCGTCGTCAAGACGATGCGCATCGCCGATGTTGCCATGACGGGCGAATGGGAAAAGGAGCTGGCGCGTATCGAGCGCGGGGAACTGTCCGACGACACCTTCCGCAAGGAGATAGAGGCGTACACACGTGAGATAACCTCCGAACTGATCTCGTGCGACAAGCTCTTCGGCAGCCGTGACTCCGGCTGCGCGTGTCCCAAGTGTGGCACGGGCAGGATGCGGTTCTACGGCAAGGTGGTACGCTGCGACAACACGGAGTGCGGACTGCCCGTGTTCCGGCTGAAAGCGGGACGCACCCTGTCCGACGATGAAATCAAAGACCTGCTCACCGAAGGGCATACCAAGCTGCTCAAAGGGTTCAAGAGCAAACAGGGCAAGAGTTTCGATGCTGTTGTCGCCTTTGACGGGGAATATAACACGACTTTTGTGTTCCCGGAGGCTAAAAAGGACAAGAAATTTTCAGGACGGAAGAAATAGTATTAACTTTGCCACTTGTTCAGAGTAATGAATTGTTCTTCGATACCGGATTACACTCATACTTTGGATTTAGTGGTGGCACTCGGAGGGATACCGAGTGCCTTTTTCTTCCTTTTTCCAATCAATTATCCCGTTAAATATCAATCCACTAAACTCCAAAGTAATGAACAACAAGAAGAAAAACGAGGGTCAGACCGACTTTTCCTATTACGGTCTGTACCTGCTGGACTATCTCCGCACGAACAAGTTTGAACAGGCTGACGACACCGCTTTCATACGGGAACGGGCCGACCGTGCCGCCGAAACGTATGAGAGGGCACGGCTTGAAGGCTATCCCGCCGATGGTGCGCAGGAACTGGCGATGGACACGCTGCTGCGCGGGCTGCATTATTCCCGTTACGCCATCCTCCGCGAAGTCGTGGAAAACGAGTTTGCCGATGAAGTGCCGGAAGAGAAGCGTGAAGCCTTTGTCCTGAAACTGCTGCCGCTTGTCGGCAACGTGTTCTCCGTCTATGACCTCTCGGATGACAATTTCGCCCTGTCTTCCGATTACGACCTGCTCTACACGGAGCTGACGGGAGCAACCGTCCTTTACTTAGACGAATATGGCGTTTAACCGCAAACAGAAACTGCGGGACAACATCGAGGCGATACGGACGGCATTCATCCTTGACAGGGAAAACAGGACAGCGACAACCGAAGAGCGTGCCATACTTCAAAGGTACTGCGGTTTCGGCGGTCTGAAATGTATCCTCAACCCTGCAAAGGAACTGACGGATGCCGTCCGGTGGGCGAAATCCGACCTCGAACTGTTCGCCCCGACGGTGGAGCTGCACAGGCTTATCCGTGAGAACAGCAAGGACGAAACAGAGTACAAGCGGTTTGTGGATTCGCTGAAAGCGTCCGTGCTGACCGCTTTCTACACCCCCAAAGAGATAACCGACACCATCGCGGACGTGCTGGCAGATTACAGCGTCCGCCCCGCCCGTATGCTCGAACCGTCGGCGGGGGTTGGCGTGTTCGTGGATTCCATGCTGCGGCACAACCCCAATGCGGATGTGATGGCTTTCGAGAAGGATCTGCTCACGGGTACAATCCTGAGGCATCTCTATCCCGGCAAGAAAACGCGCACCTGCGGTTTTGAGAAAATCGAAAGACCGTTCAACAATTATTTCGACTTGGCGGTGTCCAACATTCCGTTCGGAGACATAGCCGTGTTCGACCCTGAGTTTCAGCGGAGCGACTCATTCGGCAGACGCTCCGCCCAGAAAGCCATCCACAACTATTTCTTTCTCAAAGGACTGGATGCCGTGCGTGACGGCGGTATCGTGGCGTTCATCACCTCGCAAGGGGTATTGAACAGCACCAAGACCTCCGTGCGTAACGAGCTGTTCAGTAAGGCTGATCTGGTATCCGCGATACGCCTGCCCAACAACCTGTTCACGGACAACGCGGGGACAGAAGTGGGCAGTGACCTGATTGTCCTGCAAAAGAACCTCAGCAAGAAGGAAATGTCGCAGGACGAGCGGCTGATGACCGTGATACAGACGGACACGAAAACCGCCCTGACCGACAACGCCTATTTCATCCACCACCCGGAACGCATCGTGCATACGATGGCGAAACTTGACACAGACCCCTACGGGAAGCCCGCTATGGTTTATCTGCACGAGGGCAAGGCAGCAGGCATCGCCGGGGATTTGCGCCGTATGCTCGACGAGGATTTCCATTACAGGCTTGCCATGCGCTTGTATTCGGGTTCAATCCGGCAGGCAGGAACGGAAGAAAAAGTTGCCGTTCAAAATAAAGTAGAGCGTCCTGCCATAAAATTGGAAACAGTATCCTCGGCGCAGACGGTGGAAACTCCGACAGAAAAGCCGCAACCCGCAGATGAAAAGCCGGAGATAGAACCGCGCCCGCAATATTCCGCAGGCGTGCAGCTCACCCTGCTTGACCTCTGGGGGATGACGGAAGAGGTCAGCCAACCGAAAACCTCCAAAAAGAAAAAGACGGTGAAAAAGGCAGTTACGGCAAAGTCCACTCCGCCCAAACCGAAAGTCACGGTTACACCGACAGCTCCAACTGCAAAACCCGCAATGGAGAATAAGGAGGTGAAAGCGGAGAACACCGCCAAGCCTGCCGACCCGGACGACATCTATGCCACACTGGACTGGGATACCAATCCTCCCATCAACGGTTTCTATGAAATGATGATGGGTTTGACGCCGGAGCGTAGGAAAGAACTTCGGGAACTGGCAAGGCAGCATAACGAGAAACAAGTGGCGGAAAAGACGGAAGTGAAAGCCGTGCCGGAAACTTCCCGTGAGCAGCCACGACAGGAGGAAACACAGCCGGAGGCAGTCGCCGCACCTGCCGTTACAGATACCCCATCGGAAGCGGTGGGGACTTTCCTTTTCCCCGACATCGAAGCGGAAAAGCCGAAGGAGGAAGTCGTGGACCTTTCTCCGCGTGCCTACCACCGCACGCCGGAGATGCACCTGCGCGAAGGGTCGCTGGTGGCTGACCGGGGGCGTCATAACATCGGCTACCTGAAAGACATCACGCCATACGGGGCGACATTCCAGCCGCTCGACCTGAAAGGATACCAGAAGGAAAAGGCGTTGTTGTATGTGTCGCTGCGTGACGCCTACGAGCGTCTGTACCGTTATGAATCGCTCCGGCGCGAGGCAAATGTTCCGTGGCGAGAGCATCTGAATACCTGTTACGATGAGTTTGTCATGCGCTACGGCAACCTCAACGCCAAGCAGAACGTGAAGTTAGTGATGATGGACGCGGGCGGGCGTGACATCCTTTCGCTGGAACGGGCGGAGAACGGGAAGTTTGTCAAGGCGGACATCTTCGAGCGTCCCGTTTCCTTCTCCGTGGAGAGCCATGCCAACGTCGGCTCACCCGAAGAAGCACTGTCCGCGTCGCTCAACAAGTTCGGCACTGTCGATCTCGACTATATGCGGGAGATAACCGACAGTACGGCGGAGGATTTGCTCACAGCCCTGCAAGGGCGCATCTATTACAATCCGCTCGTAACCGGTTACGAGATTAAGGACCGCTTTATTGCCGGAAACGTGATAGAGAAGGCGGAACGCATAGAGGCTTGGATGGGCGAAAACCCCGAAAGTGAACGTATGCCGGAGGTGAAGCAGGCGTTGGAGGCTCTGAAAGAAGCCGAACCGCCGCGCATCGCCTTCGAGGATCTGGACTTCAATTTCGGGGAACGCTGGATTCCGACGGGTGTCTATGCCGCCTACATGAGCCGGCTGTTCGACACGGAGGTGAAAATCGCCTACTCTGCAAGCATGGACGAGTTTTCGGTGGCGTGCGGCTACCGCACCATGAAAATCACGGACGAGTTTCTGGTGAAGGGGTATTACCGGAACTATGACGGTATGCACCTTCTGAAACACGCCCTGCACAACACCTGCCCCGACATGATGAAGTCCATCGGCAAGGACGAGCATGGCAACGACATCAAGGTGCGCGACAGCGAGGGAATACAGCTCGCCAACGCCAAGATTGACGAGATACGAAACGGCTTCTCCGAATGGCTCGAAGAGCAGTCGCCGCAGTTCAAGGAGCGGCTTGTGACGATGTATAACCGCAAGTTCAACTGTTTCGTGCGCCCGCGCTACGACGGCTCCCATCAGACCTTTCCCGACCTCAACCTGAAAGGGCTGGCAAGCCGGGGTATCAAGAGCGTCTATCCCTCACAGATGGATTGCGTCTGGATGTTGAAACAGAACGGCGGCGGAATTTGCGACCACGAGGTGGGAACCGGTAAGACGCTGATAATGTGCATCGCCGCGCATGAGATGAAGCGTCTGAATTTGGCACACAAGCCGATGATTATCGGGCTGAAAGCCAACGTTGCGGAGATTGCAGCCACCTATCAGGCGGCATATCCCAACGCACGTATTCTGTACGCTTCGGAGAAGGACTTTTCGACCGCCAACCGTGTGCGCTTCTTCAATAATATAAAGAACAACGACTACGATTGCGTCATCATGTCGCACGACCAGTTCGGCAAGATACCGCAGTCGCCGGAATTGCAGCAGCGCATCCTGCAAGCAGAGCTTGACACGGTGGAGGAAAACCTCGAAGTGCTACGGCAGCAGGGAAAGAACGTGTCGCGGGCGATGCTGAAAGGATTGGAGAAGCGCAAGCACAACCTTGAAGCGAAGCTGGAGAAGGTGGAACACGCCATAAAGTCACGCACGGACGACGTGGTGGATTTCAAGCAGATGGGCATCGACCACATCTTCATAGATGAGAGCCACCAGTTCAAGAATCTGACTTTCAACACGCGCCACGACCGTGTGGCGGGATTGGGAAACAGCGAGGGAAGCCAGAAGGCACTTAACATGCTCTTTGCCATACGCACCATACAGGAGCGCACAGGAAAAGACTTGGGTGCGACCTTCCTCTCCGGCACGACTATCAGCAACTCACTGACTGAATTGTACCTGCTGTTCAAGTACCTGCGCCCGAAGGAGCTGGAACGGCAGGACATAAGGTGTTTCGACGCTTGGGCGGCGATATTTGCCAAGAAGACGACGGATTTTGAATTTAACGTGACGAACAATGTGGTCCAGAAGGAGCGTTTCCGCTACTTCATCAAAGTGCCGGAGCTTGCCGCCTTCTATAATGAAATCACGGACTACCGCACGGCGGAGGATGTGGGCGTTGACCGTCCTGCCAAGAACGAGATACTGCACCATATACCGCCCACGCCGGAACAGGAGGACTTCATACAGAAACTGATGCAGTTCGCCAAGACGGGCGATGCCACCTTGTTGGGCAGGCTGCCGCTTTCGGAAACGGAAGAAAAGGCGAAGATGCTCATCGCCACGGACTATGCCCGGAAAATGGCACTCGACATGCGCATGATAGACCCGAATTACGAAGATCATCCCGACAACAAAGCGAGTCACTGTGCCAAGATGATCGCGGAGTATTATCAAAAATACGACGCCCAGAAAGGCACGCAGTTCGTTTTCTCTGATTTGGGGACATACCAGCCGGGCGACGGGTGGAACGTCTATTCGGAAATCAAGCGCAAACTGACGGAGGACTACGGTATACCGCCAAGCGAGGTGCGCTTCATTCAGGAGTGCAAGACCGACAAGGCGCGGAAGGCGGTGATAGACGCCATGAATGCCGGAACGGTGCGTGTGCTGTTCGGCTCCACCTCCATGCTCGGAACGGGTGTGAATGCGCAGAAAAGGTGTGTGGCAATCCATCATTTGGACACACCGTGGCGGCCATCCGACCTGCAACAGCGTGACGGACGCGGAGTTAGGGCAGGAAATGAGATTGCCAAGCATTTCGCCGGGAACAACGTGGATGTAATCATCTACGCGGTGGAGAAGTCACTGGACAGCTACAAGTTCAACCTCCTGCACTGCAAGCAGACTTTCATAAGCCAGCTCAAAAGCGGTGCGATGGGTGCGCGTACCATCGACGAGGGGGCAATGGACGAAAAATCGGGCATGAATTTCTCGGAATACATGGCGTTGCTCTCCGGCAATACCGACCTGTTGGACAAGGCGAAACTGGAAAAGCGGATCGCATCGCTCGAAGGGGAACGCAAGTCGTTCAACAAGGGCAAGCGTGATTCGGAGTTCAAGCTGGAGTCAAAGACCGGCGAGTTGCGCAACAACACGGCTTTCATAGATGCCATGACGGAGGACTGGAACCGCTTCCTGTCGGTGGTGCAGACCGACAAGGAGGGCAACCGCCTTAATATAATAAAGGTGGACGGAGTGGATTCCGCCGATGAGAAGGTCATCGGAAAGCGTTTGCAGGAGATAGCCAAGAATGCCACGACCGGAGGGTTGTACACGCAGGTCGGTGAACTTTACGGTTTTCCGATAAAGGTGGTGAGCGAAAGGATACTCAAAGAGGGATTGGAGTTCACCGACAACCGCTTCGTGGTCGAGGGGAACTACAAGTACACCTACAACAACGGGCATCTGGCGATGGCTGACCCGTTGGCCGCCGCCCGCAACTTCCTCAACGCGATGGAGAGGATACCCTCCATCATCGACCAGTACAAGGCGAAGAACGAGGTGCTGGAGATGGAGATACCGCAGTTACAGGAGATAGCGGGTAAGGTGTGGAAGAAGGAGGACGAGCTGAAGCAGTTGAAGTCCGAACTTGCCGCCCTTGACCGAAAAATTCAGCTGGAGCTTGCGCCACCCACGCCCGAAGTCGCAGAAAAGGAGAATGAAGGGCAACAGCTCAAGCCGGAAGCGGAAGATGTGAGGAACAGGCAGGCGCAATATCCCGAAAATGCACCGCCGCAGATACGCAGTCCGGCGGATAGTATCGTTGCCAACCATGTCATAATCGGGCGTCCAGGACTGTATGCCAAGGAGGAAACCCGGTCCAAAGGATTGAAAATATAACCTTAGGAAT
>OBZH01001604.1_pt1 | contig 12677 bp, 13 predicted proteins | sample 1476881 | NCBI WGS metagenome assembly OBZH01 (sample SAMEA2580230, study PRJEB22360) | human gut metagenome | biome: human gut; feature: human-associated habitat; material: faeces | place: Denmark | collected 2008/2010 | reverse complement strand
CATCACCGCCAATCAGCCTTTACCCACACCAAACAGCGAAAGGCCATAATATTTCTTATTGAACACAAACAGGCGCAGCTCCTCGTGCGTCCACCACCACACACGTCTGGACGCCTTGGGGTTGGCGGGGTCGTCCCTCGCGAAGGTGCGTTCGGCGATGAATCCTTTCCGGCGTTCATGCCAGGCGTTCAGCGCCTCGCCCCATCCGACGGCCTGCCCGGCGGTTTCCACGCCGGCCGGCAGGCCGGACAGTTTTTTCCCTGGAGTCTGGGTCTGGAGGTCAGGTCGGTGCGGGTGTTGCGTTGCACATGCACCAGACAGCGCTGGATCCGGGTGCCGGGCCACGCCTCCAGGCACGCCGCCTCCGCGCCGCGCAGCCTGTCGGCGACCGGCACGTCGGCCGCGGGGACCCCGCAGAACAGGGTCAGGTAGGCGGCCTTGGACTCGTGCGCGCACCACTGGAAGGCGAAGACTTCGCCGCTCTCGCCGTCGATGGCGATGATCAAGCACCAGCCGTGGCCCATGTACGTGCCGTCGGCCATGACCGTGTGTCGCTTCGCGTCCGGCGGGGCGATGCGAGGCCGGATTGACCAGCACCATGCGATCCGCTTGCGCAGGGCGCGCGCGTCGCCCGTGGATTCCGACGCCGTCTGGGACGACGGCCCCGGCAGCCATGAGAGGAACTCCTCCAGCGTCCGCGCCCGTCTGCGGCCGCGCTGCGGCATCGTCGAGCTCAGCCGGCAGGCCCGGCATCTCCATCGTTGCGTGCCCTTGCCGGTCCGTCCGTTCCTCTTCATCGCACGCCCGCATACCGGGCATTTCTTCGCTTTGTTGGATGGCGTTCTCACACCATCCAGCCCACCACCGGGAGTGCATCATTTTCCACGCGGGGAAAAAGGCATGCCGACACGCCTACTCGTACAAGGCCGGACCTCGATCATAAGCACCACAAAAGTTCCTATAGGCCCTATTTAGAACTCGGGCAAATAAATGCAAAACGGCACTGATCACTCCGACCCACGAATATATTGAAAAAGAACTTGCAAACGAACACAACGATGTGGCCAACAGCCACATCGTTGCAGCAACTCTCAAAGGACGAGATATGCCAGAGCCAGAGAAACAACTTTGCGCCTACTGCGATGAAGGCGAGGCCTTGGATGCGTTCGGCATCATAATTGCCGAACTGCCAGCTTCGAAGCTTGTGCTGTTCAAGGAACAAAGTCATAAGGGACGTGTCATTGTCGCCTCGAAACATCATGTTTCCGAAATCGTGGACCTATCCGATGAGGAACGTGAGGCTTTCCTGAATGACGTGAACCATGTGGCAAAAGCTTTGCACGCGGCCTTCCACCCGGACAAAATCAACTACGGCGCCTACGGAGACGACGGGCACCACCTGCACTTCCACCTGTGCCCCAAGTATCGGGACGGCTTTGAGTGGAAGACGGTGTTCGCAATGAACCCCGATCGCGTCCACCTCGACGAATCGCAATATCAGGAATTGGCAAAAGCCATCATCCAGCATCTGTGAATAAGCCTCTATTTTAAGGAGTAGTTACAATGGTATCCGCGCTCAATGAAGATCGCCTATTCCCAACGGATCCGGAACAACGATTAATCGCACGTCGACTGTACGAGGCAATCAAGGATCGTCCCATCATCTCCCCTCACGGACACGTCCCTATCGACTGGTTCGCGGAAGACAAGCATTTCAAGAACCCCACCGACCTGTTCATCACTCCTGATCACTACGTGACCCGTATCATGCACGGACATAGTGTTCCTTTCAGCGAGCTGGGTGTGGGCCAGAAGAACTTCACCGAAGAACAATCTCGCAACGCCTTCCGTCTCCTCGGAAAGTACTGGTATGCCTATGCTGGCACGCCGATGCGTTACTGGATGGAGGATTCGCTGTCCAATGTGTTCGGCATCAACAAGCCACTCAATGAAGACACCGCAGACAGCATCTACGATGAGCTCAACGAGCTCCTTGCCTCCGACGATTTCACCACCCGCAAGCTTGTGAAGCGTTTCAACATCGGCTTCATCTCCACCACCGATGACCCCACCGATGACCTGGTCCTGCACGATAAGGTGCGCGCCGACGCCAATTTCCCGGCGCGTCTTGCACCGTGTTTCCGTCCGGATCGCTACCTTGCGGTCGATCGTGTGGATTGGGCTCAGCTCTGCGACCAGCTGGGTGAATCGGCTGGCGTAAGCACCGCCACTTATGAGGGATTCGTAGAGGCCATGCGCCGTCGTCGTCTGTTCTTCAAGCAGCATGGCGCAGTCGCCGCCGATTACGGTGTGGATCCTTCGCTCGACGAAGTCAATTGGTCCGGCGACACCACACGCCTGTCGGATGATGAGGCGATTCGCTTGTACACCAAGGCCCGTAGTGGCAGCCTGACTTCCGATGAGGCACGCAAGCTGCACGCCCATCTGCTCAACGACCAGGCAAAGCTCGCACAGGACGACGGTCTGGTAATGACCATGCACCCCGGCGTGATGCGCAACCACTACCGCAAGCAGCTCGTCAACTACGGTCCGGACTGTGGAGCGGATTGCCCGATGCCGGCTGATTGGGCTCACTGGCTGCGCCCCATGCTCAACGAATACGGCGAGAATCCTGATTTCCACCTTGTGGCATTCACCATGGATGAGACCGCATATTCCCGCGAGCTCGCTCCAATGGCGGCATACTACCCGGCGCTGTACATCGGGGCCCCGTGGTGGTTCCTGGATGCGCCTGAGCCGATTCTGCGCTACTACGAGGATGTCGTTCCGTACGCTGGTTTCGCCAAGCTGTCGGGATTCATCGATGACACCCGTGCGCTGTGCTCCATCCCCGCCCGCCACGACATGAACCGTCGTCTGACCGCACGTTACATCTCCGGTCTGGTCGCCGACCACCGGTTGAGTTATGAGGAAGGCGAGCAGATCGCCATTCGTTCCGTGGACGGTCAGCCTTCTGACGTGTTCAAGCTCTGACTCGAACGACCTTTTATTGATTTCAAGGAGTAAATATGACTGATACACATGATTTCACGTCATTGCCCAGATTGAACCGCGCAGAGCACGGCCGCGCCGCAGCGCCGGTGCGCATCATCCATCTTGGTATCGGCAATTTCACCAGGGCGCATCAGGCCTGGTACACGGAACATGCGCCGGACACCGCGCAGTGGGGCATCGCCGGTTTCACCGGACGTTCTCGCCGAATGGTCGACAAGCTGGCCCCTCAGGACAACGTCTACACGCTGATCACCTCGGCACCGGAAGGCGATTCGTTCGAAGTCATCTCTTCGATTTCATCGATGCACGAGGGCGGCGACATGGCGGCGCTGCACAAGTACTTCGCGGATCCGAACGTGTCCATCGTCACCTCCACGGTTACCGAAGCTGGATACAAAAGGGACGCCCATGGTGATCTAGACGTCAACGACACCGACGTGTCGGAGGACCTCGCCAAACTGCGTAACGATGTGAACGTGTCCGAACTTGCCACCGTGCCTGCACGCATTGTGGCCGGGCTGGAGGCGCGTCGCGCGGCAAACGCCGGAGCGATCACTATCCTTCCCTGCGACAACCTCGCAGGCAACGGAGCCGCGTTCCGCCGCGTCGTCGAGCAGGCCATTGAGGCCGTGGACCCCACCTTGCTGGAATGGACTCGCGACAACGTGGCATGGGCCACTTCGATGGTCGACCGCATCACGCCGGCCACCACCGACGCCGAACTGCAGACCGTGGCACAGGACAAGGGATGGTACGACGTGGCGCCGGTGCGTACGGAACCGTTCCTCGAATGGGTCATCCGAGGCGACTTCCCGAAGGGACGTCCTGCATGGGACAAGGCCGGTGCCGTTATCACGGACGATGTGGAGCCCTACGAGCAGCGCAAATTGTGGATGCTCAATGGTTCGCATTCCACTCTCGCCTATATCGGCCCGCTGTTCGGTCATGAGTCGGTGGCCGAGGCCATCGCTGACCCGCAGCTGCGGGCATGGGTGAATGAATGGTGGGATCTGGCCGGATCATACCTGTCCGTCTCCAGTGACGACTACCGTGCCAAGCTGTTGGAGCGATTCTCCAATCCGCGCATTCACCATCACCTTTTCCAAATCGCCACCGATGGTTCGCAAAAGCTGCCGGTACGAATCGTGCCTGTCGCCAAGCACGCGCTTGCGGACGGCCGTGACATCACGGCTCCGGCACGTGCTGTCGCGGCATGGATCGTGTTCCTGCGTCGATTTGGAAACACGGAGGCCAAGGACGTGAATCTCGACGAGGTGAGGAAACTTGCCGTCAACGATGACGTCACCCCGGCCGTGTCCTACCTGGACAAGGATCTTGGCGCCAACGCCACTTTCACCAACAAGGTGAGCGAACTCGTCAACGAGCTGTCTTCGGCGACAGCCGCGTGACCACAACCATAAACATAATCGAATAACCGATAACATAAGCTTCCTCGCCGTAGGTGGGGATTATGACGCGGACGCGCCGCGTCATAACAGAAAGGAATAACCATGGCAATCGAAAAAGCTGAAGTCTTCGTGACCAGCCCGGGACGTAATTTCGTCGTTTTCCGCATCACCACCACTGACGGCGTCGTTGGACTTGGTGACGCCACGCTGAACGGACGTGAGCTCGTCGCCGCGAAGTACTTGGAGACCATCGCTCCGAGCCTTATCGGCAAGAACGAGGACAACATCGAGGACATCTGGCAGTACCTGTACAAGGGTGCTTACTGGAAGCGTGGACCGGTGACCATGGCCGCCATCTCCGCTGTGGATGTGGCACTGTGGGACATCAAGGCCAAGAAGGCCGGCGTCCCGGTTTACGAGCTGCTGGGCGGCGCTTCCCGCACCGGCATTCTGACCTACGCCCACGCTTCTGGTGTGGACTTCCCGAGCCTGTTCGATTCCATCGACATGTATCGCGACATGGGCTTCAAGGCCACCCGTATTCAGTTCGCTCTGCCGGGCATTCCGTCCACTTACGGTGTCGCCGGTTCTGCTAACTCCCAGCAGGGCGCCGGCGAGAAGGGCCTGCGTTACGACTACGAGCCTGCCCGCCGTACCACGGTGCCGGTCGAAGAGGTTTGGGACGCACGCACCTACCTCAACACGCTTCCGGGAGTGTTCGAGGAAGTTCGTAACAAGTACGGCAAGGACCTCATCCTGCTGCACGATTCCCACCACCGTCTGAGCCCGATTCAGGCAGCTCGCTTCGGCAAGTCGCTCGAGCCGTACGACCTGTTCTGGATGGAAGACTCCACTCCGGCCGAGGAGAATCAGGAATTCCTGCGCATCGTGCGTGAGCACACCACCACGCCTATCGCCATCGGCGAGATTATCAACTCGTGGAGCGATTACATCACCCTGATCAAGGAACAGCTCATCGACTACGTGCGTTCCGCCGTCACCCACACCGGTGGTCTGACCCACATGAAGAAGCTCATGGCCTTCGCCGAGCTCTTTGGTGTCAAGTCTGGCTTCCACGGTCCGACCGACGTTTCCCCGGTCGGCATGGCTGCGAACCTGCACCTTGACCTAGCGATTCCGAACTTCGGCATCCAGGAGTACATGAAGCATTCCGAGGAGACTCTCGAGGTGTTCCACACTTCGTACACCTTCAAGGATGGATATCTGCACCCGGGCAACAAGCCGGGGCTGGGCGTCGACTTCGACGAGAAGCTTGCGGCGAAGTATCCGTACCAGCCGGCTCCGCTCCCCGTTGACCGCCTGCTTGACGGCACCATGCACGAGTGGTGATTTAGCCACCGGTTCATTATCGGGCGATTGGAACGTATTCGGGTCTGATCGCCCTTTCCATTCAAGGAGAATCCATGCTTGATTCCAATGCCGAACCCGTCAGTCTGATCGTCATGGGTGTGACAGGCACCGGTAAAACGACCATGGCTCAGGAACTCGTAAACGAATTGGGATGGCCATATGCCGAAGCCGACGATTTCCATCCCCAAGCCAATATCGACAAAATGGCCTCTGGTCATCCACTGACCGATGAGGACCGTTGGCCCTGGCTTCGCAGCCTACGCGATTGGATCACCGAGCAGGCAGGCAAGGGAGCCAACACCATCGTCACTTGTTCCGCGTTGAAACGCGCATATCGCGACATCCTACGAGAGGCGAACGCACAAGTCGTTTTCGTCGAGCTTGATCTCGATAAAACCGATATCGCCGAACGTATGACGCAGCGTGAGCATTTCATGCCCGTCGAGCTTCTGCAATCGCAGATTGACACTTTGGAGCCTCTCGAGGCTGATGAGCACGGCATACGGCTCATTTCCAACTTGCCTCCAGAGGTGCTATGCCACGAGGCATTGAGTCAATTGGGATTGGCTCTCAGCAATATCATTCATTTGAACGAACGGCAACAGCAAAGGGATACAATCATGACAGCACAAGCTAACATCGGCGTTATCGGTCTCGCTGCAATGGGCAGCAACCTGGCCCGCAATCTCGCCCACCACGGCAACACCGTGGCACTGTTCAATCGCCATTACTCGCGTACTGAAAAGCTTCTGGCCGAGCACGGCACCGAAGGCAATTTCATTCCTGCTAAGACCATGGAGGAATTCGCCGCTTCCCTGCAACGTCCTCGTACCGCCATCATCATGGTCAAGGCCGGAGCTCCGACCGATGCCGTGATCAAGCAGCTCGAAGAGGTCTTCGAGCCTGGCGACATCATCGTCGACGGTGGAAACTCCTACTTCAAGGACACCATCAAGCGTGAGAAGGAAGTGCGCGCCGCTGGATTCCACTTCGTCGGTTGCGGCGTGTCCGGTGGCGAGGAAGGCGCTCTGAACGGTCCTTCCCTTATGCCAGGAGGCACCGCCGAATCGTGGAAGACCCTTGGTCCGATTCTTGAATCCATCGCTGCCAAGGTCGACGGTGAGCCTTGCGTCACGCATATCGGCACCGATGGCGCCGGACATTTCGTCAAGATGGTGCACAACGGCATCGAATACGCCGACATGCAGGTCATCGGCGAAGCCTACGACATTCTGCGCCGCGGTCTGGGACTTTCCCCCGAGGCGATTGGCGATGTGTTCGCCGATTGGAACAAGGGCGATCTTGATTCCTATCTGATTGAGATCACTGCCGATATCCTTCATGAGAAGGACGAGCGTACCGGCAAGCCGTTCGTCGATGTCGTCGTCGATCGCGCAGGTATGAAGGGCACTGGTACGTGGACGGTGCAGACCGCACTGGAGTTCGGTTCCCCTGTCACCGGCATCGGAGAGGCTGTGTTCGCGCGTGCGCTGTCGAGCCATCCTGAGCTGAGGCAAGCCGCGCAGGACAGCGCGCCTGCAGGCCCCAACAATGCCATCACCGTGGAGGACCAGGCGACCTTCATCGAAGACGTGCGTCGCGCATTGCTCGCTTCCAAGATCATCGCCTATTCTCAGGGACTCAACGAGATCGAGGATGGTGCCAAGCAGTATGGCTGGAACATCGACCTGGGAGCCGTCGCCAAGATCTGGCGTGGAGGCTGCATCATTCGTGCGAAGTTCCTCAACCGTATTACCGACGCCTACACCAACGGCCATCCGGCGGCACTGGCGCTCGATCCGTACTTCGCCAAGTTCCTTGCCGACGCGCAGGAGTCTTGGCGTCGAGTCATCAAGGCGGCCATCGACGCAGGCATTCCGACGCCTGTCTTCTCCAGCTCCTTGGCGTACTACGACGGACTGCGCTCGAAGCGTCTGCCTACTGCACTGACCCAGGCACAGCGTGACTTCTTCGGAGCTCACACCTATGGTCGCGTGGATATGCCCGGCGTCTTCCACAAGCTGTGGGCTGAGCAGAACCGCCCGGAAGAGCATCAAGCCTGATGTAAAAGGGAAATAAAAAGCTGACGCTTTTAACCGTACCCCGATTATCGGACTGAAAAAATTCGGATGATAATCGAGATGCGGTTTTCTTTTATGGATAAGGGGCTGCGGACGTTTTCTTGGAGATAATCACGCAGCCCCCTACCGAAGTGAAGGGATAAATCATCGGAAGGGAAATTGTGGATGATAAGTTTCCGGCACATCATCGCGTTAGCCTGAGCGATGTGTCCAAAGCCGCTCGGATATCCGTTGCCACGGTGTCTCGAGCCTTTTCTCATCCTGAGCGCGTCAACGCCGATACATTGAGGACCATATACCGCGTGGCGGAGGAAATCGGCTATGTGCCGCGCAAAGGTTCTGCATACGCGCATGACGAGTCCAGCAAATTGATCGCCGTGGTGATCAACGACGTTGGAAACCCGGTATACGCGGAATTCGTGAAGAGCATCCAGCAGCAGTGTCGGAAGTACGGATATTCGATAATGATCATCGACTCGCAAGAGATGAGCTCGATCGAACGTATTATGTTGGGCCTGATGGAGGCGTACGTTGCCGGCGTCATACTCGTCTCGTCGCGATTGTCCGACGCGAATATCAAGAAGATGGCGAAGATAAAATCCTTGGTGCTTATCAACCGGGCGGTACAAGGCATCAAATCGGTGATTGCGGATACTCGTACGGGTCTGGAACAGGCCGTCCATGAGTTGCGCTCCCTGGGGCATGAGTCCCTAACCTATTTATCAGGGCCAACGGATTCATGGCAGAATATGGTCAGGAAGGAGACGCTGGTCAGCATATGCCGACAGAATGATATCGCTTTGAACTGCATACCATGTTCCGCTCCCACCTACAGCGGAGGATTCGCCTGTCTCCCACAATTCTCGCAACATGCCACATCTGCGGTGATCGCCTATAACGACATCATGGCCGTCGGCTTCATGGCAGCGCTGGAGGAATGCGGAATGGAAGTCCCCGAAAAGGTGTCTGTTGTGGGAATCGACGACATTCCCATCAGCGGAATCGTCAATCCGACATTGTCGACGATTCATATCGATCGTGCGACGATAGGGAAAATGGCGGTGGATGAATTGGTCAGTCGACTGCGCGGAGGAAACCTCCATCGATTGCTGAAACCGATTATGCTGGACTCTCATTTCATCGCACGTGGCAGCACCGGACCCCGGCGAGATTGAAAGCTATGGGCTAACAATCCGCAAGCGGAATGCCGATACTATCCCGTTCTATGAAGCTGGTAGGTATTTCCCAAAGGCCCTGTTTGCCCGCGTTCGATTGATTTCGGCCGTTCACCATGCCGAACAAGATGGCGGTCGCGGTTTTTCCCGCCTCGCGACGGTCGATGTGTATGCTGCTGAGCGAAGGGGAAATAAGCGTGCAATTCGGGGTGTCGTCGATGCCGATCACCGAAAAACGCCCAGGGATTTCCACGTGGTGCTGCCTCGCCGAGGTGATGAACCCCATTGCCTGCAGATCATTGTAGGTAATTATCGCAGTGGAACTGGGCTGCTTCATGAACTTCCGGAACGCCTCCTGACCGGCTTGGAGAGTCGGGTACTTGCCCGGAAGACGTTTCAAAGGCATGTTCTTCCTTTTGCACACGTCGAATAGCGTGCGCCAGCGCATGCCTTCCGCCCAAGAGGCTTCCGGCCCGGTGAGATAAGTGATGCTGGTATGGCCGAGCGCGATGAGACGGTCGACCATGGATTCGAAGCTGGACGAGTAATCCGGTATTACGGATGGTATGCCACGCACTTCGCGGTTGACCATGACCACTTTGTGATGTTGCGCGAATTTTCGAATCATGGTGTCACTCAATCGGGAAGACGCCAGTACGACGCCGTCCACATTGTTGAAGTCGTGGAGACTATCGCGCTCGTTTATTTTGGTCTCCTCCGTGTCGGCGATGAGCAGACCGTAGTTCTCGCGCATGCACTCATGCTGGATACAGCGGATGAGTTGCGCGAACGCGGGATTGCTGATATCGGAGACAATGAGCAGAATAAGATGATGCTTGACCTCGAGGGTCGTGACGGGCACGATCTTCTTAGACCGGTATCCGAGACGGTTCGCGGCATCGAAAATTCGTTTCGCAGTGGCTTTGCTGACGTAACCAGGTCGGGAGAAAGTCCGCGAAACAGTTGAAGGAGACACCTGCGCCTCACGTGCGACATCGACAATTCCGGGATATGTTTTACGCCTGGACATACTGCCCTCCCATGTTAGGTAAACGCATTTTCTGCAGTATAGTTTTCGAAATGCTGAATATGAAATGACGTAGGCGATTTTGCATCGGCTTTTATTTCCCCATGCTATTTCCAGCATTCCTCATATGGAAGACCGGTGAGCCGCTCCACGGTACGCCGCACAGAGGAATCAACATCAGCCTTGTCTCCCCCGGCTGGCTCAAGTGCCACGTGCATATGTTCGAGTGGTTCGGGTGCGCGGTGCCGGTGATCGTGTGCGACAACCTCAAGACCGGCGTCACGGCGCGGCCGCGCGATGGCGAGGTCGTGCTCAACGAGGCGTACCGCGCGCTGGCCGAGCACTACTCGAGCGCCGTCATCCCGGGCCGGGTCAGGCATCCCAAGGACAAGCCGTCCGCCGAGAACGAGGTGTGGCAGGCGACCAAGGCCATCGTCGGCGGTTTGCGCGACGCGGCGTTCGCGTCCCTGGACGAGCTCAACGGGCATATCGCGATGTGGCTGAACGAATACATCGACGAGCCGTTCCAGAAGCGCGACGGATCACGCCGGAGCGTGTTCGAGAGCGAGGAGAGGCCTTTGATGATCCCGCTGCCCGAGATCCGCTACGAGGTATGCATGTGGGAATGCGGCAGGAAGGTGCAGCCCAACTGCCGCGTGCAGTACAAGGCAACTGGTATTCCGCGCCCGCCGACGCCATCGGCGGCACGGTCGATTTGAAGGTGTCCGACCACACCCTCGAGATCTGGACGGGCGGGCGGCGCGCGAGCAGCCACCGGCTGTTCGCCGCGAACGAGAAGGGCAAATGGTCCACAAACCGCGGCGACGTGCCTCCCGGCCACGAATGGCGGTCGTGGGACCCGGCGCGGGTGGGGGACTGGGCGGCCAGGGTCGGCATGAACACGCTGATCGTCGTCGGCGGCATCCTCGCCTCGCACCACACCCCGGACCAAGGAGTCGAACCCGCATTGGCGGTGCTGCGCCTGTCAAGGCGCTACGGCGGCGTCAGGCTCGAGAACGCGTGCGACGTCGCCCGCCGCTGCATCACCAATGTATTTCGTCAAATCGAGGTGGACGCTTGGGGGTGGTGCCGTTTTGTTTGACTTCCTTCCACCCCCAATCTCCATGTCCGATGGGGCGGACCTCCCCCCGCCGGTCCATGATGCTCATGCCGTACTCGGTCTTGATCCGCTTGTCCCGGTACCAGACCATGTAGTCGTTCGGCATGTCGATGAACCCGTCCATCGAAACACCCGCGAAGCTTCTCTTGTGGAAGAACTCCTGCCTGGGACGTCCGAAGAACCCCTCCGCGGCCGCGTTGTCCGGAGAACAGCCTTTCGCGCCCGTCGAACGCGTCAATTTGTTGTCCTCGCAGATGCGGATCCATTCCGCCCACCTATAATGACAGCCGCGATCACTGTGGATGACCGGTTTCTCGTCCTCGCCGAGCGTGGAGCACGCGTCCGAAAGCATGCCGTTGGCCAGCGCGGCGTTGGGGCTCGTGCCGATCGTCCAGGCGACCGGAAGCCCGTCGTAGCAGTCGATGATGGGAGACAGGTACGCCTTGCCCGCCGGGATGGAGAACTCCGTCAAATCCGTGACCCACAGCATGTTCGGCCTCTCGGCGTGGAAATCGCGGTTCACGAGGTTGGCTGGCGCCTTGGCCGGCTCGCCCTTGTGCGAGCCGTACCGCTTCGCGCTCTTGTGCAACGGCACCATGCCATGCTTGGTCATGAGCCTCATGACCCGTTTGGCCGACACCGTTATCCCCATGCCCTTCAGTTCCAGATGGACGCGCTTGTACCCGTAGCGCTTCTCGCTGTTCTCGAACGCCTCCTCGACCAAGGGCAGCAGCCACGCGTCCCTGTCGGGCCCGTTCATGGCGTCGGGCTGGTAATGGTAGGCGCTATGCGGAATCCCGACCGCGTCGAACAGGCTTTTGGCGGTCACGCCCAGCCTCTCAATGGTCTGCTTGACGAGGATGGCCTTCTCCCGGCTGGCCGGGTTTTCCGGGTCTGCGCCCGGCCCGTTTCCCAACAGCTCCAGAGTCCCGCGGCGAATCGCGATCTCGACGTCGAGCTCCCTCTTCTCCCGCCGCCGTTCGCCGTCGGCGTCCAGCGCGTCCAGACGGGCCTGGAGCTCTTCCACCTTCCTCTGCATCGACGCCAACGCGTCCGCCAGACCGGCCGCGTCCGACGAATTCGGAACCGCGGGCCGCGCGCCGGCCGGATTCCCCGCTCTCGCGACGGCCTTCCCTCTCTCTGTCTCGGACACCGGTTCCTCCCTGGACTTCGCAAGCATCTGCCGTTTCCGGTTTCTCACGACCGCCGCCTGAACGCCCAGCCCGGCGGCCGCCTCTCGTGACTTCATCCTGCCGGACGCGACGGCCGCCACCGCCTCCCTTTTCAGTTCCTCGGGCACCGGCCCGCGACGCAGCTTGCGTTGGCCGGGCGCGAGTTCGTCGATCCACGCCATGAGCAGCTCCTTGCTTTTGGGGTAGCCCAGCATGCGCATGGTGCGGCCGGGCCGTCTGCCGTACTCGAGGTGTGTTTTGTCAAGTTGTTATAGGCCAGTGTGGCGTGAGTTTTCCTTCCGAAAAA
>OBZH01001589.1_pt1 | contig 12842 bp, 13 predicted proteins | sample 1476881 | NCBI WGS metagenome assembly OBZH01 (sample SAMEA2580230, study PRJEB22360) | human gut metagenome | biome: human gut; feature: human-associated habitat; material: faeces | place: Denmark | collected 2008/2010 | reverse complement strand
TCACAGGGCAAAGCTCCCTGCACTTGGGCTCGTCAAAGAAGCCCGCGCACTCCGTGCAGCGGCCGCCGCGGATGCGAAAGACGCCGTTGTCCTCCACAATGGCCTCGTTGGGGCATTCCGGCAGGCAGACGCCGCAGGAAATGCATTCGTCAGTAATCATCAGCGCCATCATCTACTCCTTCTTGTCAGCGCATGCCTCAATCAGTGCCTCGAGCACCTCGGGCGTCACGAAGCGGGCCGCATCCTTCGGCGAGAGCTGTGCAATCTCCCTGACGAAGGTCCCACTCACGAACTGGTACTGATCCGAAGGCGTCAGAAAGATCGTCTCGACGTCCGGCATCAGCTGCCGGTTCATGCCAGCCATTTGAAATTCATACTCAAAGTCACTCACGGCCCTCGCGCCGCGAATAATCACGCCCGCACCGCAGGCGGCGACGAAGTCCTTGAGCAACCCGTCGAAGGGCTGCACCGTCACGTTTTCGAACTCCCTGCAGATCCCGCGGGCAAGAGCCACGCGGGTTTCGAGCGAAAGCATCGGACGCTTCTTGCGACTTTCCGCAACGCCCACCACCACATGATCGAAGATGCGGGAGGCGCGCCTCACGAGATCAACGTGCCCGTTCGTCATGGGATCGAACGTGCCCGGATAGACTGCCGTCGTCATTTCCTGCTCCTCTTCTCTTCCTTGGACAGGCGTACGAGCCCCGCCATGCCGCTTCCCGCTTTGGCAAGCAGCTCGAAGCGCACGGCGCCCGCACTGCCCGAGCGCACGCGGACGACGCCGAGGGACTCGAGCGCCTCGTCGGAGAGCAGCTCCGTCGGCGACTCCACGTAGAGAAGGCCCTCTGCCTTGAGCGCCCCGAGCGCGGCGCGTGCGGCCTTCACCTGCATGTCGAGACTGAAGGGCGGATCGATGAAGATCACGTCATAGCTTCGGGGCGCGTCCTGCAGAAAGCGGAAGGCATCGGCCACGCGCGCCTGCTTGTGATCGTCGGCACCGAGTCGCGTGAGCGCCTGGCGGATTCCCGCAATGCCCTGACGATGGATATCAAGCCAGTCGACGTAATCCGCACCCCTGCTCGCGGCCTCCAGCCCCATGGCGCCGGAACCGGCAAACATGTCGAGCGCATCGCATCCCTCGAGGGTTCCGAAGAGGTGCGTGAGCCAGTCGAAGACGGTCTCCCTCACACGCTCGGAAGTGGGGCGAAGCCCTTCGGCACAAGCAACGGGAACGACGCTGCGCTTCCACTTGCCTGACACAATTCGTACGCTTCCCGCTCCCCGAACGGGCGCGGGCGTTGCTAAACTTGAGTTACTTGCGCCCAGGCGCCTTGAATTCTTTCGAACTGCCATTAGAGAAATATGACTGGATCTTCCGAGGGATGGTTTTCCCGATTAAAAAATGGTCTTGCCAGAACGCGCGTCAATATCGTCGGCCTGTTTTCGGGCGGCGTGATCGACGACGACTTTCTTGAAGAGCTCGAATACGCACTGATCACGGCCGACGTCGGCGTGCAGGCGTCGACTCGTATCCTACAACGTTTGCGCGACACCATTAAGCTCAAGGGCCTCAAAACGCAGGACGAAGTTCGCCTTGCACTTCGAGATGAAATCGCCCGCATGCTCGCGCCGGCGCAGCGCGAGCTCGACATCGAGCAGGCGCATCCCCTCGTCATCATGATGACGGGCGTCAACGGCGCAGGCAAGACCACCTCCATCGGCAAGATCTCCAAGTACCTGAGCCAGCGCGGCAAGAGCGTCCTACTCGCCGCAGGCGACACGTTCCGAGCCGCCGCCCGCGAACAGCTCGCCGTCTGGGGCGACCGCAACCAGATCGAAGTCATCGCCCAGCAGGGCGGCGATCCTGCCGCAGTCGTCTTCGACGCCGTGAGCGCAGGCAAGGCGCGCGGCACCGACGTCGTCATCGCCGACACCGCCGGCCGCCTGCCCACCCAGATCAACCTCATGGAAGAGTTGCGCCGAATCCGCCGCGCCCAGGACAAGGCCATGACCGGCGCTCCGCACGAGGCGATTCTCGTCGTCGACGGCACCAATGGTCAGAACGCGCTTACCCAGGTGAAGGCCTTCGACGCCGCGGTCGGCCTGACCGGCCTCATCGTCACGAAACTCGACGGCACCGCCAAGGGCGGCGTGCTCGTCGCCATTACACAAATGCGTCCCGAAAATCCCCTGCCGATCTACTTCATCGGCGTGGGCGAAGCCATCGACGACCTGCAGCCCTTCAATGCGGTGCAGTTCGCCAATGCGCTCGTCGGACTCGATCCCAACACTCCCGCTACAGCCCCGGAATAATCAATTAAAAATGGAGCACACAAGATGCTTTTAGGTGCAGTTGATCTTGGAAGCAACAGCTTCCGCGTAGAGATCGGCCGTGTTGACGGCGACCGCATCGTCACTCAGAGCTACTGGAAGGAAACCATTCGCATGGCCGCGGGCTTCGACAAGAACGGAGCCCTCACGCCCGAGATGCAGGAGAAGGCACTCGCCGCACTGAGCCGCTTCCACGAAAAGCTCGCAGGCCTTCCCGCCACCCAGGTGCGTGCCGTCGGCACGCAGGCGTTGCGCGAGGCCGCGAACTCCTCCGAATTCCTTCCCAAGGCTGAAGCTGCGCTCGGCTATCCCATCGGCATTCTGAGCGGCCACGAAGAGGCCCGCCTCGTCTTCAAGGGCTGTGCACGCACGTTGCCCCCGTCCGACAAGCGCCGTCTCGTCGTCGACATCGGCGGCGCGAGTACGGAGTTCGTCGTCGGCCAGGACCTTGAGGCCCAGGAATACGAGAGCTACCACGTCGGCTGCGTGAACACGTCGATGAAGTTCTTCGCCGACGGCGTCATCACCGCCGAAAAGCTCGACAAGGCAATCGTCGCCTGCTGCGCCGAGTTCAGCGAAGGCGAGCACAAGTTCAACGACACCAAGTTCGACGAAGCCCACGGCTCCGCCGGCACCTTCGGCGCCGTTTCCGACATCTGCGTTGCGCAGGGCTGGAGCGACGGCGAAGTCACGCCCGAGCATCTTGAAAAGATCCGCGCGCTTCTGCTTCGCGCCGGGAACATCAACAACATCCAGTTCCCCGGCCTCAAGCCCGACCGCCGCGAAGTCATCGCTGGCGGCTATGCCGTCCTCACCGCCGTCTACCGCACCGCAGGCATCAAGTCCATGCGTCCCGCCAGCGGCGCCCTTCGCGTGGGTCTTCTCTACGAACAGCTCGGCATCGTCCAGAACCGCGACACCCGCGACATCAGCGTCGACGCGATCATCCGCACCTGCGGCGTGTCCCGCGAGCAAGCCGACATCGTCGCAGGCTACGCCGTTGAATTCCTCCGCATGCTCGACCCCGGCATCGATCCCGCCGCCCTCAAGCGCCTGCGCTGGGCCGCGCTCATGCATGAAGTCGGCACGACGATCTCGACGAGCCGCTACCACCGCCACGGCGAATACATCGTGAGCAATGCGGACCTGCCCGGATTCACGCGCACCGACCAGCAGTACATGGCTAAGCTGATCCTCGCCCAGCGAGGCGGCCTCGGCAAGGCCGAAGACTTCCTCAAGTCCCAAGCCAACACCCGTCAGGTGCTCGCCATGCGCCTTGCCGTCATCTTCGCGCATGCCCGCAAGCCCGCGCCGCTTCCGCTCATCACGATCACCCGCAGCCTCAACAACTCGGTGCTCAACATCGCCATCGACCGCACCTGGCTTGAACAGCATCCCCTCACCGCCTACATGCTTCAGCAGGAGGCGGATGACTGGAAGAAGGTCGGCCGCGTGATCACCGTGACCACCTTCTGAGAGGTCTCATGTCCGAAACCGAAGCACCCCTCCTGCAGCTGAACGGCGTGAGCGTCGTCTACGACGGTCATGCCGTCATCGACGACCTCAGTCTTGAAGTCGGACGCGGCGAATTCGTCGTCATTCACGGCAGCACGGGGTGCGGCAAAAGCACCATCCTCAGGCTCTTCGCCGGTCTCATCGACCCGACGAAGGGCGAAGTCGTCGTTGCGGGAGACCGCATTGACGAGTTCGACGAGGCCCAGCGCCGATGGCTCAGGCGCTCCATGGGCCTCATGATGCAGGAGGAGCTTCTACTTGAGGACAGGACCGTTCTCGAAAACGTCATGTTGCCTGCGCTCGCAGCGGACGAAACGGCACAGGAAGCGCGCCGCAGGGCGCTTCTGGCCCTCAACAAGTGCGGCGCCGCTGATCTCGCCGACCTTCGTCCCTCGAGCCTCTCAGCTGGCCAACGCCAGATCGCCTGTCTGGCCCGCGCCGTCGTCAACCGTCCCGTGCTCATCCTTGCCGACGAGCCCGCGACGCACCTCGACAAGACGAACGCCCAGACGCTCATCAACCTTCTGAGCGCCTTTGCCCTCGCGGGCGTCACCGTCGTCGCCGCCACGCACCAGCATCTGACGCCGGAGGGCTGCCGTTCGCGCGAAATCACGCTCTCCGCGTCCAACAGGGGAGGCGCCGCATGAGCTACGCCTCCTCGCGCGCCTGGGCGCTCAAGGAAACCTTCAGGGGCTTCCGCCAGAACTTCAGCCTCTTCTCGCTCGCGACCTTCCTGTCGGCGCTTGCGCTTTCCATTCCGCTCTTCATCTCGACGATCTTCTACGAGCTCGCCGAGCCCATCAGGCAGATTCCGACTTCCGTCGAAATCACCGTCTTCACGAAGTCGGGCACGGACATGGAGAAGCTCTCCAAAGCCGTGGCCGAAATCGAAACCATCGAGCGCGTCTCGCTCGTGCCCAAGGACGAGGCCATCCGAAGCCTGAATGAACATCTCGGGCTCAAGGACAAGGCGGTCAAGCACAATCCCCTTCCCGACATCCTGATCGCCCCCGTCAGCAGCAGCCCCTCGCCCGCAGGCGTCGACGCCGCCGCAGGCCGCATCGAAAAGATCGAGGGCGTGGACATGCTCGCCTACGAGACCGACTGGCGCGAAAAGCTCGACGCGCTCTCCAACGCGGCGCGTCTTGGCCTCCTCTGCCTCGGCATCGTCGTGCTCACGCTCGTCATGCTGGTTGTCGCCGCCTCCATCAGGCTCACGACTCTTTCCGTTCAGCCGCAGATGAAGGCCCTCTATCTTTTCGGCGCCTCTCCGTCCTTCGCCATGCGTCCGATCGCCTGGCGCGGCTTCATCCTGATGATGTCGGCAAGCCTCGGCGCCATTGCCATCACGTACGCAGGCCTCGCAGTCCTCGGCCACCCGATAGCCACCGTCGCCCGCCTCTACGAGGTCGAGCTCGCGCTTGCGCTTCCTCCCGTCGACTGGTGCGCTGGCTTCGTGATCATCTGCAGCCTGATCGGCTACATCATCGCCCTTCTTTCGGCTCAGGACGCCTGGCGAAAGGCCCGCCGCTGACCCTGTTTCGAGAGACCGAGCATACGTTTTTTTTCCGGATTGGGCGCGCCGATCGGTGCTACCATACAGTCTTTTCCGAATTTTCGGCTCCGACTCACCCACAAATGACTGAGAAACCCAAAGGCACAGCCCTCGTCGCATACAAGGCACCCTCCGTACCGGCGCTCGTCGGTCCGCTCGGAGACCTCGAAGCCTTCATGCACGCAGCCGAGCGTGCTCCGATCCTGACGCCCGAGGAGGAACGGTCCCTGGCCGTCCGTCTTCGCGACGACGGTGACGTGGAGGCCGCCCAGCGGCTCATTCTCAGCCATCTCCGCCTGGTCATCTCGATCGCCCGAGGCTTTCTCGGATACGGCCTGCCCTATGCGGACCTCATTCAGGAAGGCAACATCGGCCTCATGAAGGCCATCCGCCACTACGATCCGGACCGCGGCGCTCGCCTGATGACCTTTGCCGTGCACTGGATCCGCTCGGAAATTCAGGAATACATCATCCGCAACTGGCGAATCGTCAAGCTCGCCACCACGAAGAACCAGCGCAAGCTCTTCTTCAATCTGCGCCAGATGAAGGAGGATCCTCAGACGGCCCTCACCAACAGTCAAGCCGAACACATCGCGCTCGCGCTCGACGTCAAGCCCAAGGAGGTCCTCGAGATGGAGGAGCGCCTCTACGGTCAGGAGACGAGCCTCGACACGCCTTCGAACGCCGACGACGATTCCGACAACGCGTTCACCCCGTCCGACTGGCTCACGCGCGAAAGCGACGAACCCGAAGCCATCCTCGAGGAAAAGGAGCATCAGCGCCTTGAAGGCGAAGGCCTGCAGATGGCCCTGCGCTCGCTCGACGAGCGCAGCCGCCGCATCATCACGGCCCGCTACCTGAATCTCGACAAGGAAGGCAACAGCAAGGCCGTCACGCTGCAGGAACTTGCCAACGAGTTCGGCGTCTCGGCAGAGCGCATCCGCCAGATCGAGAAGCTCGCCATCCAGAAGATGCGTCAGACTCTTGAGCAGGCCCACTATTCGGAATAGTCTCCAACATGTTCAACGTCGTTCTGGTTCATCCCGAAATTCCGCCCAACACGGGCAACGTCATCCGCCTCTGCGCCAACACGGGCTGCACGCTTCACCTTGTGAAGCCGCTCGGTTTCTCCCTTGACGACAAGCACATGAAGCGCGCGGGGCTCGACTATCACGAGTACGCGACGATCCGCATCCACGAATCGTGGGAGGCGTTTCTCGAGTCCGAGCATCCCGACGTCTCCTGCATGTACGCCATGACGACGCACGGCTCGCATCCGTTTGCGGACTCGAGCTTTACGCCGGGCGACTGGTTCGTCTTCGGCTGCGAAGGCTCCGGCCTTCCCGAAGGCATCCGCAACTCCTTCCCCGAGGCGCAGCGCATCCGCCTGCCTATGCGGCCGAAGAACCGCAGCCTCAACCTGAGCAATGCCGTTGCCGTCACCGTCTTTGAGGCATGGCGTCAGAACGGCTACGACGGCGGCATCTGAACCCGCCGTCCAAGAATCGGACAAGAAAAAAGGGCATCCCACGCGGGCGCCCTTTCTCTTGAGCGGTACAGCAGGCGTCAGCCTGCCTGCATCAGTCGAGTTCCTTGTCGAGACCGTGCTCGACCGCGTAGATGGCGGCCTGAACACGGCTCGAAAGGCCTAGCTTGCGCAGGCAGCTCTGAACATGGACCTTGACCGTGCTTTCGGCAAGATTCATGGCGCGGGCGATCTCCTTGTTGGAGACGCCGCGGGCAAGCCAGGCGAGCGTTTGGCGTTCGCGACGCGTGAGCGCCGTCATTTCCATGTCCTGCGCGTTACGCGGTTCAGGATCGGCAAAGCGGTTGACGAACTTCGTCATCATCTGCGGCGCAATGATGCTTTCGCCGTTGTAGGCGGAGCGAATGGCGCGAAGCAGGTAGTCCTGATCGATCTTCTTGAGCAGATAACCGCGGGCGCCCAGACGCAGGCATTCCGCGAGGGTCTCGCAGTCCTCGCTCACCGTGAGCATCAGAACCGCCAGGCCGGGATGGGATTCATGGATCTGGGCCATGGCCTCGCAGCCGTTCATGCTCGGCATGTCCACGTCAAGCAGAACAACGTCAGGATCCAGCTGTTCGACAAGCTTGACGCCTTCCAGACCGTCGCTGGCCTCGCCAATCACCTCGAAGTCAGGCTACCTCTGAAGAAGGGCCTTGACACCGCTACGAAACAGCGTGTGGTCATCGACCAAAATAATGCGGATGCTTTGAGTCATTTTTTTTCAATCCCGAGAGCGGCTCCGACTCAAATGCGGCAAGGCGGGGCTGCTTGGCAAATTCGGAGTCGAACAATTTTTGAACAGTCTTTCCATTGTACCAACATCACCCGCCGCATTTTGCTTAAGAACGCCTGCTCGCCAACACCTGAAAAAACGAAAGGCAGCCCGAAGGCTGCCTTTCGCCGGCGAATCAAAGTACCGATCAGGCCTGAGCGGCGCCTTCGGCTTCAGCCTGAGCCTGGGCGAGACGCTGCTGGTAAAGAACTTCAAAGTTCACTTCAGGCAGATGGACTGGCGGAACATTGGCGCGGTTCATCAGGTCGGCGAGGTTGGCGCGGAGGTACGGATAGACCATGGCCGGGCAGACGACATTCGTGACATGCTGCAGGGCCTCGACCGGAATGCCGTGGATGGCGAAAAGACCAGACTGCGTGCCTTCGACGAGGATAATCACCTTGTCGGCGGCCTTGACCGTGATGGTGCCGCGGACGGTCACGTCGTAAAGGGCTTCGGCAACCGTCTTCTGGCTGACTTCAAACTTGATGTCGACCTGCGGCTGTTCCTGCTGGGCCTGCAGAAGGATTTCAGGAGCATGCGGCATTTCAAGGGAGGCGTCCTTGAGGTAGCAGCGCTGAAGCTGGAACACGGGTTCCGGAGCGGCTTCCTGCTGGGGCTGCTGATTATCCTGGTGCTGGGCGTTTTCGTTTTCTGCCATTTTGGATTCCTTGCCCGGCGGCCTCGCGGGCAACCGGAATTAAACAACTGACGAGAATGCCCGGCGAACCCTTTCGTCAGGCACTTTATTTGGATATGGGGATGATTTCGAATTATTCAAGCGGCATCTTGGCCTGCAGCCAGCCGACGATGCCTCGCTCGAGGATGGTCACCCGTTGGAAGCCCACGCCGCGAAGCAGTCGGGCGACGGGACGGGAGCCCGCGCCGGTCTGGTCAACGAGGATCACGGGGCGCTCGCGCTTGAGCTTGCCGAATTCGTTCTGGATCTGGTCGGCGGGAATGTTGCGGCTGTTGGCGATGTGTCCCTTCGCGAAGTCGGCCGCCTTGCGGACGTCGACGATCTGGGCACCCTGGCGATTGATGAGCTCGGTCGCCTGAGCGGGCGAGACTTCGGGAGCGTAGCGGCGGGTGTTGATGACGGGAATGAGAAGACCGAGGACGGAAACCGCGATCACGACGATCAGCAGGCTGTTGTCAATGAGAAACTGCGACATGTTTATTGCGTTCGATTATGGATCGGAAGCCCCCTGATCCCCGCACTCTGACGAGTGCCGCCGGAACAGAGGCGAATCCAATGATTGTAGACGAGATGCACACTCATCGGGCTCTTTTGCCGCTATGATGAGCATCATGGAAAGCGCGAACTTTCCTTTTGTTTTGCTTTTGTTTTTGCCTAGCCGATCCACGCCGTACTTCGCACCGTGAAGCCCTTCCGTCTGAAATTCCTCTGCACCGCCTGCCTTGCCGGCGCATTGTGGCTCTCCCCGATGCACGACGGCTCGGACGCGCTTGCCGCCTCCGCCCAGCAGAAGGCTGCCCAGGAAAAGAAGCGCGTCGAGGGCCAGCGCGCCAACATCGAGCAGAAGCTGCAGAGCCTGCAGGCCGAGCTCGATGCACGCGAAGCGCGCAGCGAGGAGGCCAGCCAGGCGCTCAAGACCGCCGATCAGGCCATCTCGCAGGCCAACCGAAAGCTTCGCGACCTTCGCGAGGAAAAGCGCGGGGTCGAGGACGAGCTAGCCAAGCTCCGCAAGAGCGGCAACAACGTGGCCGACAATCTCAAGGACGCTGAAAACACCGTCGCCCAGATCGCCAAGGCTCAGTACATCAACAGCAGGCGAAGCCACTGGCAGAACCTGATCGGAGGCATCAACCCGAGCACGCTCGCCAGTGACAAGGGCAAGCTCGAGTATCTGGCCCGCACGCAGCAGGCGGCTATCGACGATCTTGAAGAGCGTCAGAGCAACATCCGCAACCTCTCCGAAAAACACCTCAAGCAGCACCACGAGCTCGCACGCATCCAACAGGAGGAGGAAAAGGAGCGCAAGTCCCTTCTCAAGGAGAAGCAGGAGCGCCAGCAAGCCTACGGCAAGCTTCAGTCCGAGATCAAGTCGCGTCAGGCCCGCATCGACAAGCTCAAGAAGGATCAGGCGCGCCTGAGTTCCCTTGTGGCCGCAATCGACGCGCGCCTCGAAAAGGAACGCCGTCAGGCGGAGCAGGTCGCCAAAAAGCAGGCCATCCGCCCGCCGTCCAAAAAGCAGAACGCCTCCTATGCGCCGCAGGTCGGCAGCTTCGGCAAGCTCAAGGGACGCCTGACCCGTCCCGTCAAGGGCACCGTGGTCGGCCGCTTCGGCACCGAGCGTCAGGATCAGCCGGGCACCACCTGGCAGGGCATGCAGTTCCGGGCACAGGAAGGCTCGGAGGTTTCCGCCTGCGCAGCCGGCAAGGTCGTCTTCTCCGACTGGCTTCGCGGCTTCGGCAACCTCATCATCATCGACCACGGCAATACATATATGTCGATTTATGGCAACAATGAATCGATCTTCACGAACGTGGGCGACACCGTCAAACAAGGCGAAACAATTAGTTCCGTAGGCATTTCGGGAGGCCTTGGCGAGCCGGGCTTATACTTTGAGCTCCGCTACAAGGGCAAGCCGATCAATCCCCAGCCCTGGCTGAAACCGTAACCCATCCCGCCCCATGAGGAAGCCCTCCTCTCCAGTCGGGCACCTAAAAATCATCATGCACAAGCTTCGATCCGTCACCCTGCTGTGCGCAGGCATCTGCGCCGGCGTCCTCTCCACCGTCGGCATTACCGCGTACGCCGAAAAACAGTCGGCCGCGCCCCTGCCCCTTGCAGAGATCCGCCAGTTCACGAGCGCCTTCAATGCGATCAAGGACTTCTACGTTGACGACGTCTCAGACGCCAAGCTCCTTCAGTCCGCCGTCGACGGCATGGTGAGCGGTCTCGATCCTCACTCGAGCTTCCTCGACGTCGAGGGCTACAAGGACATGACTGAAAGCACTCAGGGCTCCTTCGGCGGCCTCGGGCTTGAAGTGACGAAGGACCCCGCGGGCGTTCGCGTCATCTCCCCGATCGACGACACGCCCGCCGCACGCGCAGGCATGCGTGCAGGCGACATCATCACGCGCATCGACGGCAAGTCGGTAGCGGACATGTCCCTCAATGCGGCCGTCAAGCTCATGCGCGGTCAGCCCAACACCAAGATCGAGCTCGTCGTGGCCCGCAAAGGCGCCAACAAGCCGCTCAACTTCTCGCTCGTCCGAGCCCTCATCAAGACGCAGTCCGTCAAAATGAAGAAGCTCGACGAAAAGGTGGGCTACATCCGCATCTCACAGTTCCAGGAGCGCACGGCCGAGGATCTCTCGAAGTATCTCGACGAACTGGCCAAGGACGGTCATCTCGAAGGCCTCGTGCTTGACCTGCGCAACGACCCGGGCGGCCTGCTCCAGGCAGCCATCGGCGTCTCCGCCGCCTTCCTGCCGAAGGGCTCCGACGTTGTTTCCACGAAGGGACGTCAGGCGCAGTCCGACTACACCTTCAAGGCGGTCGAAGCCGACTACCGCGCGGGCAACGCCGTCAGGGCGCTCTCCGGCCTGACGCCTGTCGCAAAGAAGGTGCCCATCGTCGTCCTGATCAACTCCTCGTCCGCCTCCGCCTCCGAAATCGTGGCGGGCGCCCTGCAGGACCACAAGCGCGCGACCATCATGGGCGACCGCTCCTTCGGCAAGGGCTCCGTGCAGACCATCATGCCGATGAAGTTCGGAGACAAGACCGTCGCCGTGAAGCTCACGACAGCACGCTACTACACGCCGTCGGGCCGCTCGATTCAGGCCAAGGGCATCATCCCCGACATCTATGTCGACGACACTCCGAAGGGCAACTACCCCTCCTTCCAGATCCGCGAGGCCGACCTCACGCACCACCTGATCAATCAGGATGAAAATAAGGATGAGAAGGACCTGCTCAAGGATCTGCCCTACGATGACGAGGAAGGCGAAATCCCCGACTACCAGTACATGTTCGGCGACGACAAGGACTGGCAGCTCCAGCAGGCCGTCAATTTCCTCAAGAACAAGCCCGTGGCCGAATCCAAGTACCGCGGCAAGTCCCGCGACCTGGTGAAGAAGCTCAAGGCCGAAGCGGCGGCCGAAAAGCTCAAGGCTGATCGAGCCAAGGCCTCCAAGATGGAGAAGAAGGCCGAGGACGCCAAAGCTGACAAAGCTGAAGACGCCAAGACCGAAAACTAAGTCGCACTGACCAAAAAAGGAGGCCGCGAAACTATCCGCGACCTCCTTTTTCCATCTTCTGTCTCCCTGCTCAAGGCTTCAAGAAGAGCTCCGTATCGGAGCTGCTCTTGAGCCCGGGGCGCACCTTGAAGCCCGTCAGCACAAAACGCTGCCACTGGCCGAGCACGGACGCCATCAGGAGGGACGCCCTGCCGGACGCATCGAAATCGGCAGGAAGCGCACCTTCGGCAACGGCCGTGCGGTAACTCAGCTTCAGCCCCGCCTCAAGGGCGAGATGCAGTCGGCTGACGCGTTCGATGAGCCTGGGATCCTCGTAGATGAGAACCTGCCCCGTCATGACTCGCGTGATGCCGGGATTGGCGTCGGCAAACTGCAGCATCACATTCACGCTGGCCCTCACCTGATCGAGGCCGGACATGCCCTCCGACGCACGGATCTGCCCCGTCAGCCCCATCAGGCTTTCCTCGGCAAAATCGATCAGTGAGTCAAACATGTCCGCCTTGTTCTTGAAGTAGCGGTAAAGAAGGCCCTCGCTGATGTCCATCACCTCGGCAATGCGCGCTGTGGTGATCTTTTCAAGCGTTGCTTCGTTGAGCATGCCTGCAAGGTGCTGCAGGACTTTCTGGCGGCGCTCTCCCTTCGTGCGTCGATGGGAGAGCGTAACTTCGACGGCATCCGTCATGATGTTCTTTCTTCTACAGTGCTGAAGTCTCGGGAAAGCGTAAGTTTACAGCGTCGGCTCGAACGGAGCCCAGGCCAGCGGTCGGTTCGACTGAGCGGCAAGCGCATCAAGCGCCTGCCTCACCTCGAGGACCTTTCCCATGGCCGCCCCCGCCCTGCTCTGCAGGAACGCACGCAGCGCCCCCCGCCAGGACGTGTCGACAGGCTCCCACAGCACGGATGCAGTTTCG
>OBZH01001586.1_pt1 | contig 12868 bp, 9 predicted proteins | sample 1476881 | NCBI WGS metagenome assembly OBZH01 (sample SAMEA2580230, study PRJEB22360) | human gut metagenome | biome: human gut; feature: human-associated habitat; material: faeces | place: Denmark | collected 2008/2010 | reverse complement strand
CCGTCCTCGTAACACATGGGAAGAGTGTGTAAATCTCCAATTTGCACTTTCAAGTCTATCCCCTTATGCATCCGTCTACGGCGAGGACCATACTTTGAAGTGACCCTTGTCATAGAGTCCATAGGCAAGACAAAAGTAGAACAATCAATCACGCAAGAATCCGGCATATCTACCTTTTTACCCCGGAAAGGATTCACCCATTCATTTGTCCATTCGCCATATAATTCATCGGCAGGGAACATCAAGTTCTCTCTCGCCTCCAACTCCGCTTTCTCATTAATCTCCGCAAGCTCCTTCAAAGCCATATCTTTCTTAAAGCCAACACGGTCGGCCATTAACTCAGATACACGCTTGTCCATAAGTTTGTGGGTTGGATGATTGGGAGTCTCCGGAGTTTCCGGTTTCACCGGATTCTCCGCATTTGCAGTCGATACCATCACAGCGGCACAACAAATGAATAGAAATGTCTTTATACTCATTTTTTGATAACTTTCATTCTTATAATTCAGGATAAAACGGCAATACCCGGCATCTCTGCCTGATTGTCAACTTGTCAAAGTTCGGAAATTTGAATAAGCCGACAAAATTGATTAACGAAAAATTTCTGCAATGACTTTGAATAAAAGCAAAACAAGCGAACAAACAAGTTAAATATCAAAGGCTTACAGAACAATATGTTTCACAACATATTAGCTAATCATTCCCCAATTTATCTTCCTTGTGAACAGAGTTTTGAGCCTTTCGCTCAATATCCGGTGCTGTTCGGACAATAATTCGGGGTCTTCGTCAAGAACTCCTTGAGCGATATCCCGCGCATATTGAAGTATTTGTCCATCGGCCGCCAAGTCCGCTATTTTAAGGTCTATCCCCTCGCCACTTTGCCGGGTACCTTCCAGATCTCCATGTCCCCGGAGACGGAGATCCGCCTCAGCGATCTCAAAACCATTCGTACTGTTCACCATAATCTCCAGTCGCTTACGAGTGTCATTACTTAGTTTATAGGAAGAGACCAAGATACAATAAGATTGTTCAGCACCACGTCCTACCCGGCCACGAAGCTGATGAAGTTGAGAGAGACCGAAACGTTCAGCACTCTCGATCACCATGACGGATGCGTTCGGCACGTTCACGCCAACCTCTATAACCGTAGTAGCCATCAAGATTTGCGCCTCGCCGGAGATAAACTTCTGCATCTCGGTATCCTTATCCGCCGCTTTCATACGGCCATGTACCATACATACCTTATATTCTGGGAAGACCTCCTTGAACGTCTCAAAACCGGCCTCCAAGTCTTTATAATCCAGTTTCTCATTTCCTTCAATCAAGGGATATACCACATAAACCTGACGCCCCTTTTGTATCTCTTTCCGAAGGAACTCATACAATTGCGCCTTTTTATTATCATAGCGATGAAGCGTCTGTATCGGTTTACGTCCCGGAGGTAACTCATCGATCACCGATACATCCAGATCCCCATACAAAGTCATCGCCAAAGTACGGGGAATCGGGGTAGCCGTCATCACCAACACATGCGGCACGATCGCATTCTTCGTCCAAAGGCGTGAGCGTTGCTCCACACCAAAACGGTGCTGCTCATCGATAATCGCTAATCCCAACGAAGAGAAAACCACTGTCTCCTCAATCAACGCATGCGTCCCGATCACGATCTGGATCTCACCGCTGGCAATAGCCGGTAATATCTTATCCCGCTCTTTCTTCTTGGTAGATCCGGTCAAAAGAGCGACCTTAACGTCCATATCTTTCAGGAATCCCATGATCGTCGCATAATGCTGGGTTGCCAATATCTCGGTAGGAGCCATCATACAAGCTTGGCAATGATTATCTATCGCCAATAGCATAGACAATAAGCCTACCAAAGTCTTGCCACTCCCCACATCACCTTGCAGCAGGCGATTCATCTGCCGCCCGCTACCCATATCGATCCGGATCTCACGGACTACCCGTTTCTGGGCGTTCGTCAACTCAAAAGGAAGATACTCTTTATAGAACGTATTGAAATAATGGCCGACCGTAGGGAAAACGATCCCTTTTAGCTTCAGTTTCCGAACGCTAGCGGTACGTAATATATTTAATTGTATGAAGAAAAGCTCGTCAAACTTCAAACGTAACTGGGCGTCACGCAACTTAGCGGCAGATTCCGGGAAATGGATATTCCGCATTGCCTCTGTCATAGACATCATATGGATCCGTTTCAATACGTCGGGGGAAAGCGTCTCTGGAAGTTCCCAGTTCAGCCAGCTTAACAACGTATATTGCAGGTTCTGGATCGCCCGGGAATTCAAGAAAGATTTCTTCATTTTCTCCGAGGTATTATAGAAAGGAGCAAAGCCATTCGCCACTTGATCAGCTTGCTCCATTGAGTCGATATCCGGATGCGGTATGTTATAGGTATGCCCGAACTCCGTAGGCTTTCCGAAAACTATATACTCGGTATTGGGACGATACTTATCTGTCACATAATTCAAGCCCTTGAACCAGACCAAATCGATCGTGCCCGTACCATCCGAGAACTTACCGACCAGCCGTTTACTCCGCCCCTCGCCTAGCGTATCGAAATAGAGAATCTGGCCTTTCAACTGGATATAAGGCATATTCCCACTGATCTCAGCTACTTTATAAAACCGGCTGCGATCTATATATTTATAAGGAAAATAAAAGAGCAAGTCCTCATACGACGATATCCCCGCTTCCTTTTGCAGGATATCCGCCTTCTTGGGTCCTACTCCCGGCAAATACGTAATCGATCGCTTATCAAGGTCCAGCATAACGTCTATGAGTTTTTAGGGTTTACCGGGCAAACATCGCTTCCGCTATTAACAAATCAAAGGGCGTGGTAATCTTGATATTCTCACGATCACCGGGAACCGTATCAATCGCATGCCCCATCGCCTCCACCACAGAAGCGTCGTCCGTAAATAAAGACGAATAAGGTTGCTCATAGGCTTTTGTCAATAATTCCAGATGGAAGACTTGCGGGGTTTGTACAGCCATATAGCGGGAACGGTCCACCGGATGGCTCCCTTTTTCATCTGTCTCACGCAGGGAATCAATCATCGGAACAACCGGGATACCGGCTCCCGTGACAGCCGCTTTATCAAAGCAGGCCTCAACAACCTCCGGAGAGACGAAAGGACGAACGCCATCGTGCACAGCGACCAAACTCAGACCGCTATCCTCCTCCCCCTTCCGACGCCTCTCCGCCAAAAGCCAATCCAACCCATTCTTAACCGAGAAGAAGCGAGTATCTCCCCCTTTCACGATCGCATGCGGGACCTTGCAGCCGATTTCCTTGCAAAGCATATTCCAATACGGCTGATGATCCTCCGGAAGCACAAGGATTATACGTGCGGAAGCATCCCAACGATGAAAAGCCTCTAACGTATGCATCAAAAGAGGTTTCCCCCGCATAGGAATAAACTGCTTCGGCAGATCTCCACCCATACGAAGCCCTTTACCCCCGGCAACGATCAAGACGTACTTATTCATCAATCCAATTCCTCCAAAACTTTTTTAACTTCCTCATCCACTTTATACAGCTTCTCCTTGCAGAGCTTGATCAGACGGGTAGCTTCTTTTACCTTCTCGGACAGGATATCGACATCCAAGTCTCCATTCTCGATCTCAGCCACGATCTTACGAAGTTTCTCGATCGCCTCGTTATATGTTTCTTCTTTCTTCGCCATATTAATTATGTATTTATCGGACGGTTATAAAACCACCCTCTATGGTTTGATAATACTTTTTATTTCACCATCGATGAAGCGAGTCGTCAGTTCTTCGCCGGCTCGCAAATCAGAGGCATGTTTGATAATCTTGCCATCTTTCAAGGCTAAGCTATAGCCTCGCTTTAAGATATAATCAGGAGAAGCCATCTTGATAAACTGTTCCGTAAGCTGGATAAAACGCACATCCTCGGAGAGTTTAGAGGTAATACCGTTTCGCAAGCGAAGTTCCGTATTCTCAAGCACCGACTGGCGGCGTGATAACAAACCCGATGCCATCGCAGGTAAACGGCTCGCTATCGTTTGCAGTCCCGAACGATTCCGCTCGATCCGGCTTGTCACGATAGAAGGGAAACGGGTCGCTACCAATTGTAAATAGTTTTTCTGTCGGGATAGAATATCCATAGCCAATAAACTCACGTCTTGACGCAAACTCTCCAACTCCTCACCAACGCTATCCATTCGGGAAATAAGGAACTCGGCGACAGCGGTCGGTGTCTTCATCCGGGTATGCGCCACCAAATCTACAACCGTATCATCCCGTTCGTGCCCGATACCCGTGATAATCGGTAAAGGGAATTGAGCGCAATTCGCCGCCAACAGATAAGAATCGAAGCTATTCAAGTCCGAGGTAGCCCCACCCCCACGGATAATCACGACCACATCAAAAAGATCTTGATGTTGATAAATCCGGTCTAAAGCCGCTATTACAGAAGCCTCCGTCCGTTCTCCCTGCATCAAGGCGGGGAATAATTTGGTATAGAACGGATAACCTCCTTTATTCCGTGTCAACTGATTCATAAAATCCTCGTAGCCGGCAGCCGTCGGAGAAGTAATGATAGCGATTCTCCTAGGAAGTAGCGGAAAAGGCAATTCCTTATTCAGTGTAAAGACCCCTTCCTCCTGCAATTGGCGGATAATCTCCATACGCTTGCGCACCATATCACCTAACGTATAAGCCGGATCTATATCAAGCACCGTAAGACTCAATCCATACAACTCGTGGAACTCAACAGATACCTTCACCAACACTTTCAAGCCGGAAGCAAACATCTGACCGGTCTCCATCTCGAAATAAGGTTTCAACATACGAAACGTCTTCGCCCAGATAGACCCTCGTACCTTGGCCACCAATTGCCCGGTCTGCACATTCTTCTCCACAAACTCCAGATAACAATGTCCGGAAGAAGTATTCACCCGCACATCGCTCATCTCCGCACGCACCCAGCAAGTCTCCGGGAAAGCCCTCGACAACGCACCCCGTATACGAGTATTCAGCTCTAACAAAGATAGAGCCTCTTTCTCACCCGATAAGTTATTTAGATTCGGCCGCATATTTACGCTCTTGTTTATAAGTTTTGTACACATCCGGGATGCCATATCCCAACTCAGCGTCCGGTTGCTCAAACTTACTGCCGAAACGCTGCAAAAGAGAGATTATATCCTTATTCGTCAGACTGGGAAACGCTTGCCATAGACAAACACCCAACCCCGCTAAGATCGGCGTAGCGAAAGAGGTACCGTTCGCGTAACGGATATTCCCCGTAGGATCTATCACGCAACAGCCCGTACCCAAGGCAACCACATCCGGCTTCACCCGGTAATCCGCCGTAAAGCCAACAGAACTGAAATTACTTTTCTTCTTACGATCCGTGATAGCGCCCACTGTCAATATATCCGGGGCATCCGCTGGAAAGGTTATCTTTCCCCAGCTACCGCCCCCCTCGTTGCCGGCGCTACTAAACAACAAGATCCCTTTTGATGAAGCCATCTTAGCGGCACGACTGATCAAGGAAGTCCTCCCGTCCAATTGATCTTGATGATAGTTCAGGGCCTCTACATCAAAAGAGAAATACCCCAACGAAGAAGAGACCACATCCACTCCCACGCTATCGGCAAATTCCATAGCTGCCGTCCAATAATCCTCCTCGATGGGAAACTCCGAACGGCTATCCTCGCTCTTTATCAGCCAATATTCGGCTTGGGGAGCCGTACCGACCATCAAGCCCGGCGCATCAGCGGCCAAGCAAGATAAGACCTTCGTCCCATGATCATCCCCGATGAAAACGCTTCGGCCGGGGAAAACCACGTTATGCGTTCCTAATAACCGCAAGGAATCAAATACGCTGATCCGATCCACGTTCATGAAACCGGCATCGACCACGGCCACACGCATACCCTTACCCTTAAAGCCCGCCTCATGCAATTTGATACCGTTCAGCATCTTGATCTGCTCCTCGGCATAACCGTAAGGCGATTTCTCCGGTTTATCTATTGGCATAAACCGTGTCGTATCATTCTCCTCCCTAGGAATATCGATTTCCTCGTCACCTTTCCAGACCCATTTCACGGAATCCACGATCGGGAGGCGCAAGAGACGCTCAGCGACCAAGCTATCCGGACTGGACACCACGACCGTAGAGAACCATTTGCTCTCCAGCACCGGTTTTCCTCCATTGGCGGACAAGGTATCCAGATAAGCTTGAGCGATCGGCAAATCCGATTCCGACACCGATATACCTTGCCGGTTCCGTCGCTCAACAGACTCCTTGGAAAGATATTCCTCCGGGTTATCCAGCGTATAACCGGAATCCCCTTTATCTTTCAAATACACCCGAAAACGAAAACTTTCCCCCGCATGTACTCCCAAAGAAAACAAACTGAATACGAAAACGAATATTCCTATATATTTACTCATAGAACCTCACACAATTACGAATTACAAAGATAGATGATACCGCCGAATAAACAAAAAAGCCCGGCACTGGAATAGGCCGGGCTCATGTATAATTCTTCGTCTTATTCATTGATATTACAGATAGGGATCTCACGTTTAACACTTTGGCGTAAAGAAATCAAGGTCTCTGTAGCCGTAACACCCGGTATCTCTTGAATCTTGGAGTTCAAAAGCTCCATCAAGTGCTCGTTATCACGGGCATACAGCTTGATCAGCATCGTATACGGACCCGTAGTGAAATGGCATTCTACCACTTCGGGTATTTTCTCGAATTCCGGGACAACATCCTTGTACATAGATCCACGCTCCAATTTCACGCCGATATAGGTACATGTATTATACCCCAATATTTTAGGATTGATGTGATACCCTGAGCCAACGATCACATTCATATCAATCATGCGTTGAACCCGTTGATGAATAGCTGCACGAGATACACCGCACTCCTCGGCAACATCTTTAAAAGGAATCCTAGCATTCTTTGAAATAATGTTCAATATCTGCCGGTCCAGTTTGTCTATCTTCTCCATTTTAAATTCGCTTTATTATATGCATTCAGATTTAATGTATCAAAAGTATATAATAAATTTGAATCATATATCATTCTGAAAGAAAAAAGTAATCAATAAATAATAAAAGCGGGCAAAAAATGCTTTTTAGCATAATTTGCCCGCCTATTATCTTACAAACGTTCCGTTTCTATTTCTTCGCTACTTATTCTTTTACGATGTCAAGCAACTCAACCTCGAACTTCAATACGCTGTTCGGTTTGATATCTTGTCCTGCGCCACGTTCGCCATAAGCCAACTCAGCCGGGATCCAGAAGATATATTTAGAACCGACCGGCATGATCTGCAAGCCCTCAGTCCAGCCCTTGATTACTTGGCCAACACCGAACTCAGCCGGCTCACCACGATCCACGGAGCTATCAAACTTAGTACCGTCCAATAGAGTTCCGGTATAATGAACTTTTACCTTATCGGTAGCGGTCGGCTTCGCGCCTGTACCTTCTTTCTCTACCTTATATTGCAAGCCGCTCTCAGTCGTGATAACGCCTTCTTTTGTCTTATTCTCCGCCAAGAACTTATCGCCCTCTTCTTTTGTCTTCTTAGCCTCGCGAGCCTGAGCCTCTACGAAGTAAGTCTGCAAATATTGTTGAGCCTGTTGCGGATTCATCTTCATCGCGGAAGAATCCCCTTTGATAGCTTGGATAAAACCAGCGATCAAATCATCTACGTTAGCCTCACCACCCGGCAAAGTCTTTAAGTTTTCCTTATAACCGGCACCTGTGCTGATACCAATAGCGTAGCTTGCGCTATCGATAGAAGTCTTCAAGCTCGCGCTTTTGTGAGAATCACCGCAAGAGGTGAAAGATGCGCCCATTGCTACAATCACTGTAGCGACTAATACACTTAACTTTTTCATTTTTCTTTAACTCTTATATATTATTTTTCGATATCTAATAACTCAACGTCGAAGATCAACGTACTATTCGGCTCGATAGCCTCACCTGCCCCACGCTCGCCATAAGCAAGGTTAGACGGGATAAACAATCTCCATTTAGAACCGACCGGCATCAACTGCAAGGCCTCTACCCATCCCGGGATTACCTGTGAAACACCGAATACGGCGGGCTCGCCTCTCTGTACGGAGCTATCAAACACCTGACCGTTGATTAACGTACCGTGATAGTGGCATTTTACCTTATCGTTCGCCGTAGGTTTAGCGCCTGTACCATTCTTCAGCACCTCGTATTGCAAACCGCTAGGCAGCTCTACCACACCAGCCTTATGCTTATTGATAGAAAGGAACTCCTCACCGGCTTTCTTATTGATCTCCAGTTTCTCTTGTTGAAGCTTCATGAAGTAATCATTGATCACTTGTTTTGCCTCATCATAACTAAGAGCAGGTTTTGCCTCTGTTAAGACGTCATTCAATCCCTGTACAAAATCTTCCACTTGAAGATCCTTGATGCCTGAGTTCTGGAAATTATTTCCGATACTTAAGCCAAGCGCATAACTTACTTTATCCATTCTTTTTTCTTGTTCAACTAATTATAAGCCACAAAAGTAATGCTTTTAATCGTATAACAGCATTTTGTAAGAACTTTTTATTTCATTCAAAGCTTTTTACGAAATAAAGTCGTAACTTCGTAACTATTAATATATACATCTATACATTAAACAAGTAACAGATGAAAAAGTTAGTCATACTTACCGGAGCGGGAATGAGCGCAGAGAGCGGTATCTCCACTTTCCGTGACTCGGACGGGTTATGGGAGAAATACCGGGTGGAAGATGTCGCCACGCCGGAAGGCTTCGCCGCCAACCCTAAATTGGTTCTCGACTTCTACAACCAGCGCAGAAGAGAGTTATTGAATACGAAACCTAACGCCGGTCACCTCGGCCTTGCCGCCTTGGAGAAAGATTTCGACGTACGGATCATTACCCAGAATATCGACAACTTACATGAACGCGCGGGTAGCAGCCACGTGATCCATCTGCATGGAGAGTTGATGAAGGCATGTTCCGTAAGGGATCTGGACACGACCTACGATCTATCACCGGAGAATCCGGATATTCATCTGGGTGACAAGGACCCTCACGGAAATCAGCTACGTCCTTTCGTCGTATGGTTTGGTGAGGCGGTACCCATGATAGAGCCTTCCATCAAGCTGGTGGAAGATTGTGATATCTTCGTGATTATCGGCACCTCCTTAAACGTCTATCCTGCCGCCGGTTTGCTGAACTACGTGCGTCGGGGCCAGCCGATCTATTTGATCGACCCGAAAGATGTACGTACTTATCGCGATGATATCGAGCATATACAGGCCGGGGCCTCGGAAGGGGTCAAGAGGCTGACGGAGTTGCTTACGCGGAATTAAACAATTCATACACTCATTAGGTCTGACGAAGGCAAGTATAAACACGAAGTCCTTGGCATGCGAACACATTGCCAAGGACTTGTCTTTTTATCCGCTTCCATCCTCACGGAAGTACTTACGGATGAACTTTAATTTATTACTTTAGTATTAATATTAATCCAATTCCCGCCTGTTCATCCGTCACGGATTACTTGGATCGATACCCGCACGGGAATCGTATGATTATCTTATTTCGTTTATTTCTTATTTCACGATTGCCTTTACAGCCTCCTCACCATCAACAGCTACGGCTACGATACCGGCAGGTACAGCGATTGTAGCGTTATCGGAGGTAAGAACAGTCTCAGCGACAACCTTACCTAAGATATTCGTGATAACGATAGACTTACCGGCTGCGCCTTGAACGGTTACAGTACCGTTGCCGGCTACGATAGATACGCCTTCAGCGTTAGCGCCTTCGATAGATGTTACCATATCCTCAGCATCAGTCTTCTGATATGCGTTGAAGATCAAGGCACCGTCAGAACCAGTCTTAGCTGCGCTGAACTCTGAATCACCACGAGTTAATACCAAGCAACCGTTCTGCATCTTCAACCATGCGGCATATTGAGGAGCTATGGAACCGGCCTTAACTTCCTTGTAACCTGCAGTAGCCTTACCTTTATTACCCGTAACAGCAGCGTCAGCAGTCTCGGAATAAATGTTAGACTCGAACATGAACTCATTGTTCTCACCCTCTTTACCATCCTCGTAAGCTTGAGCGGCCTTATCCGGATTTACGTAACGGAATGACCAAGTTACGTTCTTATGGTTGTCGCCTCGCAAGTTTACAATATATGTCTCGTTGATCTTAGCTTTCTCATAAGCTTTGATAATTGTCTCAACATTCAACTCTTCCGGTTTCATGTTAGCGAAATCATTCACCAAGATGAACAAACTGTCGCCTGCGTGGATAGCCTTTACGAAACCAACGCGAGTATAACCACCGTCAATATCCATATACGGAGTCTTGTATTCCTTGCCTTTAATAAGGGCAGAGTCACCGAAACTTACCAAATACTTACCGTAGTTGAAGCCTTGGCTAGCAGGAGTAGCATGTGAGCATTTATCTGCCTCTACAGGATTTCCGGCGTTGTCGAAATGATTATGAGCATATGTACAAGGAACACCCGGAGTACCGGCTTGATCCTGACGAGCTACAGACACCAAATATTGAGGCTTGATATTGCCAGCGCCACGGTTTACCCAAGCGGTATCAACGATGAACGCCAATTTACCATCAGCTTTCTCCTTATTCCAGATACCAGCGTAATCAACCTTCTTATCTGTCAAGTTCTTATTCCACTCATCCATCAAGTATTCCTTACGGATCTTTTCTACGAAGAATAAGCTGTCAGCTGTCTCGCTCTCTTCCAACTCGGCGTTGTCGAAACGACGATACAATGGAGAGTTGTCAACCTCTACCGCAAAAGCGGAAGTACGGATCTCATTGTCAGTGCCATCATCGAACTTATCATTCAACTTTCCTTCCGTCAAATCCAACGTGTTATCATCCACAGAAACCTTGACAGTAGCATAATCCGTTGATTTGTGTTTTTGTTCAGCAACTGAAGTTAATTCAATCTCGTCAAATATGACTTTACTTTCATCTTCATTCAACGTATACACATAAGCCTTCTTGATCTCGCTGTTGTCCTTAATTAAACGATAGCCATCCTTGTCGTAAAGAAGCGTATTTTCTTCGTCTTTCACTTTAGCAAGCTCCTTACCATCGATCTTACCTTCCTTAACCTCTTTACCTAAATAATCAGAAGTGAAGAATGAGCCCTCACCAACTGCATGCGTACGCTCCACAGCCTTCACTAACGCATAGTAATGCTTGCCATTATCGCAATTGTTCTCTTTCAAGAAGAACAAAGTAGGCTCGGATTTCATCATATACTTTTTAGCGTCAGAGTCATAAGAGATATAATGTCCCTTGCCATCAGATACATAGTAAGCGTTTCTTACCAAGCCATTCTCATAGCCATATTTGTCATCCTTGACTTTCAAGATCAAACGGAAATTGGACTTGCCATCATTCTCGTCTACACGTACGATAGAGTCCTTGCCTGCCGGGGTGTATAAATATTTGTCTAATGACAAGCCATGCAAGTAATTAAATGTATAGGTCTGCACCATAGCCTCGTTAGCGGTTACGTACTTATAACCCAACTTCGTATCCTTGACTAATTCGTCCGCTACCTTCGTGAAGGTCAATGTATCGGGCATTGTTCCATTGAAATAAAAGACATCACCGCTACCTTCCACCGCATAGAATTGGGTTGAAGTCTTAGGCAAAACACTTTCAGCAGACGCATCAGCTCCCCAATCATTGAACTCTCGGTTCTTGATCGTGACCGCAGACGTAGTAGAAACTCCATTCTTTTTAACCACCCATTGAGCAGCTGGCATATGATTGAAATCTTGTCTCTTAGCCTGATCAGCCCAGCCGAAATCACCAGCAAGGTTAGCCAACGCATAAGTACCGTTTTGGGCGAACTTCGGATTTCCTGCCTTAGCCTTAAACTGGACCGTATAAACACCATCGGGGATTGTAGTCGGTTTCAAACCTGTGAAACTCGTACCGATAGTAATCTTTACGTTTTGAGTTACCACACCTGTTTTTTCTTTTTCCGTCTCATCCGTATTCAATGACAATACATTTACACTGGCTAGACTAGCCATATAAATATACTTGTCGTTTACTACGTTTTCAGCGGATTGCCATTTCGCATTATCAAAGCTGTCCTTTATTCTTTTAGCATAAGCGGCATCTGTCTCATCCTCTCTGCGAGGCACTTGGTGCATAGCGTCCTTCACTTGGACATAAAGCTTGTCATCTACTGCATTATAAGTAAACTTATACTTATAAGAGCCTTGCAAACGTCCGTTCTTTAGAGTTGTATATGTAACTGATTCACCCTCCACGGTACCCGTAATAGATTTCGTATCCTTTAAAGAGCCATCGTCGTTTTTAGGCCCATAGGCATCATACGTATAAGTAAGCAAGGAACCATCTGTTTCCGTACCGCCATAATAAGTGGTATCAACAACAACATACAACTGCGCATCATCTTTTTTCTGGTCTTTAGCCTGTAAAAGTACATAGCCTTCAGTAGCGTCTTCCGCAACAAGGTCGGTCGCCGTCAAATGATTTTTCTTTCCAGAAGTAACCTCCGGAGTCATATTCAAACGGAAAGAGTTTTCAACTGCCGATTGCAACAAGGTATTTAAATCCTTTGCTCCTAATTCTAACTCCTGCGGAATATTACCTTGGTTCAATCCGATAGATAATACAGATGTTCCCGTTAAAGAAGTACTTGATCCCTTAACCAAGATCATCTTGCCATCAGACGATCTGGTCGCCAGATAAACATATTTATTACCATCCACATAAGAAACCAAAGTTTTGCCGCTGCCGTCAAGATCTTTCACTACCCACTCCGTAGCGCTACCCCCTAA
>OBZH01001580.1_pt1 | contig 12927 bp, 12 predicted proteins | sample 1476881 | NCBI WGS metagenome assembly OBZH01 (sample SAMEA2580230, study PRJEB22360) | human gut metagenome | biome: human gut; feature: human-associated habitat; material: faeces | place: Denmark | collected 2008/2010 | reverse complement strand
GGCGTCAAGAAGGCAAAACCGAACATCCGCTGGTTACCCGTCATTATCTGCGGTCGCGCAGTACTTGGGCTTTGTTGCTGACTACCATACTTACCATGACCGGTATCTTCGCGATTATGAACGGAATCGTGCCCTCTATTGCCCAAGATGCTAAGTTCGGCGCAGCGCTGGGTGCCGACGTGGTCTCTTTTTGGACGCTCACTCCCTATGCAATCGCTGGCCTAGTGATGGGGCCGGTAGCGGGTACCCTCGCGGGACGCCTCGGATATCGCAAAGTATTACGGTATGGGCTTATTGGTTCTCTGATTTCCCTAGCGATTTTGGCGCTCACTATGAATGGCGCTGCCGCCTGGGTGCTGTTAGTAGTATCTATACTTGCTGGTCTAGCCTATGCTGGTACCGCAAATATTATGCTTAACGGTCTTGGAATTGTACTATCACCCTCCGATAATCCTGGTTACCTCCCCGGACTTAACGCGGGAGCTTTCAACCTGGGTGCGGGTATTTCCTTCGCAGTACTCTATGCGGTGATGACCTCATTAGGAGGAGGGTACGGAGGGCATTTAGGCGCTATTATTGCGGGTGGCATCCTTCTGGTTTTGGCTCTCGGGTCGTCCTTCCTAATCCCGCAGCCAGCCGGCCAGGACGAAATAGCCAGTTAGCACGCAGTTTGAAGTCTAACGAGGGAACGCTATGACTACTATTAGGCAAATCGCCGAACAACTAGGTGTCAATGTCTCAACGGTCTCGCGTTCCCTCAACGATTCCCCCACTATCCCAGATAGTACTAAGCAGCGGGTACGCGAGATAGCTGACCAACTTGGCTATCGCAAAGATATGAGAGCAGCATCAATGCGCGCCGGGAAGAGCCTGCTCATCGGGGTGGTAGTGGGGGATATCGTTAACCCTTTTTTTGCCGAACTAGCTGATCGCATTGAACGCCAAACCCGAGCCAAGGGCTACCAAATCATGCTTGGTAATGGCGGAGAAGAACCGGAGGCTCAAGAAAAAATAGTGGAAACTATGCTGTCGCAAAATATCGATGGCTTGTTGCTAACTCCTGCTGGAAAACCGACCTCGAAGATGCTATCCCACATTAAGGAAGTGCCTACGGTGGCGGTTGACCGTAAGATTACCGGAGCCGAGATCGACAGTGTCGGCTGCGATTTCAGTCAAGCAGTTACGCAGTTAGCTGCACATTTTGCGGCGAATGGTTACCAATCAGTGGCAGTGCTGTCAGGTCCAGAATCCACCAGTACCGGGGATAGTCGGCACCGGATGCTGTGCGCAGCGCTCGCGGAAGCCGGTATCTCCAGAGTGCAAGCATATTCGAGCCCATTCCAAGAGACCGGAGGAGACGCGGCGATAAAGCAGGTACTAGCAAAAGGGACACCGGATGCCCTGGTATGTGCCTCTGGGGTTATTGCCTTGGGAGCGATGCTAGGACTAAAAGCGTGCCAGATTCGTCCCGGATTAGATATCGGGATCGCCACGTTTGACCGTCTGAACTGGTTAGAGGCGATGACGCCCTCCGTGACCATGATTGATACTGACATTTCCAAGATGGCTGACCTGGCAGTGAATCTGCTGCTGAAAAGAGTAGCTGGTAGAGGCGGTGAACCAGTAGAAAAAAACACTACCGCGAAACTACTGCTGCGGGAATCAACTCCAAAGCTAGCAAACTAACTATTACTAAAAACTTGGGGAGACGACATGAAAAACTCGAAGGATATAGTGGCTACCGCCCAGAAGGTGCTGTCCTCTATCGGGGCACCGGTGACGGTGATGGGGTCGATCAATGCTGATTTGACGGTGGAAACTGAGCGGCTTCCTCGGCCAGGTGAAACCGTGATCGGCGGGCCGGTAGTTACTCTCCCGGGAGGAAAATCTGCTAATCAGGCAGTAACTTGCTCTCTTTTAGGGGCAAAAACCAAGCTGATAGGGGCGTTAGGTAACGACAGTCACGGTGACCTCCTGCTGGATTCTTTAAACAAGGCGGGAGTAGACACTGCTGGGATTCGGCGCTGCCAGGAGCCATCCGGATCTACTATGATTACTGTGGACGCGGCGGGAGAAAACACTATTGTTTACTCAGCCGGCGCGAATGCACTGGTAAATGCAGATTTCGTGCGGGAAGAAAGTCAGATAATTACTTCGGCGAAAATCCTGGGCTTATGTTTGGAAGCTCCGCTGGATGCGGTGGAGGAAGCAGCAAGAATAGCCCGCGACGCCGGGGTACAGGTGGTGCTGAACTTCTCGCCCATCACCCAGGTGCCGGAATCGTTGCTGAAACTGGTTGATGTGCTGATTGTTAATCAGCATGAACTGGCGGTACTGGGAGGCCAAGAAATTGACGTGACTAACCTGGACGAGCTGCGTAAAGCGGTTGCCGACCTCGGGTTCGAACAGGTAGTTCTAACTTTAGGTGGTAGTGGGTCTTTGGTGCTAGATTCCGGCGAAGTAACCCGGATCCCTATTTTTGAGGTCGATACTGTAGATACCACCGGAGCCGGGGATTCCTTTATGGGCTCTCTGCTGAGCGCGTTGGCTGCAGGATGTTCACTTTCTGAGGGCGCCTGTCTGGCGGCGGCAGTTTCTTCACTGGCAACCGCCAGAATGGGTGCACAATCCTCTTATAGGAGCGCCAGTGAAGTTCGTGATTTCTTGGCACAACAGGCAGGATGAGCCGCCGATATTTCGCAACGAGATGGTTTCTTTAATCGCGCAACCTGGACGCTAGGAAAACAATATTTGCGCCGGCTAGAGAGGTTTTAGTTATAGCTGTGGGGTCGGATTGTAACTAAGGTAAGCCCCACTTTCCTTCATGAGTGTCGCCGCTCGATCCGGTGATGGTGAGCGCCGAGAACTAAGCGCCGCTAGGTAGCTACTTCATCTCGGCGCGTCCCTCTTATCCGTTGTTTCCGAAGACTTTCTGAGGGCAACGATATAGTTTTCCTATGGCTCGCCTTCCCTTAGAGGCATTGCTTTGCTTTCCGAGGGCGAAGCTTTTCGTGCTTCCTAACTTAGCTCGTTAATCCCCAAAAACTTTTGTCCTGCTAAGGTGACCGTGAAGTTACAAAGAATGCCGAGAGGCAAAATGCGCAGATAAACGGAGGTGCCCAATGAGTCTGGCGGGCGAAAGATTACTAGGCAAATCTTCCGATTCACGGCAGCAAGATGAGCATACCGATGAAAGCGTAAAGACGGCCTCCAAGCTTAATTGGTTGCGTGCCGGGGTTCTGGGAGCTAATGACGGTATCGTTTCAACCGCCGGCGTAGTAGTGGGGGTGGCAGCTGCTGACCCGCAGAACAATATCGCGATCTTTACCGCTGGGATGGCGGCCGTGGTCGCGGGGGCTATTTCCATGGCGGCCGGCGAATATGTTTCCGTATCTACCCAGAAAGATACGGAGCAGGCGCTGGTTCATAAAGAAAAGACGCGACTGAAGAAAGATCCCGAGGCCGAGTTTGAGGGACTGATTAAGGTTTACGAAGCCAAAGGGCTATCTCCCGAAACTGCCCGGAAAGTAGCGAGCGAATACTCTGCGATTGATCCGGTAGCGGCGCAGGTAGAGGCGCGTTACTCAATTGATTCGGAAGAATTTGTTAATCCCTGGAACGCTGCTTTTTCTTCTGCGATTTCCTTTGTCTTAGGCGCAGTGCTGCCGATGCTGGCCATTCTGCTGTTCCCGCCGGCCTCCAAGTTTATCGCCACCTTCATTTTGACGCTGGTGGCGCTAGGTTTAGCGGGATACACCTCCGCTTGGCTCTCAGAAGCTCCCCGAGGACGTGCCGTCATCCGGGTGATTATCGGAGGCGCCCTCGCCATGCTGATTACCGGCGCAGTCGGCCACCTAGTGGGTCTTTCGCTGTAATCGGCCTGCTACCTCTATTTCGACTTGTAGTAACGGGGATGACTATATTCCTGTCTCCCTGCGACCTTTGCGGAGCAAAAAACTTGAGGTGAAACGGTACCAGACCAGTTCACTGACTTGGTGCAGAAGCGGGAGCTACAGTACGTTTCAGTTTTCTGTTTCTCTGGTTCATGGTCACCATGTTCACTTGGTTATTTCAGTGCCAGGTGCTGTGCCTTATTGTCGGGACTGGTTTGCATAATCGCGCAGGGCGCTGACTTCGGTGTGGATGCTTTCCAGGGCGCGAAGCGCTGCCATAATTGACTGTTCTGTGGGGCGGAGCAGTCGGGAGATTCGTCCAAGTAAGGGCAACACCTGCTTCAAGGTGTCCAGTTCCGGCACGCGAGTTTGGGCAGCAAGCTGTTCCAGGGAGATGCTGAGATCTTGTAAAAGATCCTCTTCCCCTATTGTTGACAGGTCTTTGCCTATTTCTAGGGAGCCATTAATTCGTTCTCTAATCATTCCCCAGTCGTTTGTTAATCTAGAAGCTGCATCTTCCAGACGATTTGCTTGCGGATCTAAAAGGCGGGCGTGCTTAGCTATGATGGCGGGTTTAAATTCTCCGACGGTAATGGCTTCGATACTTTGGTTTAACTGGTCACCTAAGGTGTCTATTTCTTTGCCAAACGTTTCTGCGTCTGCATTGAAGGTTTCAGAGACTTCCTGTATTCCTTCCAAGATCTCTTCAAGGGTAATACGGGTTTGGGGTTCGTCGGGTTTTTGCCTGGTTTGCAAGGCAGCGGTAGTTGCCGCGAGTTCTTGCCTGGATTCAACTGTCTGCTGCAGGCTAGTCGAGATTTTGTCAGCCACCTCGTCTAGCACCTGTCGGTTCTCAGACCTAAGGTCTGTAACGCTGACTTCTTCATACTGGTAGCTTTGAAGTTTTTTCCATAGCGAATCTTGTTGCAATGCTTGAGGAATAGCTTGAATGAGTATGGGAAGAATGGCTTTATAGCTGGCTTTTTCGGCTGCAGTTGCAAATCTCTCAACTTCTTTGCGGCAATCAGGGGATTTGAGGTAGCGAGGGCTGACAAAACTCAGTAGGAACGCAGTTGTCTCCAGTTCAGACATCAGGACATTTTCCCATGATTGCCCCCATTTCACGTCACGGTCTGTAAAGATGCTAAGGGTTTCGCCGGTTTTCATTTCGTATTGGTCAGCAATTTTTTCAACGAGTTTAAGTAATCCACCGTATACGGTTTCATTGTCGGCATGCGCGTAGCTAACAAAAATAGTTGCGGCAGGGGACTCGGTGCCAGTTTTTTGTCCGGGGGAGAGGATCACTTCGGTTGGTTTCAAACTTATTCTTTCTACAAGGGATTTATTTTGGGAAGCTAACACGCTAGGTTTTTTACCTAGCTCTTCTGGTGAGGGCGCAGGGTAATCTCCCAAGAGCTGGTAAGGGATTGCCCACATACCATCCTCAATTTCCCTTACTCGTTCGCAAGTACAAACTACAAAACCTCTGCGAAACTTTCTCCCGGCCTTGCCGCAGTCCTCACGAAAACGGCGTAAACCGCGAAAATCTGAACTGTTAGGAGTGCTGGTGAGTTTGACTTCCACACCCACTGCCCCAGAAGTGTCATTTAACAGAACTAGGTCGACCTCGTCATCACGATTCCCTGTCCGTACCCGCCAATACCCCAACTGGTAGCTGGTGCTTGCCCAGCCAATCTCCGCTCTGATCTGATTAGCAACCCAGTTCTCCAAGACCTGACCGGCGGTAGCAGGTAAAGAAGAAATATCATGGCCGCGACGCGACAAGGACTCGCAAACCGTGGAGGTGTCCACTGCGTGCATTTTTGGAGCTCCCCGCCCCACACTCGCTGCCGAGCCTCGAAAGTTAGCCAAGCTATATACCAAAAAGCGTTCCGTTAAAATATCTAGATAACGCCCCACTGTACGGACATCCATCTTTAGCTCGTTGGCTAAACGATCTTTGTTTAAAATGCCACCAGGATATGCTAGGAGCGCGTCGAGAAGCGCTCTCGCCCGCAAAATATCCACGGCCTGACCCGGAACTAACTCACGTCCCAACGACATCTCATTTTCAGAAAAAACTTGCTGGTTTACCTGCGCCAAATTTATTATCCCGGGATTTGCCCCCGGAATGCATAGCGAGGGCATACCCCCATAACGCAAAACAGCGATCAAATCCGCATCGGAGGAAGCAAAACTTTGCTCAGCTGCCGGGGCCCAGTCCCCGTAAAACAACGCATCAGCCAGGGAATAACCGTCGGAAAGAGAACGCCCGGCAAGCTCACTAGCAGTAAAAGGCAGCAGCTCGAGGCGCTGCGCTCTTCCTGTTAGCCAATCCGCCTCTCCCGGCCGAGACCGCCCAATACCGGCCGAGCCGCATAGAATGAAACGGTGTTTATCCTCGACCCGGTCTACAACTGCCTTCACATGCTGGGTCACGTCGGGCAAAAGTTGCGCCTCATCAATAACGCTATAGTTTGGCAAACGTGACAACCACTCCTGCGGGTCACGCTTTGCGGCGCGCAAAGATTCTCTATCCGTAGAAAAACTGAAATATTCCGGTCTTTCTCCGTTAGCTAAGGTGAGATTTTGCAACAACGTGGTCTTTCCCACCGCACGTCGTCCCTCTAAAATCTGCACCGGCAGACTAGAGCTAGCTGCTAATCGCTTTGCCAAACCCCTGGGGAAAAAAACACCAGTCATGTATCAAATCCTACATTAAATGGGTAAAAAAAACTACATTGAGAGTAGTTTTTTAGTTATTTTCAGATAGGAACGTATTTATCTTTCCCTGGGTGAGCGCGGGCGCTACCTGCGACCTGATTTAATTTACTTCCTTACGCGAGCCACGGAGATGGTAAGACCGTTGTAGCGGTCAAAGGATAGGTCACAAAACCCGAGATATTCGCCCTCCTAATGGGGTTTACTAAAAGAGTGGTCTCAGATGTTTTTCTTTCCGAAACGGCGTTGTCAATTTGGGCAAAAACTAATTTTTGGCATTCGGCTCCTCCCGAGGACGTAGGTAAGCAATGGTTGCCGCTCGCAGTGCATATGGCAGATTCGGGAGAAGTTGCTGAGCTGATATGGGATAAATATCTGTCCCCTCGACAGCGGAAGCTGTTGGTAGAACCGTTACTGCGGGCAAAGGGGGTTAACGAACCTTCTGAGAAAGCTTTGGCCTTACTAAAGCTAATCGTGGGCGCCCATGACATTGGGAAATGCTCGCCCATGTTCCTTACCCAGAACACCGAGCTTTATGAACGAGTTTTGAAACACTCGCTAACCAGGTGCGAGCGGGCAGAGGAACTGCGCGGAGCTTGCCCTCACTCTTGGATAGGGGAAATAGCGTTCGAAAAATGGCTAGAATCGCGCTGGAATCCTGGTGATCCGGAAAAGAAATATGTTTCTGCGACTGCTAAACAGTTGGGATCGATTATCGGCGCTCACCATGGCCGCCCGGTGTCTTGGCAGCGACATCGTGATATGGCGAATCCCAATCTTCATGCGGTGGTTAGCGGCGATGACAGCTGGAGCTACTTACAGCCGGCAGTCAGCAGTAGTTCACCGCTGGTTTAACAAGAAAGCCGCCCTGCTGGCCTCGGTAGTGGTATGTACAGTGGATCATTTGCTGTTTTCGGCATTGCAAACCAAACACGTGAGTTTACGGCATCTGGGGATTAGCGACAAAGTTGTCATTATTGACGAGGTGCACAGCTACGATGTCTACACCAGCCAATTCCTGAAGAATCTGCAGCGCGCCATTGGGGCGGAGGACACGAGCCTGGCTACTCGGACAACGCGAGAGCGCTTCTACTCAGAGATTGACAACCAGTTCCGAGCCTGGCTGTTAGGAGTGGGTTCTGCAAACTACGAGCTAGATTCGCTTTGGGAAGCAGGCTACGGGATTGCGAAAAAACTGGAATCTGAACTGTTAGTAGCTGCTCCGGATGAGGCGATGAAAGGAAGGATAAAAAACGGAACAGTTTTTGATCTTCCTAACTGTGTTAAATGGTTTGCAATCAGGCTTTATAAGACAAAATCAAAGGTCTCAGCTTTCAATGAGTTGAAGGAGAATCATGAGTGATCAAACGCAACCAGAGCAATCAAGTAAGCACTATTACAGTGAGCTTGGTTGGACAGTAATACGGCGAATTGAAACTTTGCAGCAGGGGTATTTAAATGATTCCCCGCAAGCTCGTGCCGATTTGGCTGAGCTGCGCAAAGCGTCCCAAGACTTATATGTTTTTCCACCCTCGGTGTGGCACCTAGTGGATCTCCCAGAAGCGAGCAATATTTCCTCTTCAGATTTGTTGACCGCCAAGGAACAGGCAATTCGCGGGGCTTTATGGCTCTATGCTCGCCATCAGCGAGGCAGAACCACCCCCATGCATCAACGGGGGGTAAACCTGGGAGCAGCAGTCTCGAGGCTCGCCTGGTTAGAAGGTATGGATAACGAGAAAGCAGTGCGGCGTCATTTTGACGCGGCGGTTATGTCCACAACTTTTTCTGGGTTTTTCAACCATTTGAAGGGGCTAATTGGTCAGTTGGGATCTAATCGCGCTGCAATCGCAATTGACTACGGACTATTGGCTCAAGACCTTTATCGCTTCGCAATCCCCGGAGGCAAGCAAAAAGTTATCCTCTCCTGGGCGAGGGGCTACGCCCGACAAAAAAACGAAAAATCAGAAACCAACTCACAGACCAAATAAAGGAGATTATCATGACTAACTTTATCGATTTTCATATTTTGCAAAATGTTCCTCCCTCTTGTGTAAACCGAGATGATTCCGGAAGTCCCAAGACTGCAACTTTTGGAGGACAACGCCGGGCACGAGTTTCCTCGCAGTGTTGGAAGCGGGAGACTAGGCAAGTATTTGGAGACTTCCTAAATCAAGAGGATTTGGGGTATAGGATAAATCGGATTGTGGATTTGCTGGCTGAACAGATAGTGGCACAAAATTCAGATCTGGAGCCCGAATCTGCGAAACTAGCGACCGAGGTATTCAAAGCGCTGGGAATCAAGCTAAAAGCCCCCCGCGCAAAGAAAGATGCCGAGGAAGAAGTCGGTAATGATGTTTCCACCTACTTGGTGTTCCTATCCTCCTTGCAGCTGCGACAACTGGCAGAATACGCGGTAGATAAAGCCGCTAACGACGAAAAGCCAAAGAAACGAGAAATTGAAAAGCTGTTGAATCGGAATCACTCTGTAGATTTGGCTCTGTTTGGTCGCATGGTAGCTGATGACGCATCAGTGAATGTCGATGCCTCCTGCCAGGTAGCACACGCTATTTCTACCCACAGCGTAGAAAACGAATTCGATTTCTTCACCGCAGTTGATGACGTAAAGTCCCAAGATCAAGCGGAAACCGATGCGGGAGCGGGAATGATGGGAACGGTCGAGTTTAATTCCTCAACGCTCTATCGATACGCCACTATCAATCTGGATATGCTGCGGGAAAACCTGGGGAGTGACGATGCCACGGTTCGGGCAGTTGATGCGTTCGCCCAGGCATTTGTTAAAGCCATGCCCACCGGTAAACAAAACACTTTTGCTAATCGCACGCTACCGGAAGCAATCTACGTTTCCGTGCGTGATGATCAGCCAGTTTCTCTGGTAGGCGCGTTCGAGAACGCGGTTACCTCCCGGGAAGATACTGGATTCTTGGCGCCCTCCGTGTCTCGGCTAGTAAAAGAGGCAGCTGATATCGAGGATGCATACGGGGTCAAGCCTCATGCCCAGTTCACCTGCGGGGTCGGGGACTCGCGGGAACAGCTCCGGCAAATCCAAGAACCAGTGGCGTTCCCTCAGTTAGTTTCGGATTTAGACAACCTGGTGACTGAACTGCTTGCCAAAGGTGAATAGTCATGAAGAATATGCTTTTGACCCTCAAAGGTCCGATGCAGTCATGGGGGACTTCATCTCGATTTACTAAACGAAGGACCTCCTCAGAACCATCCAAAAGTGGGATTATCGGTCTACTAGCGGCAGCGCAAGGACGCCGCCGGGTGGATCCTGTTGAGGATTTAGTAGACCTGAAAATGGCGGTTCGCATCGATCAACCGGGAACTCGGGAACGGGATTTTCATACCACCCATTCCTTTGATGGCGAGACTTCCTATCCTCTGTCTGACCGCTATTACCTGGCAGACGCGGTATTTGTCGTTGGGCTTAGCGGGGAAATCAGCCTGATTGAAGCCCTTAATGACGCTTTGGTTAAACCAAAATTTCCGCTGTATTTAGGGCGAAGGGCGTTTCCTCCTATGACTCCTATCCGGCCAAAGCTGTCAGAGGGGAATTTGGTAGACGACCTTGCTGCTTACCCCTGGCAGGCAGCCGCGTGGTATCAAAAGAAAGTATCGCGGAAAACGGACTGGTCGTCCTCTTCACCCCTCGACCTCGAAAATGGAAAAGTAAGTTTAGAGGTAGTTGCAGATCTGGATTTACTACCGGCGGAGCGGCGTGAAGACTGTATTTTTGACCAAGTGCACGATGTTCCGCTCAGTTTCGATTCCCACCATCGCCAATATGAGTGGCGTGACGTAGTCAGGTGGAAATGCGAGGTAGCGACCGCTATGCCAGGGGTGGCGGGGTGGCGCCCGCTAGGGCAGCTGCCGAAACCGAGCCGTCCTTCCTAACCACCCACAATCCGGGAGGTATGTGGTGAGCGAATATTATCTTGCACGGTGTGCCTTAAACCCCCGGAGGAGGGGAGCCGCCAGGTTGCTCGCCTCTATGGAGCGGATGCACGCTGCCATCTTGCAGAACTGTTTCCATGAATCCCAATGGGAGGGAGGGGAACCACCGCGGATTCTCTGGCGTTTGGATCGACATCAAAAAGGCTACTACCTTTATATTCAGTCTCCGATGCGACCAGATTTAACCCAACTTGCTGAAGAAGCTGGGTGGCCAGAAATAGCGTCCTCGTACGGAGTGAAAAGCTATCAGCATTTCTTAGAGCAACTCGCGGAGGGAAGCAGTTGGAACTTTAGGCTAGTGGCAACTCCTACTCGAGCTGTGAAAGCTGAAGGGGAGAAGCGCTCTAAGCGGATTCCAATCGTTAGGGATGAAGACCGCATTAATTGGTTGGCATCTAGAGCAGAGGGTTGGGGGTTCGAGATTCCTCAGGTGTCTGCCGATCCGAGCGCTGGCGAAGCAGCTGATTTGGCGGTGGCAATCGTGGAAAAAGAGCGCATTCGTTTTCAGCGAGGAAAATCGGGTAAACCGGGGTCTTTAGTTACCTTGAACCGGGTAGCATTCGAAGGAATTCTGACTGTAAAAGATCCTGAGCTGCTGCGCAGCGCCATGCTAAATGGTTTAGGAGCAGCGAAGGCGTACGGATGCGGCCTGCTAACCCTAGCTCCTAGGTAGGTTAGTAATGAGCGGTGGCCTCGCAAATAAGCCCGTCCCGCGGCAATCACTGCCGCGGGTGGAAGACCGCTGGTCATTCCTCTATGCAGAGCGCTGCATAGTGCACCGCGCAGAAAATGCCCTGACCCTGCGAGATGAGCAGGGAACGGTGCATGTCCCAGCGGCAACGATTTCATCGCTGCTGCTGGGGCCGGGATCCACGATTTCTCACCAGGCAATAAGTCTTTTAGGTGAATGTGGGGTGAGTGTGGTTTGGGTTGGTGAAAACGGGGTGCGTTTCTATGCCAGCGGGCGCAGTTTGGCGGACTCGAATGCCTTGCTGCAGCTGCAAGCGCGTTGCTCGTCCTCGCAAAATGAAAGAATCAAAGTAGCCAGGGCAATGTATCAAATGCGTTTCGGTGATGAGGACGTGGAGGGGCTCTCCATGCGACAGCTGCGGGGGCGGGAAGGTCACCGCATGAAAATGGCCTACCGGCGCTGGGCAGATGAATATGGGGTGCCTTGGGCAGGTAGAGTTTTTGATTCCCAAGATTTCTCGGCAGGAGATCCAGTTAACCAGGCGCTGTCTGCTGGTAACGCGACTTTATATGGGATTGCCCATGCAGTTATTTGTGCCCTGGGGTGTTCGCCGGGACTCGGCATAGTGCATACTGGGCATTCGCGCTCCTTTGTGTTTGATATTGCTGATTTGTATAAGGCTGAATTTGTGATTCCGCTGGCATTCCAGATTGTTTCCGAGGGCGAGCAGGACGTTGCCACCAGAATGCGGATTAAGCTACGTGACCAGGTCTTTCAAAGTAGACTGCTGAAACGGTGTGCGCAAGATATTATCTTTTTGCTTACCGGGGAGCGAGATGCTTCGGTAGAAGTTCAGGAGAACCGTAATCGGTTGTGGGATTACTATCAAGGAAATGTCGAGGGCGGGTCTAACTATGCAGCTGAGGCGGGGGAGGCTCCGTTTTGATGGTTTTAATCTTAACGGCCTGCCCTCCGGGGCTGCGCGGATATCTAACGCGCTGGCTGTTAGAGGCTTCACCGGGAGGATTCGTGGGGAGGCTGTCTGCCCGGGTGAGGGAGAACCTGTGGGATTTAGTGGTTGCGGAGCGGAAACAGGGTAAGGCGCTGCTGATATATAGCACCAATAATGAGCAAGGTTATGCTGTGCGCTCGGCTGGGCATAAATGGAATCCAATAGAACTCGAGGGGATGACATTGTTGCAACATCCTGAGCGGATCAAAAGTAATAGTTCAGCGGGGGATGGGCGGCGACGGGAACCGGGATGGCAGCAAGGGAAAACTAGTGATAATGAAGGCTATGGGTGGTCGATAGCTGCCAGGCGCAGAAGAATACGTAAACGTAAACCCTAAAATTTGAGGTAGCTACCTATAGGATGGCGTTAGAAAGGAATATTTTGGATCGATATTCCAGCTCAACGAGTAAATGCCCCGCACCTGCGGGGATGATCCCCGGCATCTTCCAAGTGTTCAAAGGGATCTTTAAAATGCCCCGCACCTGCGGGGATGATCCCTCGCCACCCCCTTGGAAGAACCCGAAAATGAGAAATGCCCCGCACCTGCGGGGATGATCCTGGGCATGCCGCCTCGCCGCGCGAAACCATTGCAAATGCCCCGCACCTGCGGGGATGATCCTACGCAAGCGGTAAG
>OBZH01001579.1_pt1 | contig 12928 bp, 11 predicted proteins | sample 1476881 | NCBI WGS metagenome assembly OBZH01 (sample SAMEA2580230, study PRJEB22360) | human gut metagenome | biome: human gut; feature: human-associated habitat; material: faeces | place: Denmark | collected 2008/2010 | reverse complement strand
TCGATTGCGGCGGTCTTGAAAACCGTTGAACTGAGAGGTTCCCGGGGTTCGAATCCCTGTCTTTCCGCAGAGAGTCCTGTAAGGCGAAAGCTTTACGGGATTTTTTGTTTTTGAGGCGTTTGTCCGGGCACGAACGGAAAGAGGTAGCGGGCATCGCTAGAATGAGAAAGTGTATAATAATATGGAAACAGGATCATTGCGGATAAGTGATATACGGCCGGATTTTATCTATATGATGGAACAAGCCGTGAAAGCCCCATCGGGACATAATACCCAACCTTGGTTGTTTCGTGTGCAAAAGGATAGGATACAGATTCTTCCGGATATGAGTAAGTCCCTTCCGGCCGTAGATCCGGATAACCGTGAGTTATTTATTAGCTTAGGATGTGCCACCGAGAATCTTTGCATTGCGGCTGAGGCAAAAGGATATGCTCCGCTACCGGTTTTTTCAGGATCGGGGGAGATCACCGTACTCTTGTCGGAGGCATCGATGATTAAGGAGACGAGTGGGCTTATCGAGGAAATTTCGGTCAGACAGACGAATCGAGGCATATATTCCGGGGAAATGATTCCATCGGATCAATTGAGCTATTTGAGGAATACGCCTTTGGAGGAAAATATCAGTCTGCATTTGTGGTCGAAAGGAGAGTGGGAGTTCGATACGCTTTCTTCTTATATATTTGCGGGGAATAACCGGCAAATGAACGATCATCTGTTTAAACGAGAGCTGAAATCATGGATGCGTTTTAATAAGAATCATGTACGAGCTACATCGGACGGCCTGAGTTATGCGGTGTTCGGGGCGCCGAATCTTCCCCGTCTTATCTCAGAGACAATCATGGGAAGTGTCTTGAAAGCCGGCATACAAAATAGGGGAGACAAGAAGAAGCTGGACTCTTCTTCTCATTTAGCCTTGTTTGCCTTACGGACAAATACGCTACCGGAATGGTTTGCGCTAGGCCGGAGTTTGCAACGTTTTCTTTTGAGAGCTACGGAAAAGAATATCGCTTTCGCCTTTTTGAACCAGCCTTGTGAGGTGCGTGATCTTTCCGGTTTGCTGGCGAAAGACTTGTCTTTCACCAACGAGATTCCTGCCTTGATCCTCCGTCTAGGATACGCCAAGCGGAAAATGCCGTACTCACCTCGAAAGTCTTGGCGTGAGAGGCTGGTTCCGTAATGGTTAAGTCAGATAGCGAGTGCCCTCGTTCATGCCAGCCTGCACAGGATATGCCAATACGAAACTGTTTGCCTGAAAGTATTTGTTGAGGTACTTGGGGATACGGGCCATGGCGGGAGCGTAGGAAAGTCCTTCCTTGCGGCTAAGGATAATCCACATCGTGTCGTCCGGTTTTATATCCCGGAAAACGATCAGGAAGTCATCCCAGTCGTTGAATTCGATATAACTGGCTTCTCCGCTTTTCTTGGCTAATAATTTCTTTAAGGCATTCAAGGTCGCTTCCGAACCGTAAAAGACTGTCGCTGCACCTGTGTTCTGGGTCACGTTTCGTAGCCGAAAGATGATTTGGTTGAAACCGATTTCTTTTTCGGCCAATTCCGGGATGATGATCAGATGCCGTCTAACAGTAGAGATGGGTTGTACGGGCTTGTATATGAATGTACTTACACTACTTTCCGCCAATACACTTTCCACGATATGGCCTAGGAAGGCCGCCGGTATATCTTTTTCCTTGTGCAATCCCACTACCAGATCTGTGATCTCCCGCTCTTTTACCACGCTGGCGATAGCATTCGATACGCTTAAGTCATATCTTAATAAATCCTTCATCCGGGTATCCGTGGCGGCAGCCGTATTGACTGCGGTCTGTAGAACCCTGCGGGATTGTTTCAACGCTTTCTCGTCTGAATGATGGTTATCTATCACTTTTAGGGCAAACAAGCCGTTCTTGTTTTGGGGAGATTTGATCGCCAAGCTGAGGTTGACCAGCTCTTCCACGGTCTCTTCATTGCTGACCGGTATCAAGATATGCTCTGATTCTTTTTTGTTTTCCTCCTTATCGGATATATCTTGGGCCGCTATGTTATGAGCGCCTTTTTGGGCGGCGAAAGAGGCGATGGTACAAGTGACAAGTATCATCAGGATCGTACCGTTCAACACGCTCTCATTTAATAACCGGATTGGTTCCCCATTAGCGTCTGTTCCGGTGATTACGTTATATCCGACCATCACGGCGGCCAATGTAGCGGCGGCTTGTGCGTTTCTTAGGCCGAAAATAACGCTTCGCTGATCCGTGGACAGATGGAAAGTCTTTTGGGTCATCCAAGCGGCTATGTATTTGGCGGCCGTAGCTACGATAATCATGATAAGCCCTACTTTAATGGTCTCGAAACTGGTAAAGAACGTACGATAATCTATTAACATACCTACGCCCAACAAGAAGAATGGGATGAATATGGCATTTCCTACGAACTCTACACGATTCATCAAGGGTGAGCTTTGCGGGATAAGGCGATTTAGGGCTAGTCCGGATAAGAACGCCCCGATGATCGCCTCCATACCCGCTACCTGAGCTAGGAAAGATCCCAGAAATACCATCACCAGCACGAATATATACTGTGATATATTATCGTGTACATGCTTAAAGAACCAACGCCCAATGAAAGGGAAACCGAATAATACGATTAATGCGAATATCAAGATGGAAACCCCCAGACGAATCCAAAACATATCGTTGACCTGTCCGGTGGCCATGCCGACAATGATCGTTAGGACGAGCAATGCCAAGGTATCAGTGATCATCGTTCCTCCTACGGTGATACTGACAGCTTTGTTTTTGCTGATACCCAGTTTACTGATAATCGGATAGGCGATCAATGTATGGGAGGCGAACATACTGGCGAGTAAAACGGAGGTCAATATGTTGAATCGCAGGACCCATATCCCGACAACCGTTCCTAGGATCATCGGAATGAGGAATGTGTACATGCCGAAAGCTAGGCTTTTCGTACTATTTCTCTTAAAATCCGCCATATCGATTTCCAATCCGGCGAGAAACATGATATAAAGCAATCCCGCCGTCCCGGACAAGATAATGCTGCTATCCCGTAATACGAGATTAAAGCCATGCGGTCCGATAATTGCGCCGGCAATGATCAGTCCAAGCAGGTGAGGGATTCTCAGCTTGTTTAATAAAAGGGGAGCGGCCAGGATAATTAAAAGAATCAAGAGAAATTTTAATACCGGGTCCGCTAAGGGCAATGTGAAATCTATTGTCGAGGCTAATACCATATGCGTAATTTTTTCGTTATAATTTGAAACAAAAATAATAAGAATTTGCGGAGATTGCAGCGTTTACGCCAACTTTGCATCTTCTTTTATAGATAACAATAAATGTGTGAGTTTTATAAGTTAAAGTATATGTAAATCTTGGGACATTAGCGTGAATCGATTATATTTGTACATACATTGCATTGAGTTTATTGTTATAAAACTAAAAAGCGTTTAAACCCTTTGCATAAAAGGGTGTCAAACATGAAAAGAGAAAAATATTTATTTAATGTAGAGGAGAAACAAATATGAAACCCATGAAATTAACATCTTTAGTGATGATGCTTCTGATCGCGTTTAGTGCCGCGGCTCAGGAGGAGTTCTTTGATGATGTGTATTTCTCTTCCAAAAACAAGAAAAAGAAAGAACAGGTTGAAGAGAAAAAGGTTGTTCAGCCGAAACAGGAGTCTAGGGCCCTTGTCGCTACAGCCAAGAGCCAAGCTTCTTCAGACAGCCGGGATGTAGATGAATATAACCGTCGTTATACATCAGTCGAGGTGGAGGAGCCTTATCGTGAGGATGATTCCGTTATCTATGAGGATAGCGATGAGAATGAGTCTTCTTCCGAGCGTCGTTCGGATACTGAATATACGGAACGTATCATTCGTTATCATTCGCCGAGTAAGATTACGATCGCCGGAGCGGATCAAGTCGATTTGTATCTGAGTGACGGATATTATGGTTACGGCTATGATACGGATTATTCGAACGGTAGTGCGAACGTGAATTTTAATATCAATGTCGGCAACGGTTGGGGGTCGCCTTGGTATACCGGTTGGTACGATCCTTGGTTCTATAGTTATAGCCCTTGGTGGACTTATTCATCTCGCTTCTACGGCCCGTCTTGGGGATTCGGCTGGGGCTGGGGAGGCTTTTATGCCGGCTATTATAGTCCGTGGTACGATCCATGGTATGGCCCGTCTTGGGGCTGGGGTGGAGGCTATTGGGGGGGCCATTGGGGACATCACCATCATTACTATCCCGGTTACTACTCGACTCCAAGTAGACATTATTCAAACGGACGTTCCTCTTATCGAGATAATCGCTCTTATGCGAGTGGCAGAGGTTCCGGTTATACAGGTGGGCGGAGCAGTAGCTCTTCTTCCTTGAGAAATTCCGGATCGACTACAAGACCTTCGTCTTCAAGTTCCTTGAGCAATGGACGTGCGGGATCTACCCGTAGGGAATCTGCTATTTCCTCTGGTGCGGGACGTCGTTCCTCTTCTTCTGTTAGAAATTCGGCAACGACAAGAAGTAGCTCGGGCATAAGTAATAGCTCGGCGAGAACAAGGATTTCCAGAAGTAGTTCTGGAGCCGCATCTTCTTCCGGACGTCAATATTCAGCTCCGGTAACACGTTCTTCTTCCAGAAGCAGTAGCGATTTCTCAAATAGTCGCTCTTCTTCCAGTCAATTTAGAAGTTCCTCTCCTTCTCGTAGTAGTTCGGTAGGTTCTTCTTCCGGTAGCTTCGGTGGAGGTCGTTCTAGTGGAGGCTCTGTTGGTGGCGGAGGTGGCCGTGCCGGTGGTGGTCGCAGGTAAAAGTGTTAGGTTGATAAAATTAGAGATACGATGAAAAGGATAGGAATTATAATGTCGGTGCTTGCCCTGTGTGGCGGCACCGCTTTTTCGCAGTCACAGTTGGATGCCTTTAAGTATTCCCAGACGGAGTTGAATGGTACGGCTCGTTATTTAGGAATGGGTGGTGCTTTTGGTGCGTTAGGTGGTGATATTTCCGCTATGAATACGAACCCGGCAGGCTTGGCGATTTATAAAAGCTCGGAGGTAGTTACGACATTGAGTTTGTCTTCGGCCTCTGCGAAGACCGATTGGCTTGGTTCGAAGGTGGACAACAGCCGTACGAAGGTGAGTTTCGATAATATCGCTTACGTAGGATATTTCCCGACAGCGAATGATGAGGGTATCGTGAGCTGGAACGTTGGTTTCTCTTATAATCGCTTGAAGAATTATAACCGGAACTATACGATGGCTACAGGAGGTGATTTGAATACTTCTCTTTCTGATTATGTGGCCATGCGTGCGGCAGGAATGCCTAGCGGACTGTTAGGGGAGGGTAAAGACTATAACCCTTATAATAACCAAGACTTAGGTGATTGGCTATCTATTCTAGGATACAATGCCGGTTATATGGATTCATATAACGATAATGATAAAGAGTATTATAGTGCGTTCGGGGATAAAGATGCGGATGGGCAATGGAGTCCGTATTTATTGCAAGGAGGTCAATTAAAAGTTTCAGAGCGAGGTTCCGTGGATCAATATGACTTGGCTTTCGGTATAAATATATCGGAACTTGTGATGCTTGGCGCTACGGTTGCGATTACGGATTTGAACTATCGATATCAGTCATCGTATGATGAGGAATTTACGAACGGCAATACTTTATACTTAGATAATTACTTGGATACGGATGGTACCGGGTATTCATTTAATGTGGGTGCTATCGTTCGTCCTACTGATTTTCTTCGTTTGGGTGTAGCTTATAATTCACCAACGTGGTATAAGATGACAGATCGTTATTATGGTGAGGCCGGTTCTTATCTGACCTTTATGGATAAAGGGGAGATGAAAGAGCGTAAACTAGATGCCGCTACCCCTAATAATGCTTATTATGACTATGAATTCCGTTCTCCGGATAAATGGATCTTTAGTGCCGCCGCAATCTTGGGTACGACCGCTTTGATAAGCGTTGATTACGAGTTGATGAATTATAAGAATATGCGTATGTATCAAACGGATGGTAGCAGTAACGTGTATACTAACCAAGATATAACGGATAATTTCAAGTCAATGAATACGATCCGTGTAGGTGCGGAGGTAAAGGTTACTCCTCAATTTGCCGTAAGAGCAGGTGTCGCCTACAGCGATAGTCCGATCAAGGATAAACTGAAGAATGGAGAGAAAGAGGTCTTTACGGTTGGTACGATTCCTAATTATACGATCGATAAAGGGGTCATGAATTATACGGTAGGTATCGGTTATCGCTTCACCCCGAACTTCTATACGGACTTGGCTTGTGTATTCCGTACGCATAAGGAAGATGTTTATGCGTTCTCTAATATGTTTGCGGGAGATGATCCGAAACCATTCCTCGAAGCCCAACCTGCCACGATGAAAACAAACACGACTCGTGTAGCTTTGACATTGGGATACAAGTTCTAATATACATATATTTTAGATCTGTAAAGTCCCCTGTTCGTACGTTAAAGGTGCGGGCAGGGGACATTCTTTTTATAATTTGAAATAAAATATTTGTTGGTTTAAAATATTTTTCGTTCTTTTGCTTCCATTAATAACATTGTATAACAATTAAACCCCATCGCCTATAGCATAAACATTACTCGAATAAACTAAAAATGTGAAAGTAATGAAGACTTTAAAAATGATGACCGACGAGGAATTGGTTGTCCTTTATGCAGAAGGTAATAATGCCGCTTTCGATATTTTATTAAATCGATACAAAAGTAGCATTCATTCTTACATTTATTTCATAGTACGTAACAAAGAGCTTACGGAGGATATCTTTCAAGAGACCTTCGTGAAGGTTATCATGACTATAAAACAAGGTCGCTATACCGAGAACGGCAAGTTTAAGGCATGGATTACTCGTATTGCCCATAACTTGATTATCGATAATTTCCGTCAGGAACGTAGCGAAAACACGATCTCGAATGATGAGGTGGAAATCGACTTATTTAATAATATCAAGCTTTGCGATGGTACGATAGAGGATAATATCGTGCGCCATCAAGTATTGTCTGACGTGAAGAAATTGGTAAAGCATTTGCCGGATAACCAGCGTGAGGTGTTGGAGATGCGCTACTATCAAGACCTTAGTTTTAAGGAAATCGCCGATATCACGGGGGTTAGCATCAATACGGCCTTAGGGCGTATGCGTTACGCTATCTTGAATATGCGCCGTATGGCCGATGAGAACCGTATCGAGCTATCTATGGTGTAAAATAATTTTCTTTCCATGCAATAAGTCTTAGGTCCCTACGTTTTATTAGCAAACAAGATAAAAATAAAGGTGCCTATGAGGAAGCTTTCTACGCAATGCATGGATGATTTGGAGAAAAAAATGAAAAGTGCCCCGGAGGCGAAAAGTTCGCCTCGGAAGCAAACGATGGATTTCTTGAAACAGTTTGCGAGGGCTTATCAAGCGGAACCGGCTGTACGTCCGGAGCTCTGCGGGTATGTGTTGAACTAAGAATTACGGAAAGAGAATCTATATTATTAGGTTCTCTTTCTTTTTTTGTATACTTTTGTAAAAACAAAAGACAAGATTATGAAGCATTTGATAGCGCCTTCCCTGCTTTCCGCTAATTTTCTGGATTTGCGGAAGGAGGTGGAGATGATAAATAAAAGTGACGCCGATTGGTTGCATCTGGATATTATGGATGGGGTATTCGTGCCGAATATCTCGTTTGGTTTCCCGGTACTTAACGCATTAAAGTCTATATGCCAGAAGCCGATGGATGTACACTTGATGATCGTGGAGCCCCAGAAGTTTATCCCTGAGGTCGCGGCTACGGGAGCCTATATGATGAACGTGCATTATGAGGCATGTACCCATTTGCATCGGACGGTAGTGGCTATTAAGGAAACGGGCATGAAAGCGGGTGTTACCTTGAATCCGCATACGCCCATCTGCTTATTAGAAGATATTATCCAAGATGTGGATATGGTTTTATTGATGTCCGTGAATCCGGGATTTGGTGGTCAACGCTTCATTGAGCATTCCGTAGATAAGGTGGCCCGTTTACGAGAAATGATAGACCGGAAGGGATTGAGTACTATGATCGAGGTAGATGGCGGGGTGAATTTAGAGACGGGAAAGCGTTTGGTTGACGCAGGTGCCGATGTATTAGTCGCCGGTAACTTCGTATTCAAATCTCCAGATCCGATACAAACAATTAAAGACTTGAAAGCTTTGTAGAACACATTAATATATCACCAAAACCTAACTATCATGATTGAGGAAATACAAAAGCGGCCTTTTGTACGGCCGCTTTTTTTATGGATAACCGGAATTTTATGCTATGCGTTTTTACCTACCTCTTTGCTCTTATATGTTTTAGGGGTTTTATCTGCTCTGCTTTTTCTTTTTCTGGGGTTCTCGTGGGGGCGAGGGCATGCTGAGTTGCGATACGATTCCCGTTGGATATGGGGAGCTATAGTCTCTGTTTTGATTGTATGTTTAGCGGTTGAGGTCTGTTGGTATAGTGACCGGCGTATAGCGCTTGTAAATGAGCCTGATTCTTCTTTAGATTTATTGGCTAGCGAGGCCCAATATTCTTTGGTAAATACGTTTGATCGCTTACGCTTGTCTGATGAGGAGAAATCTATTTTGGCTACATTGACATTGGGATATAAGAAAGCGATGAGTCGGGAAACGAAAAGGCGCTTCTCTTTGGCGGGCGTGTCTCATATATTAGCGGTGAGCGGTTTTCATGTTGCCGTGATTTGTGGATTCTTATCTTTCTTTTGCTCGTTTATGCCAAGATGGGGGATAGGACGTTGGGTTCGTTATATCATTCTGGTGGGAAGTCTTTGGGGGTTTGTCTTTATCACAGGATTAGCGCCCTCGGCGGTACGGGCAGCCTTGATGCTATCTTTATATTTAACAGGAAGGGCGCTTAGGCGTGTTACGGATGGATATAATACATTGGCCGCCGCCGCTTTCTGTATGCTGGCCTATAATCCGTATTATCTGTTTGATGTCGGTTTTCAGTTAAGCTATTTGGCTGTGTTTTTTATTTTATTCCTAGTGCCTCGTTTCAAGGAATGGATAGTGGTGAGAAATCCTTTGTTGGCCATGCCTTGGGAATGGATTACGGTGTCTATAGCTGCGCAGATAGGGACTGCTTTGCTCTGTTTTTATTATTTTGGACAATTTTCGACAGTTTTCTTGTTTACGAATCTACCGGTCACTCTCTTGGCTATGTTTTTGATTCCTTTTGCCTTTTTGTGGTTAGGCTATCCGGTGGATTTCTATGGATATGACTGGATACAGAAGATCGTAGAAGGGTTGGTTCATAGCATGGTAAGGGTGGTGGACGTGTTCAGCGCTCTGCCTTATGCGACGATTACGGGGCGTTTTAGCTTCTTTGAGATGCTAGGAGGTTATGGTTTTCTTGTTTTATGCTTGATATATATGAAGATACGGGAACCAAAAGTTTTGTTAGCCGCCTTAACCCTTTTGTTAATAATATCAGTAAAGATCCTTATTGAACTTTTTTTGATAGCCGGAAACTAAAAAAGTCGTACCTTTGGAGGTGAAAACAAAAAGATTATATGATCACTAAAATCATTCAAGAAGAGAAGATTCAGAAAGCCAAAAAATACGTAGAGAAAGGCGAGAGTTTTGTTATCGTGACGCATGTCTCACCAGACGGCGACGCATTAGGTTCATCCCTTGGTTTATATCATTTCCTATCCGCTTACGGTAAGGATAATGTAGCGGTAGTGGTACCGAACGCATTTCCCTCTTTTTATAGATGGATGCCGGGCGCTAAGGATGTCGTGATACATGAGAAATATCCGGATTTCGCCGAGAAATTGATCAAGGAAGCGGATGTTATTTTCTGCCTCGATTTCAATGAACCCAAACGTATCGAGAAACTGGCTCCGGCGGTGATCGCCTCAGAAGGCCGCAAGGTGATGATTGATCATCATTTGAACCCCGCGGATTTTTGCCGTGTGACGATGTCGTATCCGGAGATGTCTTCTACCAGTGAGATGATCTTCCGTTTTATTTGTCGTATGGGGATGTTCGATTTATTGAATGGGGATGCCGCCGCTTGTATCTATACGGGTATGATGACGGATACGGGATCGTTCACCTATAATTCGAATAAACCGGAGATTTATACGATCGTCAGCGAATTGATCAAGAAGGGGATTGATAAGGATTTGATCTATCGTAAGGTGAATCAGGTCTATTCCGAGTGTCGTTTACGTATGATGGGATATGTGTTGTATGAGAAGATGAGGGTCTATCCGGAACAACAGGCGGCTCTTATCACGTTATCGAAAGAGGAACTGGATCGTTTTCAGTACCAGACTGGAGATACGGAAGGTTTCGTGAACTTGCCGTTAAGCATAGAGAACGTAAGCTTTAGTGTCTTTATTCGTGAGGACAGCGATTACATAAAGGTATCGCTTCGCTCCGTGGGCGATTTTCCTTGCAATCAGTTTGCTTCTACTTATTTCAACGGAGGTGGACATAAAAATGCGTCCGGAGGTGAGTTCTATGGCTCTTTATCTGAGGCCGTAGCCGTGTTTGAGAAAGGTTTACAGGAATTTAATCCTAATAAATCAGAAGATTTAGGCAAACATGCGTAAGGTTTGACGAAGATTATTTACATTTGCGATTCATTCAATTAAAGACTAACAAATGAAGAAAGGTTTTAATATCCTGTTGATTCTGTGTGCCGCATTAGTTGCTATCTCTTGTAGCAAGACAAAGTCGTACACGGATATGTTGAAAGATGAGAAAAAGGCAATCGAGCGTTTTATCGATGATAAGGGCCTTGAGATCTTGGATGATTTTCCTGCTGATAGCGTATTTAAGGAAAATCAGTTTGTGCTCTTGGATAATGGTGTCTATTTGAATATTATTGATAAGGGAAGCGATCAGAGAGCGGTGCAATATAAAACGAAAATGTTGTACCGTTGTAAGATGAGTTACTTCATGGATTCTACTATTGTCGCTATTGAGAACTATGGCCCGCATAGTAATGGAACTTCTCCTATCGCTTTTACATATGGGGATTATTCGAAGAATTCACCTTATGATCCCTCTTATTATTATGTAAGTGAGGGAATGCAAGAGCCTTTGAAGTATGTTGGAGATCGGGCTAAAGTGAAAATGATAGTGCCTTTTAAAAGAGGAGCCTATAATGATCAATCAAACGGTCAACCTGTATATTATGAAATTCTAGAATATATATTTGAAGAAAACTTATGACACTAATTAAATCTATTTCCGGTATTCGCGGTACAATAGGCGGTAGCCCGGAAGACGGATTGAATCCGTTAGCTATTGTTAAGTTTGTAGCCGCTTATGCTACATTCATCCGAAAAAACACAAAAGTGGAGACCAATAAGATCGTTGTTGGGCGTGACGCACGTATCTCCGGTCCGATGGTAAAACAAGTCGTCCTAGGAACGCTTACCGGTATGGGATTTGATGTGGTGGATATCGATCTGGCCACGACCCCGACAACCGAGTTAGCCGTAGCTATGGAAGGGGCTTGCGGAGGTATTATCCTTACCGCCAGTCATAATCCGAAGCAATGGAATGCCTTGAAGCTTTTGAATGAGAAAGGTGAGTTCTTGAATGCCGCTGAAGGGGCTGAGGTATTACGCATAGCTGCCGCCGAGGACTTCGAGTTCGCCGACGTGGATCATTTGGGCAAGGTAATCCCGAATGCGACTTATAAGCAAAAACATATCGAGAGCGTCTTGAATCTGGATCTCGTGGACGTGGAGGCTATTAAGGCCGCTAACTTCCGTGTAGCTATCGATTGCGTGAACTCCGTAGGCGGTATCGTGATCCCGGATTTGTTATATGCGTTGGGTGTGAAGGAAATCTTTAAGCTGCATTGCGCCCCTCATGGAAACTTCTCTCATAATCCGGAACCCATTCCGGAAAACTTGACAGAGATCTCCGATTTGATGGGACATGCGAAAGCGGATGTTGGCTTCGTAGTAGATCCGGACGTAGACCGTTTGGCGATTATCTGCGAGAATGGCGAGATGTTCAACGAGGAATACACCTTGGTCGCTGTCAGTGATTACGTATTAAGCCATACTCCGGGTAATACGGTAAGTAACCTGAGCTCCAGCCGTGCGCTTCGCGACGTTACCCGTGCTCATGGCTGCGAATATAATGCCGCCGCTGTAGGCGAGGTGAATGTGGTTGCCAAGATGAAGGCTACGAATGCCGTGATCGGTGGTGAGGGCAACGGTGGAGTGATCTATCCGGCCAGCCATTACGGACGCGACGCTTTGGTAGGTATCGCCTTGTTCCTGACTCATCTGGCAAAGAAGAAGATGAAGACGAGCGAGTTGAAGGCTTCCTATCCTCCGTATTTTATCTCCAAGCAAAAAGTCCAGTTAACGCCGGAGATCGACGTGGACGCTATCTTAGCGAAAGTAAAAGAGAAGTTCTCTCAATATGATATTACGGATATCGACGGAGTGAAGATCGATTTCCCGGATAAATGGGTTCATTTGCGTAAAAGCAATACGGAACCGATCATCCGTATCTACTCTGAGGCCCATACGATGGAGGAAGCCGAGGAATTAGGCGGTCAATTAATACAGATCATCAACGAGATGTGTAAATAACACCCTTTCGGGGCGTTTTAAAATATTGGGTTCAGTCTTCAGCCGAGGTAAGCTATTTATGCTCTGTTGATTTGACTGAACCCTTTTCTTTTGGATAATTCTCGGTTCGTGTAATGAATAAACTAATAAAGGTAATCTTATTTCTAATTGTCGGGATGGTTCAAGCCTTCGCATGGGGAGGGCTGAGAGGGGACACGTTGGCCAAGGAGCTGGATGAAGCTGTCTTGAATAGATCTTTTTATCTTCAGCAACGGGAGCAACGGATCAC
>OBZH01001575.1_pt1 | contig 12943 bp, 17 predicted proteins | sample 1476881 | NCBI WGS metagenome assembly OBZH01 (sample SAMEA2580230, study PRJEB22360) | human gut metagenome | biome: human gut; feature: human-associated habitat; material: faeces | place: Denmark | collected 2008/2010 | reverse complement strand
GGATCTCATTAATAATTAAAGGAGGATACTTATGAACAATTTCATGTGTTTCAGCGTAGGAGAGCAGATTACGTCTCCCTCTGTGGATTCTGTACGGTTTGATTTGACATCCAGCGGTGCTGAGCTGGTCTTACAGCTGGGGAAGCCCACTGCAAAAGAAAAGAACGATTTTAAGAATGGTATTCCCCAGTTCGCATTAAAAGTTGTGAATGATATTATTTTTATTTTGTGTCGGTTTGGAACAGGTCCCTGGATGGACGCACCATACTACCGGTATCGCAGCAAACCCTATGAGTTATCTACACCAACCAATCCCAATGAGGGCATCAGTTTGCATGCTATGCTGATCGATGCGAAGACAGGTGTATTGGTGGCACAGAGGTTTATCGGACTGGAGCATGATTTATCGGTAAAGTTGATGGAAGCTGTGGCATCACAGCCGCAGATTCCAGACTATGATAAGAGATTAAAGCAAGTTTTTAACACTATGTCTACGCTGCAGCTCCTGGAGTTGCCAGACGATAATCAGGTAGACCTGTAAGACGCAGTTACTCTCAAAGAGACACTGGTAGGTCATATTAGACATACCAGTGTCCTTTTTTTAAGAAAATATATGGCAATTGACTCGTTACAACTCGACACAAAACATAAGACAATATACTTAACTACGAAAGGAATCTTAGTCTCCATGAAGTACAACAATCAAAAGAAAACAGTCGATGGGATCACATTTGACTCCATTTTAGAGGCCCGTCGTTATATCATTTTGAAGGCTCGCCTGGAAGCCGGCACGATCAGTGATTTGCGGCTCCAGCCCCACTACACCATCATGGAGGGATATAAGGATCTTTCCGGCACCTACATCCGCCCCGTACAATACATCGCAGATTTTTCATATATTATTAATGAAGATGGAAGGAGGATCGTGGAGGACGCCAAAGGAGTGCGGACCGAGGCGTACGCCATTAAACGCAAACTGGTCCGGGATCGTTTTGGGGTTGATGTCGTAGAGATTACGGCCAAAAATGTGGCGCAGTAACAGGAGATGGCTCAGTTACTGCTCTTTTTGCTCAGCGCAAGGAGCTGAAAATATTCAAGCAGCGCAGTTCTTTTTGTCGGCTTTTTTGAAGTTCGTCAAAGTAAACAAATTTATGGCATAAAAAAAGACCGCCGAGAACAAGTCTCGACGGTCGGTTGTGTTTAGGGTTTAGGCGGGATAGCGAGTGGTTACGAAAAAGTCGTTAGCCTCCAAAAAGTCTCTTGTGATCTCTCGACCCCAGTGAACCCTACCGGCATAGTTGCCTTCGGCGACAATGATGGAGTCATTTTTTTTCTCAAGGACGATGACTTCGTGTCCACCATAGCGAACAATGTCACCCACACGAATGTCATCAAAGACCTCGTGAGATCTGGGCTTAAACTTCGTGCCATTTACCCAATCCGTGGGTCCAAAAGCGGCATCCTGACACATCAGTGTAAAGGCTGCACAGCCTCGACTGATGGTGTAGTGCAACTCTCCAGTGGAGAGCAGGCCAGGAATCTTGTAGACATTGTCGTTAGTCCATGTCATGCCCTCAGGGTAGTCAGCCTTGAGGGCGATAATAGCGTTGTAGACCTCATCCTCGGTAGGCACATCAGAGGGAGTAGCGGGCTTAGTGGGCTTAGTGGGCTCACTAGGCTGCTCAGGCTCGGTAGGCTTAGTGGGCTCGGTAGGCTGCTCGGGCGCATCAGGGATCTTACCACCGTTGTCAACCAGGTCAGCCATACGGCCAAGTACCACAGCGGCCTGGGCACGGTTCATCAGGCCATCGCCGTTGAACGTACCAGCCTTGTCCACTCCGCCGATAATGCCCATAGCGTAGCAGCGCACAACCGCAGTATAGGCACTGGACGTAACAGGGATTTTATCCAGGTCCGGGATGGTATCGGCAACCGCATAGAACGTATCCTGCGGAACCTCAACCCCCATTTGGTCCATGACTTCAGTTACAACGCAGGCCATCTCGGTACGGGTCATAGGACGCTCGGCAACAGATGCGTCGATATCAGCCGCAAAGTAGGCATCGAACATGTTGTCCACACCCACCTGCATGTAGGGGCCATACCACTTGTCGCTGTACCACTTGCCGGAATCCGCCTTGTCAGGGATTTGATCGCCGTAGAATGCACGGGCCACCATCGTGTACCACTGAGCGCCAGTCACCTGGCCGTCGGGATTGAACTTCCCGCCGCCAACGCCAGCCCCCCAGCCTTCGTCTGCTGCACGCTCCACATACTGATAGGCCCAGTGGCTCATGGGCACATCAGAGAACGAAGATCCTGTAGCAGCAAGAGCTGAGACAGATAGGGATAGTGCTAGTGATAGAGATAAGATGAGCGATATTAGTTTCTTCATTTTCCTTTCCTCCCGTAACAGAATTAATGTGGCTACAGTATACCACATGAAAGCTCTTTAGTACATATTAATTTGTGGTTAGCCCCCATGTTAAATAAAAAGTAACCCCGGGATAATAGTACCAGGTACATATTATCAGGGGGGATTACACCATGCCAAGATCAACACCAACCAGCGAGTCCACTGCAATCGGAGTCCGAGTGCAGCAGGAGCGCACCCGCATGGGATTGACCCGGGAGCAACTAGCCGAGATGATGGACATGTCGGTATGGTACATCACTGATATCGAGCGGGGACGCTCCGGCCTGTCTGTCCCCGGACTAATCCAGCTCTGCGAGATTTTTGGGTGCTCGGCTGATTATCTGCTATTTGGCCGGCTGGATTCTGTCAGCATGGCCGCCCGGGTGGACCAGTTGCCGCCTGAGCTCCGAAAGTTGGTGGATGATATGCTGGCAAAGCAGATGGAGATCATCGAGGCGGCAAGGGGTTTGAAAAAAGAGTGAGCTTCATGGGCGGAAGCCGACACAACAAATGGTGCGGGGGAAGGAATCATATGATTGGGCAAAAATATTTGGGACCCTGAAAAAATCTGCATATGATAAGATAGCCATAGTTGAGGATATCTATCCTATCTCCTTTTTGTGATTCCCAATTCCCCCTGCTGATCCCCCGGAGCGAGAAAGTCGCCCGGGGGATTTTTTTGCGCCCATATTTGGTCCATTGTTTTATGCTGTGTTATATCTTTGGTTTTACCTGATGTTTTATGCTCCGTTTGACCTTTCGTTATATCTTTTGTTATATGCTGTGTTATACCCCCTTGGTATTACTCAATAATATCAACGGGATTACCACCTCCATCTCAACTCCGTGTCTTATTCTCTCACAATTTCGGGCTATCCGTCTTTCTTGCCTTGATTTTTAAATCCCCAATATTGTATAGAGGTGGACAAAAAACGTATACCAAACGTACAAGATACGGTCAATTTTACCCCTCAATCACCTCTCTTTTCTCTCTCTAAAAGCGTGCAGAGAAAATAATGCACATCGTCACATATCCAGATCCCGAACGTGGGGACGGAAGAGCAGGGCCAGAGCCGGTACCAGGTCCGGAGGATCGTCGTACTCGATGTCGTGATCCCGAGTCTTGTCGTCATCGTACCACTTATCGATCACATACCGCCACCAGGACTGCCCATCGTCTACAGTTAGAGTCCCCCGGATGGTGTTGTCGGGTATCAGAAAGATGGGGTAACGGTTGTCGGCGTATTCCATGGCTCGCATATCATTAATAGAGATGATCCGGAAGGCACGGAAGCACTGACCATACTCGGTCTCGCCATGCACGATCTCTACCGTACAGCTTCCGATTGTAATGTTCAAGTCGTCGTAATTAATCTCGGTATCCGTGAGTTCCCGGCGCTCAACCTCTCGGATGTAGATATCCGGGGGATAGGGGTACTCCTCAGGCTGCCGCTCCACCGTCGTCAGGATCATTGCTGGAGGCAGAATACGATAGATGATGTCTCGCTCAGTCATATGGGCTCGCCTCCTCTGACTGCTTCCAAGGCCATAACTTGGGTGACCCAGTGCAGGTGCAGTGCTGCTACGATATCCGGCGGATCGTTGCGAGTCGAGTCCTCGGTGGCCGCAAAGATATCCTTATACCAGCGGTCGACCACATAACGGTACCGGCCTGCGATGGTATCTACGATCACACAGCCCATTAAGCTGGTGGCCGGGGGAACCAGCGGAGGAATGGGGACAGGGCCAATTTCAGCGGACAGGCCCTCGATTTTCGAAAGACGATATGCCCGGATGTAGGTGTCATTCTCCGTGGTAGCCCACAAAATATCAAGGTCGCAAGAATCAATGGAGGTGTTAGCGCCAAGGACAATGGAGCGGATGTCGTGTATTTTGTGACTTTTAAATTCCAAATCACGAATCTGAATTTTTCCCTGTTCCCCTTCGCCTCCCCGGTAAAGGGTGGTGCGGAGAGCTGCAGGCGGGATCAGATGGGCCAGATAGGTCTCGATCATTTCTCTTGTCTCCTTTTATCATTAATGATACGAATGTATTTATAGGCCGTGGGACGGCTGATATCAGCTAACCGAGCCAATTCCGTGAGGGAGAGGCGGTTGGTCTGAAAGAGAGCATAGTAGCGGAGGAATTGGTCTGGAATGTGATCAAATGTGGTCGCCGGTCGACCGATCTGTTTGCCCTTGGCTTTGGCATTTGCCATGCCGGATTTGACTCTCTGCCGGATCATGGAAAGCTCAAGCTGTGAAAAAACGCCTGCAATCTGAAGGAACGCCTCCGTCATAGGATCAGGTGTATCCATCCGGCAATCCATGGTGATGGAGCCTAAGATGACCAAACGCAGATGCTTATCTCGGATGCAATCGATGATGGTGCACAATTGCTTAACTGATCTGGCCAAACGGGAGACTTCTGAAACAATGATGCTATCGCCAGAATTAGCAGCTTCCAGCATGGCCTCCTGTTGATCTTTAACGGCAGCGTCGCCATGCTCATACTCCATCCAAATCCGTGTGGCACCTGCGGCCTTCAGCTCCCGGACCTGACGATCAATGTCCTGTTTGCTGTCGGAGGTGCTGCATCGAGCGTAGCCATGTATGGTCGCAAAAGTTTCATTATTCTCTGAAATAGGAGTAGATTTGACTTGATTTTCAAAGTGTTTCCCCATGTCTCAGCTCCACCTGCATGTTAAAAAATCATGTATTATGGGTATTTTGTCTCCTTGATCTGCCTCTCGATTGCTCTCTGAATCTTTGCGCCTATCGTCCGACATGCCCATCTATGGATGTAAGGGCTGACACCCAGGGGCGAAGGAGCAGATGTCAGAGCCATGAGCGCAGACATCGCCCACAGTATGGGCCCAAGATTGAAGTGCTCGTCCAATGGCCCAATGATCTCGTTCACCCAATCAGCCATGTCGTCATCGCTACGTACCCAGTTGAGCGAGAGGACATGGATCCGATAATAACTATCCATCCAAGTCATTGGGTGTCCTCTTCGTCCGATATAGCTCTTAGGCGCTTCAGAGCATCAAGCACATCCGGCTCTGACTTGTTCTCCGACTTCGGCCGATCGTGCACCGGGTATTTATCACGCATCGTGTCGTACAAATCGTAAATCAGATACACCATCCTATCCCGGAGCTCGAGATATGCTCCACGTGTGTCAAGGTCGTCATCCAGGCACAACGTGTACAGAGCGGCCAGCATGGCTGCCCCATCTTCCATGGCAATCATGTGTGGGGACTCGTCGACGGAGAGGCACAGCACCTCAGCGATGGCATCGGCCTCTTTCTCTTTGGCTTTTTTGTCGCCATTACCTTTTTCCCTTATCTGATCGATAACTTTCTTGTACTTGTTCACATTTACCTCTCTTTCTGCTCGCTACCCTTAGATTGGCAAGTCATCGTCGCCATCGTACATATCTGTATTTGCAATCCAGTCGGGCACTTGATCGATACGAGACTCAAGCGATGCCCTTATGCCACCAAGTGCCGCCTGCAGATCAGGGGTGATGGACGCAACCAGGGGTAGAGCCAGGTCACGATCGGCCCGGCGCATACGATCCCAGCCATCCCAAATGGTACCAATCAGGGTGACCATGGGGATGATGTCATCCGGAGTTTCGATTTTGGCCTGTCTTGCCTGAGCAACAGCTGCTTCAATTAATGACCAGTCATGGCCAGAGAAAGAAGCGGCGTCGTGGAGACTAAGGCCGTCCGCCAGTGCGTGGATGGATTTGCATACCATATTAGTGCTCCTTTTCGATTGAATTTAAGAGTACCTGCCTGCAGTAAACTGCAAGTTGTCCATTTCCGTTCCTCTTGACTGATTCTTGGATCGTTGCGTACTCTGACTCTGTTAGTAATAAACGAATGCACCGAGTGCGCTCCTTCCCCACTTTTCGCCAGAATGGCTGTATGCCATGTTTGTAGGCCAGACGATCCAATTGTACTGGACTGACCCCCATCATCTGCGCTAATTCATTCTTTCGATATACAGTGCCTATTTCTGAATAGTAGAGCAGTCGCTCTTTCAGAGTATCATTTTCCGGTAGCCTTTCCCCCAATAAGGTGTTAGCTGTCATTTCCACCATGGCAGCCAGTAATGCATATCGATCAGGAGAGGTGAGCTCCCAGCGAGAAAGCCGGCACAGTATAGCTGGTGACAACTTTGAAAAATATTGCTGGTAAATACTATCACCATATAGTTCCTGCGCTGCTTGTTGGACTTTTTGCACACTAATGGCCTGATGGTCGCTGAGTTTATCTACTCCATAACCTTTGGTCAATAACATGCTATAGAGATTGTTGTAGCCGACTGTTGCTCCGGCTTCTACTGGTAAAGACAAAAAAGCCATCAATAAATCTGTCAACGGATGCATCCAGGGAAATGCTGGCTCCGGATCATCCTCCGAAACACGAACTGAAGAGAGCGGAACATAGACTTCGGAAAGACGTGAAAACTTAACTGGATAGGTGTTAAGGACTATGTGATGCTTTGGACACATCGGCATCAACGGGATTTGGTGTTCACGGTGCCAGTATGGTTCGCCAAAACGATTCATATCATCGCAATAACATTGTGGACAATACTTTAGGCCTTCCTGAACACCCGGCAACTTTGAGTGAATATTGGTGATTCCTGCTCCTTTTCCACTACGAAGCAATTCTACAGTTTTTTGCTTTTTCGCCGAGTCATAGAAGCGAAGGTAGAATGGTAACAATGTGTGGTTGGCCAACACATCATCTATTGATAGTATTCCAGGCGGAAGTTGAGATAAGATTCTGGCACAATCTCCTCCCGGCATCAAACGTCCATGCACCATGGGTTTCCCGCCATATAACTCCCTAGTGGTTGTAGCATATTTAGGGTATCCACTGCGCACATGATACCGACACAGCACTGAGTACCACCACTCACCGGGGTACGGCGTGGGGAAATACGTCAGCATATCAGTACGGCAGCACTGACTGATAATCAGCCTGCGGATCGCCGCACAGGTGCCGGATATCCGTCTCCACGCCAGCTTTGGCTTTATCCAGAGAATCGTAGACCCTCAAAAATAAGCCGGCATCAGAAGGATCGTGCATCAACGAGTCTTCGTCGGGGAGAAATTGCCGATCAAAAGTGATGTAGTACTGGATCTGCTGATCCTGCTGGGAGCGCTGATAGACAATGGTGTACTTGTGCGTCCCCACTGCACCCCCAGGTCGCCGGAGCTGAACCAGTGCACAGTAGCCATCTTCTCTATTCAGAGGTGTTTCAGCGGCAAAAAATATAGGCAGCCAAATGAGGGGAGATTCTTCGAGGGAGGCAAAGATGTTAGTCTCGGCCAGGTTAATGATCTTCGGATCTTTATTCATTCGTTTCCCATCCTTTCGAGCATGTTGTGCATCTCCAAAAATTTGATCATCTCTTGTGTTCCACGGCTCTCTCTAAAAGCCACCAGCAAGTCAGCATCGTCCCGCTGCGTTGCCCGCCGTCCCCGCTTGTTGGCGTATTGGCGAGGCACTTCCTGTGGCTCTGGTGGTACCTCTGGCAGTTCTTTCCCAATTTCAAAATCCGAAATATGAGTGCCGCCAGAGTAGGTCTTAGGGACCTTGATAGCCAGAATATCGATTGCCCGCTGCATAATTTTTTCATCGATCGAGCTTCGGCCAAGAATTAAGGCTTGGGCTTGACTTTCCTGATAGATTTTAATGATGTACGCCGGGATGCCGCCGCTATGGTCATAGAGCTTATTTGCCAGCTTGTCCGTTAGCGCAGCGGACTGTGGTGTGTATTGGTAAGGCCAGATGGACTGTAGGAACTCACGGTAGGTTCCGTCTGGCCTGAGAGGAAGAAGGCGGATGCCACGGGTTCGGCGCTTGAGGTGCTCCTGGGCGATGAACAATTCCTCGGCTAATGGGGTGCCGATAAAATATACGGCGGTAGATGTGTCGTTGGTGAGCTCGACTAAAAATTTGATAAGTGGCTTGACCTGACGATTTTTTCTGGCCGTAACAACAGCGTTTTGAATTTCATCGACAATTATGAGTCCCACATGATGGGTCATGCATAAGATCTTGACCTGAGTGGCAATGGCGCTGGCCGAAGACGAGCGCAGTGCGCTGAGGGAGTCCATATAGCCTGATCCGATTGCCCGATCCAGGGCGGTGATGATGTTATAGCCCAGAGTTTTGACTGAACAATCCGAAGGACATTCCGCAAGAAGATAGAGCACCTGTTTACAATAAAACGGCTGTCCTTGGTACTCTGTGTGCTCAATGGTCTGCGGCATCACCGATAGACACCGTCGGATAGTGGATGTCTTTCCGATGCCGGGGACACCAAGAATCGATCCGCTGTCCGCTTGCGTGGCGTAACTTTGCAGTTCCCGGCCGGCGAAGATGGCGTTGATCTGCCGGATACCATCTATCATGGTGCGTGTGGTGTAGGTGGTTGCGATAGCCCGGTACAGGGTGTCGTAGATAGCATACATATAATCCAGGGGCACAAAGAGGGATGATAGCGACGGGAGCAGCCGTCGGCGCTCTTCCAGGGTCATCGCCGGCAACTCCTGCGGCAGTGGTGGCGAGCTGCCGATCTGCTTCAGGAAACGGGCCGGCGGCAGCAGGTCTGGCATGGCCGCCAGGAACGGGTTCCCCGCCGGGGCACTATCATAGACGGCACCTACTGTCTGGTCTTTTACGTACTTGTCCACTGGTGTGTTCCTCCTTCCTTCTTTATATTCTTGAGCAAAAAGTGCTCAATTTTCAAAAACTCCTGTATTACTTTTTCCTTCAAACTTTTTCAAACACTTTTGCAGATTGAGCACAATCTGCTCAATCCTATCTTTTTAAGCCGACACAAAAAGTCATTGCCTTGGTTGGTCTTGGATTAGGGCATAAAGGTAAAATCTTAAGTAAAAAGTATTTCTTATTTATGAGTTCATATATCTATTTACTTTCCATATAATCTTACCTTTTTGCCCCATACAGAAAATAGATTATAAAAAGCAAGAAAATATAGGGTATACAAAACGATTTTGGCGATATAAGTTGCGTTTACACCAAGAGTCTTAATCCCCCAAATCTACCTTGATCATACCTTTCTACCCTGCAACTTTCTTGTGTCGGCTTTAAAAGTCCAGCCTTGACCCAAAGCCCCCAAGACATTTTCCCGCTGTAGGTGCCGGTGTCAAAGAAAAGAGGAGGGGGCGGCCCTCACTGGGTCAGGTGGGACCTCTCGGCGTCTCGGTTTTTCTGAATTTCCGATCCATCTTGTTCCTTCGGTGCCGCCCCCGAAGCCTGTGCTGCAATGTCCCGGATGGCCTGCGTAGCAGCAATGCTGGCAGCCTGTGATGCCCGTCGGCGATGCCCAATCTGCTGTCGTAGTGCCTGCTGAGCCATCGCTGCTTCTACCACTCCTGCGCCCTGATAGTGTTGGTCGGTAGGTCCCAGGCGACACGGGTAGTACTGACCATCCAGCACCACATAGATGCAGCTCACATCGCTGGGGTCGTAGGCGATGGTGTAGGTCTCCCCGGGGTGCAGCAGGTCTCGGTCCGTTGGCACATACCACATTTTCCTGTGTCGGATTCCTTTGCGTCCCATTTTCACCGTGGTGCGGGGGAGTCCCATGCAGGATAGTTCATGCTCATTCGCTTGAAGCAGCTCGTCATCGGATTCCAGCCACTGTTGTGCGGGGGTCAAACCATTGGAAAGCAGTCGACCAGAATTCAAAAACAGAATCGAATGAATTACAATCGCCGTGAATTCATCCAGCGTCAAAGATGCCTGCGTCCGATAGTCCACTGCCCATCGCTCCTGCGCATCCTCTTCAATCACACCTTTTCCCCGCAGAAGAGGCTTGTATCGCCCCTGGATCAGGTCAAAGGCTTTTTCTACCAGACCTTTACGATCGGGTCTATAGGGCGGCAGATTTTGAATCACAACACCATATCGTAGGGATAGTTCTTCCACCCGCCCTCCACAAAATTCTCGCCCCTTATCCGTGATGATCTCCCGGGGGATCCCTGTGTTGGGCCACTGAGCTTCTGCGATATGAATGCCATAGCGTCGACAGAAATCTACCTTATTGCCCGCTGCCTGTGCAATACAGGCCATAACAGCGGTTTCTCCGGCATCCAGTCCCACATAGACGCCTGTAATCAGCTGTGTCATAGTGTCCACTGCCAGATAGATGTTAGGCCGCCCAATCACGGTGCTGCGGTCCAGGCGGGAGACCAAGTAGATATCGGCCAAAGTAGCGTCCATCTGGTAGCAGCCCAGCCGATCACGCCAGCCTGGTCCACTGCCAAGGGTCAGCCGGTGATCCCGCTGATAGGCCGACAGGCCTTCACGGGCAATAGTTTTTTGCGGAGTCCTATGAAATTTATGGTCGTAGAAGTAGTGGCGGAATGTGTGATAGCTCGGCGCATCCTCTTTGATTTGTCCTGTATCATCCGTATAGCGTTCCAAAATCATCATTTCATAGGCAGCTCTCAAGGAAAACTGACGAGAGGAATAGTAGTATTTCTGAATTGCTTGTTCAAACTCCGGATTCCGACGGCGTTCTCTTGGTTTATCAGCCAAGATTACTCCTGATGCAAGGTAGCGGAAATAGAGCCGCAGCACCGTGCGCACTGTCACGCCATGCGCATTGGCAATCTCCTGTGCCCGCCTGCGTCGGGATCCAGGGTCGTAGATGTATTGATTGTCCGCAACCAACGGTTCAATCATTTGCAGACGTCTGATTTGCGCCTCGCTCATGGACTCATGGGCCTTACATGCCTTTACGAACCCATCAGGAGCCTGTATAGGTGTATAAGCTACAAAGTTGGCTGCCGAAATAAAGAAGGGAGGCTTTGTCTGTGCGTAGGCAATCAGCCATGCTCCGTCTGCCGTTTCCAGCAGCACTCGGTAGATGTCTCCAGCACAATTAACAAAGCGACTGATCATGGGTCTCCACCAGCTTTCCTTCACCGCCATACACATACACCCGCCAGTCCGTCACCCCAGTAGCCAGCCAGTAGCGGCGTGAGAATTCCAGCTTTTCAATAAAAGCTCTCTTTTGGAACTGCTCCAGAGTACAAATTTCCCGGATGCTCATGCTGCCGTCTGCCAAATGGAGCACAAAATCGCTGGCCCATTGGACGGTAAAATACTCCGCCCGGATGTCCACAGGGGACACATGGGGATAGTGCTCCATCTGCAGTGGCACACAGGTGTCATAGGATGCCACCCAGGGCTGCTCCTCCAGGTACTGGGCAAACTCCTGAGCCACAGGCGTATGGACAGTCATCATGGCGTTATTTTTCTGGCTAAAAAACTTGATATCCCTGGTTTTTGTGCCGGCTTTCTCCATGGGGATCAAAGACCTCCTTCATTCATTTTTATTTAACTATAAAGGCGCAAAAGGCCAAACCTCTTTGGTCCCATCAGATCACCAACCGCCCCCAGATCGTATCCCCATTGATGGGGCCAAACGAACGGGAGTCCCGGGAATTGCCCCGGTTATCCCCCAGCACATAGTACTCGTCATCTCCAAGGGTAATAGCGGTTCCCCAGTGATCCACGGTATCTCCGGGACCAGCCACAATCCGTTTGATATAGGAGTTCTTCTGACCAGGCCGACGGAATGCCACGATATCTCCGATTTCCGGATCCTGAACGGGTACAAGGATATGGATACTGTGATCTTCCAGAGTTGGCTGCATTGATGGACCGATCACCATGGCGACTCGTACTCCACTCAATATGATGGTGAATGCAACCACAAGCGTAATGGCCAACTCAATATAGTCACGCATGGTGCAACTGTCATCGCCGATTCGATTCATTTGAGTTCACCTCCTCGGTCTCATAGATCGTATACTCACAAAAAGCTATCAACCAGGCAATCCAGCAAGCTACCGTCAGTATCCCGGCAACAGCCAGACCCCGCAGATCATAGCGGATGATGACATACAGCAGCACTGTCATCCAGATTACGGCCATGGTTGGTTGCATCTCATATCCTGTCACATAGCGCATCAGCCACACAGGGCAGGGGACATAGGTCTCGTGGATAGGCAAGGAAAAAAAGAAATCTGCCAGTAAAGTAATCCCAAGGGCAAGAATAAGCGCCACAAGGTCATTAGAAGATATCGTTAGCATCCAAAACACCTCCAGGGAGAGTCAAGAATTAATGGGAGAATCTGCGGAGAACCAAGGGAATTAATCCGAGTTTTTGTAGAGAACAAAGAATTAATCTGAATTTTTGCTGGTGTTTTCCTCAGAACTTCCGATTAAATGGACATACTGTTCTTTCCTCTCCACAGAAATTCCGATTAATTCAATCGATCACCTTTTGCTTCCCAGAATTAATCCGAGAATTTGCGGAGAACCAAGGGAATTAATCTGAGTTTCTGCTGAGATTCCCCGCAAAAACTCCGATTAATTCAAAAACTCCCTGCAAAAACTCCGAATAATTCGATTTATCTTGAGTCTCCCTGATACTCTCCCCCTCAATCCTCGCCCACTTGTCC
>OBZH01001570.1_pt1 | contig 12966 bp, 13 predicted proteins | sample 1476881 | NCBI WGS metagenome assembly OBZH01 (sample SAMEA2580230, study PRJEB22360) | human gut metagenome | biome: human gut; feature: human-associated habitat; material: faeces | place: Denmark | collected 2008/2010 | reverse complement strand
CGCCTGCCACAGGCGCTATGGGATGGGGTGCGGCTACGAATACCGGTTCTACGACGGCAGGATGGCCCACGAGCTCGCGCAAAAGCGGAAAGTCGAGTCGAGGGAAGGCATCGACGTCACGCCCGAGGAGCTCGAGGCGATGCGGTCGATCGTCAGGCCGCTCATCAAGAAGGGGCAGAGCCCCGAGGTCATTTGGGCCACCTGCGCCGGCGAGCTGCCCGTGTCCCTGAGCACGTTCTACCGCTACGTCGAGATGGGGGTGTTCGGCGACATCATCGGGCTGGACTTGCCAAAGAAAGTGCGATTCAAGCCAAGGAGGAGACGCGCCGACGAGACCCCGATTCCCAGGCATGACCTGGAGGGGCGCGCATACAAGGACTTCGAGGCCCTTCCGGATGACAAAAGATGGACGCCGTCGAAATGGATTGCGTGGTAGGAAGGCGCGGCGAGGCCCAGGCAATCCTAACCCTGCTGTTCAGGCGATTCAGGTTCCAGCTCATGCTGTTCCTGCCGAAACACAACCAGGAAGAGGTAGGCAAGGCGCTCGACATGGTCGAGAGGCTGATCGGCCTCAGGGAATTCAAGAGGCTGTTCGGAGTCATTCTCACCGACAGGGGGTCGGAGTTCTTGGACTACGGCGCCATCGAGAAAAGCTGCACGTCGAGGGGCTCGCGCTGCCGCGTGTACTACTGCGATCCGATGAAGTCGGGCCAGAAAGGCAGCTGCGAGAAGAACCACGTCGAGCTGCGCAAGGTAATCCCCAAGGGCTCGCCGTTCGCCAAGCTGACCCCGGCGAAGCTGTCGGTGGTGTGCTCGCACGTGAACTCGTACGGGCGTCCGCAGTTCGGCGGCGCGTCGCCGCTGCAGCTGGCCTCCCAGGTCGTGCCGGCCGAGCTTCTGGACGGCCTGAGCATAGGGCTCGTGCCCGTCGAAGAAGTCATGATGAAGCCGGGGCTGATCGAGCTTTAAGAAACGGAAGAGCAGGAAACCCGAAGAGAAAACGGCCCGAATGCCATCGAAAACCGCATACCGAGGCAAAAACGAGGAACGGCCCCGCGCTCACGGCGTGCATTTAGTCTCGGAATCGCAAAATGAGGGGTCTATCTGGGCATGCGCGTCTTCATATCCCGCACACAAGCGAGAAATGCCATGCATCGATTCCAATACTAAACGCATGATGAAAACAGCACGAAAAGGCAGCGATTCCAACACTAACTGCATTACTCCGCGTCACCTGCGCAAATACGTGCATTTGAGATTGCAATTAACCTGATCAAAGGGACTATTACCTTGATTGACGATAGTTTACATAATCTCGATTATCACGAATTGAAAAATGCAGAAGGGGAATCCTGGCGGTTGATTGACAGGTCAAAGTCAGCATTTCGCGTAGCCTGGATTTTTGTTGCAGCTGGGGCCGCCTGGGCTTGCAGGTCGCGAATCGCTTTCCGCAACCTGCAAGCCCAGGCGGCCTCGAACTATTAATCGGCTATTCGGAGTCGATCATGATGCGCAAGATCTCGCGATCGGTCTCCCTCATGCCCTCGCGGGCCATGCGGCTCACGTTGCGGATGGTCTCGTCGACGCCCATGGTGACGATTCCATCGCCCGCGTAGAACTCGTTTCCATTCTTGAACAGGCGATACCCGAACACGCCCGACTCGATGGCCATTGCGATCTTGGCGGCGCAGGAAGGCTTCGCGCCGTCGCAGACCATGCCCGACACCGTTCCGAGTGAATTGACGATCGTGTGCTTGATTTCCTCCATGCGCCCGCCGAGGAGATAGGCGATGCCGCATGCTGCGCCGGTGCCTGCACTCACGGCTCCGCAGAATGCGGACAAGCATCCGATACCCGATTTCTGGCAGATGCTGATCAGGTCAGACACGGCAAGCGCGCGAAGCATCTTCTCGCGCGGGATTTCGAGCGCGCGGGCATACACCACGATGGGGACCGAGGCCGTGATGCCCTGGTTCCCGCTGCCCGATACGATGACGACCGGCATGGGGCAGCCGCCCATGCGCGCGTCGCTGCCGGCTGCTGCTGCGGCCTTTGCCTGCGTGAGCAGGTCGTCGGGGTAGGCGTCGGACGCGTAAAGCTTGCCGACGCGCCCGCCCCAGTCGTTTTTGAGCCCTTCGCACGAGATGGCGTAGTTATATTCCGCCTGACGACTGAGGACTTCTTCCACGTCGGCTAAATCAACAGTGTCGGCGAATTCGATGATATCGGCAACGTTGAGGAGCTCGGTCAGCGCGTTCTCCCCATCGCTCGGGTCTTCGGTGCGCGTGTCCTGGAGAATCTCGCCGTCGCGTTCGACGAGAACCACGTTCGTGTGGTTTTTCGCCATGACGACGCGCGCCGACCCGCCGTTGCCGCCGAACATGCGCACGTCGATGTAGAACGGCTCGCTCGTGTCGGCGAACTCGACTCGGATTTCGTGTTCTTCCAGATAACGGGCCATGTAGGCGCGTCCGTCGTCGTTGAGCCCCGAGAGCACGTCGAGCCCCTTGTCGGCGTCGCCCGCGGCGATACCGGCCGCAACCGCGGTCTTTACTCCATGCTGGCCACCCGTGTTCGGAACGGTGACACTATGGACGTTCTTGATAATGTTCCCGCTGACGGAAATCGATATGCGCTCGGGTTCGCTGCCGAGCACCTGAGCCGCCTTCGCCGACGCAAAGGCGATGGCGATAGGCTCCGTGCAGCCTGTCGCGACGATGAGCTCGTCTTCGAGAATCTGCACATACGCTTTGTAGGTTCTTTCGTTCATGACGGCTGTTTCCTTTTGATGCGTGCTTGTTCGGGCTTATCTTTGGGCACGATGGGGAGGGTTAGCGCAGTCCTGCTTCGTGAACCACCTCGTAGATGAGCGAGAACAGCGAGCGGTCGACATCGAGCGGAAGCGTGCAGCCAGGCCCGAAGATGAGCGCGCCGCCATCGTTTTGCGCGAGCGTGTCGTTCGTCGCGTCGAGCACTCCGAGCTTGCCGGCGTCCTCGGCCGAGGTGATGGGGTGCGAGTGGAAGACGCCGTCCCACTTCTGCGGGTTCGTGGAGAACTCATAGTCGGCGCCATATGCGACGGGCATATAGTTTCCGCAGGTCATAATCTTGATGAGGTCCCAATGTCCAGCGGTTGCCGTGTTGACGGTTTCAGCGTAGAAATCGTCGGCGACAGGGTCTGCCAGGGGAAAATGGAACCATTCTATGATAGGGAGCTCTTCCCTGAGCTTCTTCGTCTCGACTTGCTGCTTGATCAGTTCGAATCCGGTTGGCATCAATGCCCCTTCCCGCGATACCCTGAAAACCGATATGAATAACGGTCGCACCTTTCATCATATTTCATTTCCGCTTATAAAGCGACGGGTTTGGGATAATTCAATTGTCGGAAACAATGGGGGTTACCTTCGGGAAAGCAACTCGGGTGTCTTTGTGGCAACGTTGGGGAATGAGGCAACAGGCGGCCGGGCAAACGTAGTCATCTGGGGTCGAAGCAAAGCAGCTTTTGCGCTGATTTCGATTAATTGAGAAGATTGTTGAATCGCGCACAATCTTAGCCTGCAAACCGCATTTTGTTGTAATATGAATACATCAGCGCCCACCCAAGCCTCTCAACGATGCTGAAATGCGGTGGGCCTTTCTGTTTTCAAAGGAGGTCGTGCCGTGTCCGACAAACGCTTTAAGTCGTTGGACGACCTCTGCTCGCTCCTCGTCGACGAGCGCAACCTTGCCTGCCGTGATCGCGATGAGCTGAAGCGCTTCCTGTCCAGGACAAACTACTATCGCTTCTCAGGTTATGCCCGAGAATTCCAGATTGACCCTCGCTACGGCGATGACCGTTTTATTGGGGGTGCTTCTTTCGAGGAGATAAGGGAAATCGCTGAAATCGACAGCAAGATGCGTGTGCTTCTCTTGGAGCAGCTTAGTGTTGTGGAAATCGCCATGCGGGCTATTCTTGCGCACGAGTATGGGCGCGATTACGGCGAGAGAGCCTTTTATCTGGATACCGATTTCTATAAAGATGATAACGATGCGACGAGAGATAAGCCTTTAGAGATCGTAAAAGGCATTCTCTACGATTTGGAGCGGGATAAGGGCCCCATGGTCTCTCGTTATGTTGATAAGTCAGTCGTTGGCGATTCGCTCTCCAGCCGCTGCAACCGGTATGCCGAGGTCCCTATCTGGGTTGCCGTTGAGGCTATTTCCTTCGGCAGGGTCACTAACTTCGTCTCCTATGTTAAAGACGTAGAGCCCGCCAAAAGGGCGATATCAATTTTCGGCATCCAATGGGCGCCCTTCGCGGAGGTTCTACATTCGCTTTGCGTGCTGAGAAACCTTTGTGCGCACCATCGGCAGCTGTGGAATAGGAGAATGAGTATCCAGTGCCCCGTTCAAAAGAAGCTCAGGCCGCGAAACGTTAAGTTCGACGCAGCAAGTCCCTATGCCCAACTGCTTATGCTCAATAGCTATCGTAAGAGAATCGACGGAGACGCAGGCTTGGCCGCCAGGATTGATTCGCTTATCAGCGAGAATGCTCTTTACGCAGAGGGCTTTCTGTTGCCTAACCCCAAATAGGCTCAAGGATGTTCTAACGTTGACGAACGAGATGAGCTTCGAGATGGCATTAATAAAGCGACGGGTTTGGGATAATTCAATTGTCGGAAACAATGGGGGTTACCTTGGGGAAAGCGACTGCCCAGCTATCTTTGTGGTGGAGAGGCAGCGGTCGTGCGTCGGTTTGTCCTGCGGCGGCGTTGAGGTTGCAGGGCTCGCCATCGCCCGAGGTGTGTTTTTGGCGGAGGGGGCGAAAGGATTGTGCCCGACTCCGCCTCGCCGACTGTCGCTGCATCGTGTTTGCGCTGCGCCTGACTTGCTATAATGCCGCAGACAAACGATTCACGAGTGGTAAGGACCCTTTCGAAAACTATGCAAGAAGCGATACTTTCCCTAAACGCGCGAGGCCGCGCCAAAGGCCATATCCTCGCCTTCCTCACCGTGTTCGTCTGGGGCATTACGTTCGTGTCGACAAAGGTGCTGCTCACCGTCGTCACCCCGATAGAGATTCTCTTTTTGCGCTTCATGCTGGGCTTTCTCGCGCTGTGCGTCATCCACCACCGCGTGACCCCCTTCATGGGCGCGCGCGTCGAGGCGCTGTTCGCGCTGGCGGGTGCAACGGGCGTGACGTTGTACTTCTTTATGGAGAACATCGCGCTCACCATGACGAGCGCCTCGAACGTCGGCGTGATCGTCGCCATCGCGCCCCTGTTCATCGCGCTCATTGCCACGTTCGTCACGCGCGAGGAGCGCGTCGGTGTGAAGTTCTTTGCGGGTTTCGTGATGGCGATATCGGGCATCGCGCTCATCAGCTTTACGGGCGCTGCCGCAGGTGACGCGGGGCTTGCGGGTTGCCTGCTCGCCGTGCTTGCGGCGCTGGCCTGGGCAGTCTATTCCACTATCGGCAAGCGCATTGCGAAGCTGGGCCTCTCGACGGTTGCCACGACAAAGCGCACGTTTGCGTGGGGCCTTGTGTTCATGCTGCCGTTTTTGCCGGCGATGGGCTTCGGCCAGGGAGCCGAGGGCGCGGGCCTTGCGGGGCTTCTCGACCCCGTCATGCTGGGCAATCTGCTGTTTTTGGGGCTGGTCGCGTCTGCCACCTGCTATGTCATGTGGAACAAGGCGGCGTCGATTGTCGGCGTCGTGAGCGTGAGCGCTTACCTTTACCTTACTCCCGTGGTGACAGTTGTCGCGTCCGTTATCGTGCTCGCCGAGCCTCTCACCTGGCAAATCGTGCTCGGTGTGGCGCTTACTGTGACGGGCCTCGTCTTGTCGGAGCGCTAGGGGGCGGCTCCTCCTCGCTATTCGAAGGGGTGCGACGTCAGGTGCCACCCGCCACAATATTCGCAGCGATAGATTTCAAGGCCGTGCGTGCCGCGCTCCTCGCACCATTTGCGCGCTTCTTCGGCTTCGTCCCTGGTTGCGTAGCGATTTTTCTTCTCGCACGACTTCCAGCGCATCGCTGCATCATGATCGGCTTCTCGCTTTTGCTCGCGCCGCTCCTCGTTTGCGAACAGGTCATCCAATCCCCCAAGGCCGTTTTCGAGCTGCGATTTGAAATCGGCCACTTCGCGTGCCCGCGCCGATCGTTTCTTGCTGCCCATGGTTTCCTCCCGTGCCTGCTCTTCTCGTCTGGCTTTCCATTATCGCATGCAACTCAAGTCGTGCTTGCGATATAAAGCATGCCGCCCGCGAACTTGAAGCTCGCGGGCGGCATTCGGAAGCTTGCGGGTTTCAAATGCTATTCCCCAAGTTTGGACTTGAACTTCCAGTAGCCCAGATCCTTCGCGATTTCGGTGCCTTCCTCATTGGCCTCACCGAGCCACACCTGGATGGTCTCAATGCGGATGGTCTCCTTGAAGCCGGTCGGGTCGACCTCGACGCGCTCATCGAAGAGGTTTCCGGGCGTGAGGAAGCGGGACACGCGTGCGAGGGCATCGTTGAGGTTGTCGAACGTATAGGTGTACACCGCATCCGTGCCATGGAATTCCTTGATGCGAACCATGTAAGTCATCGCGTGCCCCTTTCGTGCGCTGCGTTGCGCGTTGCTGCTGATTAGAAGCCGACAGTATATCGGCTTCGCCCATTATACCCTTGCGGGCGCTTTGCGGCTGACTCAGCTCGCCTTCGCTTCCCGCCACGCGCACACCAGCTCCCCCGCCGCTTCTGGATCGCTCGCGCCGCAGACGGCGGACACGACGAAGAACCCGTCGACGCCCGTTTGCGCCACGAGGGGGATGTCCGCCACCTTCACTCCCCCGCCGACCACGATGGGAACGGGGCTTGCGACGGCGAGTTCGCGCAGGTCATCGATGCTTTTCGTGATGATGGTGCCGTCGGCTGCGAGTCCACAGTCGCGCTTGGTGGGCGTTTCGTGCAAAGGACCAACGCCCAGGTAGTCCACAAGGCTCATGTCCGCGGTCTTCACGTACTCAAGCATCTCGTCCGCTCGTGCGGAGAGACCCACGACCGCATCGGGGCCGAGGAGCTTGCGGCACGCCTCGACGGGAACGTCGGACTGCCCGACGTGCACGCCGTCGACCTTCACGCCCGTCTCCCGCGCGGCGAAGGCCACGTCGAGCCTGTCGTCGATGAGCAGCGCGACCTTCTCGCTCGCGCCCGCGCGCTCGATGGCGCGTGCTGCCTCGTCGGCGCAGGCCATGAGCTCGCGCGCCGAGCACACCTTCGAGCGCACCTGCACGCAGGTGAACCCGGCCGAAAGCGCCGCCGAGACGACATCGCCTACGGGACGCCCGTACGTGTTCTCCGGTCCAATGACCAGGTAGGACGAAATATCGAGCGCATCTCTCATGCTCATGCGCGCACCTCCTTGTTCTCGTTGGCTGCGAACTTGTCGCTTGGATTGCCGCTGCCGTTAAGGTTGCTCCCATTGGTCTTGCTGCCTTCGCCGTTCGGGTTGTCGGCATCCTGCGCACCCTTGTTGCCCTCGTTGTCGAGAAGCGCGTTCACGCGCGCCACCTTCTCGTCCATCATGCGGGAGAAGCCGGGGCGTACGTCTGCCTTCAGGATGACCTCGGTGCGAATGCCCTTCTCGGCAAGCACGAACGTTGCGTCGCGCACAACGCGCATGACCTCGTCCCATTCACCCTCGATCTCGGTGAACATGGAATAGGTCCTGTTCGGAAGGCCCGACTCCCGGATGACCTTCACGACCTCGGCGACCTCGGAGGACAGCTCGTCTCCCACGCCGAAGGGTGCGATTGCCACGGCGATGAGCGTGTTCATGCTAGGCCTCCTCGATGCGCAGCGGGTTGTTAGCGATATCGTCGGGCGTCGCGCGGTAGAGCTCGTCGATGAATGCGATCTTGAAGCTCGCGGGCGCGTCCGCCGCAGCTACCGCGCGCGTTCCCGCCACGTTGTAGTGTGCGACGGCGGCAAGCGCCGCGGTGAAGGGGTCGGCCTGCGTGGCATAGACCGCGGCCACGCCACCGAGGGAGCATCCGAAGCCCGTCACCTTGCCCATAAGAGCGCTTCCTCCCGTTGAATAAGCTACGGTCGACCCGTCGGTGACCAGGTCTGACTCGCCCGAGACGGCCACTGCGCCGCCCGTGTAGCGCGCAAGGGCCACGGCTGCGTCGCGCGCGGCTGGCCCCGGGGCGGGGGGGGACGCTGCCACCGTGTCGGTGGGGTCGACGCCGCGAGCACGGGAAAGCTCGCTCGCGTCGCCTTCCAGGTCCCAAAGGCCTGCAAGCGCGATGATCTCGGAGGCGTTGCCGCGCACGATGGCGGGCTTGTAGGGCTTGAATCCGCGCAAAAGCTTGGTGCGCAGGCTACCGATGCCGATGCCGACTGGGTCGAGCACCCAGGGCTTGCCCGCTGCGTGCGCTGCTGCGGCAGTGCGGGGAAGCGTCTCCTCGTATACGGGAAGCAGCGTCCCCATGTTGATATAGACTGCACCGCCTGCGGCGACGAGGCATTCGCCCTCGTCAGGCAGGTAGACCATGGCAGCCGAGCCTCCGACGGCGAGTTGCGCGTTCGCCACGAAGTCGATGGTCACGCTGTTGGTGATCGACCCCGCCATGGGATTGTTGGCGCGCACCTTGCTCGCCGCTTCTACGATTCCGCTTTGCAACTGGTTCATCTCAATCATGCGCATTCCTTTCAAGGACCCGCTCCGTCTGCGGAGCATGGCATAAAAATGGGACGCCAGCATAAGCGGGCGCCCCAGATAGAACCTGAGATGCTCCCTACGCCAGCACTAACTGACAGGTTCAAAGGGTTAGGCTTGCGCCCTCTCAGCCGCGCCGCGCGCTTCATCGCACGATGGGCACCCCTGCATCGAACTTGCTGGGGCAATGGTACACCTAAGTTGGCCGCTGCGCGCGCACATGTCGGGCGGCGGCTGTCTCCCAGGCGGCGTTGCGGCGGGGCTGCTCCATTTGCTTGGTGCCCGTGAGATTCCCTAAAGCCGAGCGCGACTTCCGCTTCGACCCGTCTTGCGCTCGCCGCCTGCAAGGCGTCCGATCGCTTCCCGCCTTACTCTCTGCCCGCGAGGCCCCTGCCCCTTCTCTCGGTCCCCGCAGCTTGGCTTCCGCCCGCTTCTCGGCTCCTCGCCCCCGCCTGTTGGCTTCCGTTCGCATTTGTGCTCGCAACCTGGTATCATCTCTTTCGCTAAAACCCCACGTGGACTTTTTGGGCGTGTGCGTCAAGAAGGCTTCTTTCTCGAAGGAACGGCGACGGAAAGTCGCCTTCTCCTTTGCCTTGGCAGCGCGTCACTTTTCGCCACGTAGCCGAACGCTCGGTTGCGTGGTTTTTCTTCTCGCTCCTCGGGCGCCGATGTGCAAAAGGAGCTCACAGTGAAAACGAACAATATGCCCGCCGCGGTTTCCCCAGCGATGCCGGTGGCGAACGTGACTGCCCCAAGCGAGGCCGCCTCGTGCAAGGCGACCCCAAGCGAAGCGACCAAAGTGCGCGCGATCGCGACTCTCGAGGTGTTTCTCGGCGGTGCAAGCTATGGTTTCATGGCGACTACCTACAAGCTTTCTTACGCCGCGGGGTTCACTTCAAATCAAGTCGTCGCAGGTCAAGGGTGGTTCGGCCTCATCCTGTTCGCAATAGCCTTCGCGGTGTCGATGGTGCGCGGAAAACGCTGGCAGCGCGTCGGTGCCCGCTCGGCGCTTTCGCTTATGGGGCTGGGTTGCTTCACCTGCTGCACCTCGATACTCTATTGCTACGCGATGAGCGTTCTGCCCGTTTCGGTGGCGCTCACGCTTTTGTTCCAGTTCACCTGGATTGGCACGGTGCTCCAGATAATCTTGACGCGCAAGCCGCCTGCGCTCTCTCAGGTCATTGCGGCCGCGGTCGTCATTGTCGGGACCGTGTTCGCGAGCGGCGTCTATAAAACGGGCATCGCGGGCTACGATCCGCTGGGGCTTGTGTGCGGCTTTGGCGCGGCCATCAGCTGCGCGTGTTTCGTGACGTTTTCCGGGAGGGTGAAGGCTCCCTGTTCGAACGAGCAGCGCGGGATGATCGTGTGCGCGGGCGTGGTCATCGCGTCGCACGTGGTGTGCCCCGACTTCATCGTTTCCGGCGTGCTGCTCGACGGTTTCGCTCCGTATGCGTTCGTGTGCGGGTTGTTCGGCATGACGCTGCCGGTTCTGCTGTTCGGCTTGGGGACGCCGCACTTGACGCCCGGCATGTCGACCATCATGACGTCGGCCGAGCTGCCGGCGGGCCTTCTCCTTGCCATGCTTGTGCTTGGGGAGCCGATTTCCGCTGTTGAATGGCTCGGCGTGGCGATCATCCTTGCCGGAGTTTGCATCGCGCAGGTTCGCCTCGGGAAGCGCACGGAGACGACGCCGCTCCCGACCGATTAGCGACGCCCGAAAGCGAGGCAAATCATCCGACCCTTCGCCCCGCCCCCGTGGGACGAATCACCTGACCCTGCCTCGCCCACCCGACCCCCTGTCTCACCTAGTGAGGCTGCCTCTGCCTCAGAGGGCGTGTGTTCCCGAAGGTGGTGTCTGAATGCGTTCTTTCCCGATTTCTGCCTCTCGTGGACAGAAATCGTCGATATGTGAGGAGTATCGATAGGCTAACTTGCTTTCAAAAAAACTGACCTGGGAAGATGCCGATGGAAGCGCGAGCGGGCGGTCTCGTTAGCGCTCGGAGACTCACATATCGCCATTATTTTGTCCAGGACGTCCCGGCTTTCGAGAAGAAGACCCCGCGACGGCGCTCGACTGCCTGGCGCGGGGCTGCGTCCTTGTCGAGAAAACCGACGAACTGGGCAAATGACGGATCCCTCCTTGCGGCCTTTCAATTCGAGGGCTTAGAAGTTTTCAGCCGAAATTTCGAAGTATGCCTGCGGATGGTTGCAGACGGGGCACACATCCGGAGCCTTCGTGCCTACGACGATGTGGCCGCAATTACGGCATTCCCACACCTTGACCTCGCTCTTCTCAAACACAGCGGCGGTTTCAACGTTGTGCAGCAGCGCGCGGTAACGCTCTTCGTGGTGCTTCTCGATGGCACCAACCTGACGGAACTTTTCGGCAAGCTCGGGGAAGCCCTCTTCTTCAGCCGTCTTGGCGAACTCGTCGTACATGTCGGTCCACTCGAAGTTCTCGCCATCGGCAGCAGCGGCAAGGTTTTCCGCCGTGTTGCCAATGCCTTCGAGCTCGCGGAACCACATCTTGGCGTGATATTGCTCGTTTGCCGAAGTCTTGCGGAAGATTTCGGCGATCTGCTCGTAGCCTTCGCCCTTCGCGACCGACGCGAAGTACGTGTATTTATTGGTCGCCTGCGACTCGCCAGCGAACGCAGCCTGCAGGTTTTTCTCAGTTTGGGTTCCAGCGTATTTGGACATGTTGAATCCCCCTTCTTGGATTTCCAGCCGTGGGCCCATCGCCCGTGGCGTATACCGCAAATGGTACACCGTCTCAATACGAATTGGTAGATTTTGCCATATCTGTTTCCGAATCCCTGGAATTAGAACATAGCGTCAAAGTGATCGCGTAGGACCGAGAATACTCTCGGTCTTTCCCATCAGGTTTGAGAAAGGTGCGCGTGTTTTTCGACCGATTAGCAGCGCTTGGGAACGAGACGGATCGCCAAGCTCTCGTCTCATTTCCCTGCCTGTACAAGATTGACGATAGTTTGCAAAAATAGGCAGGGACCTCGAAAAAATTCAGCGAGTTATTCCTCAAATAGGACGATAGTGGGGATTATCCTTGGACAAAAATGCTGATAATCTGTTAAGAAGACGAGTTCTGCACAACTTATCGTCGTTTTTGTACAGAGGCCATCTCGAACCGCGAAGCCGCTCCCCCGACTTCGGGCGTCGCGTCTGCTCGAATCCCTCACCGGCAAGGAGGTTTCCATGCTCGAAACAGAACGGTTCATCCTGCGTCCCTGGCGCGATGCCGACGCGCCGACGCTTTTCCGCTGGGCAAGCGACCCGCGGGTGGGGCCTCCCGCCAATTGGGCGCCCTACGTGAGCGTCGAGCATGCCCGCGAGGTTCTCCATGCCGTGTACTGCGCGCCCGACACGTTCGCCATCTGCGCAAAGCATCCCGAGGAATTCGATGCCGCCGCCATCGCGCGCATCGAGGGCGCAGCCGACTTCGGCGACATGACGCGCGGGTTTTCGGGTCGTGCGTTCTTGCGTGAGCGCAAGAAGGTGGCTTCGGCCCCATTGAACCCCATCGGCAGTATCAGGTTTGTCAAGCCCGACCACGCCAACTGCGCTATCGGGGACAACGATCGGGAAATGGGAATCTGGCTGGCTGCTCCCTTTTGGGGCTTCGGCATCGCTTCCGAAGTGGCGGCCGCGATGCTGCGCTATGGATTCGGCGAGCGTGGGCTTTCCGCAATCTGGGTCTGCAATTTTGTGGAAAATGCGACATCTGCCCGCGCGAAGGACAAGCTCGGCTTCGAGCTTGTGCGCCTCGAGGAGGCGACCAATCCTGTCACGGGCGTGGTGCGCACGCAGCAAGTCTCGGTGCTCACGAAAAGCTCGTGGGAAAACATGCAGAAGGCAACCGAGTAAATCGGCTCATTCGCAAGCCGCTCTGTTCTTCGGCGCTACGCAAAGAATAAAGGGCAGCTCAATCGCGTAGAAGACGATGGGCTGCCCTCCTTCAGGCTCACCAGCGAGAAAAACTCCTCGCCAGCGAACAATCAGTTTCGGTTCCGCATAGCTTACGGCCGCTTAGAGCCGCAGTTACCGCAGAAGGCGCCCGTGTTCTGCGCGCCGCACGAGCACGTCCACGTGTCGGCTTCGGGCTTCTTCGACCCGCAGTTGCTGCAGAACTTGCCGGTGTTCTCGGTACCGCAGGAGCAGGTCCAGCTGCCGGCGGGCGCGGGCTTGGGCGAGCCGCAGTTGCTGCAGAACTTGCCCGTGTTCTGCGCGCCGCACGAGCAGGTCCAGCCACCTCCGCCGTTGCCTCCGCC
>OBZH01001559.1_pt1 | contig 13093 bp, 9 predicted proteins | sample 1476881 | NCBI WGS metagenome assembly OBZH01 (sample SAMEA2580230, study PRJEB22360) | human gut metagenome | biome: human gut; feature: human-associated habitat; material: faeces | place: Denmark | collected 2008/2010 | reverse complement strand
CGCTGATGGTACTACGCCCCAACGAGCGCGGGAGAGTAAGAAACCACCACAACCATTTTAAAAAGGCAGGGTATAGAAACCAAGATTGGTTTTTGTACCCTGCCTTTCTATCTTTCATTAGCTAAGTTATTAACTTATATATTGCGAAAATTAAAAGCTAGCGTTTTGTCCAAGCAAAGCATAGCTGCTCGAAACGAGATTCGAAATGCGCTATTTGCCAGTCCCGGGCAGCTGCAGTTTCTAACAGATTTTGCAAATCTTTACCCGGTTCCCAGTATGCCGCTACCTGCCGGATTGCGCTAGGAGAAAGTGCCAATTCTGTCCAGATCTGATTTTCTTGTGCCCAGGTAGATACGTCCTCTTTAAGCAGGCGGTAAAGCTCAGCACGCGCCGGATCAATTTTTTCCCAAGTTGCTAGCGAGGTTATTTCGTGAAGTTTTCGCGGGGGTTCTTTCCCCGGTAATTGCTCTTTTTCCAGATCGCGTACCTTTTTTATTGCCTGCCACCAGCGCCGGGCATGACGGCGTAGTTGCCGCCGCTTCATAAATGAACGTCGTGATAACTCTTGGTAAGAACGAGGAGTCTGTAAAACTAAGTCCACCAGGTCGCGGTTAGGTAGCACCCGATGGGGTGCTAAATCAGTTTCACGTGCGATTTCATCGCGCTTATTGTAAAGCTCCCGCAGCAAGCCGAGCTGGCGAGGAGAACGGGCTTTACCAGCACCTTTCAAATGCCGCCAAGGTTCGCTACCACGCGGACGATGGTAGTTGGCTAATGTATAGGAAAACTCTTGTTCAGCCCAAGATAGACGCCCTGCGGCGTTCAAACGCTCTTTTAACGCTAAGGCGAGCTCCACCAAGTACTCCACATCCAGGGCCGCGTAATCGAGCCATGATTGTTTGAGGGGACGCAATGACCAGTTTTCCCGAGTATGGTTCTTAGCTAGTTGTACCCCTAGCACTTCCTCGGTAACTGCCCCCAGTCCCACGTGTTCATACCCCAATAGTTTCGCTGCGATCTGAGTATCGAATAGACGCGGTGCTACTAAACCTGCCCACTCCATACATTCCAGGTCTTCTTTGGAAGCGTGCAGCACCCAGATACTGTTTTTGCAGGCATTATTGAAATCCGATAAATCATCCAGAGCCAGAGGATCAAGTAAAACCAGGGGAGCGCTCTGCCCTTTCGCCTGGATCAAATAGGCTTTGTCCAGGTAACGGATTCCGCTGGCGCGTTCAGTGTCAAAAGCCACGTATTGGCCAGGATTGCTATATTCGCGCAGACACTCCCGGTATTGCTGCTGGTTATCAGTTAGGGGAACCGATCCCAGCCGGGGACGGTAAAGAGTTTCGCTCATACCAGCTTTACCTGCCCTAGGCGAGATATTCCAGCGCTAACTTCCACCGAATAACCCGACATCATCGCTAATAACCGCGATATCGCGGCCGCGTGGGGCGCCAAGTTATTTTCTAGAGGTGTCCAGGAGGCACGCAATTCCATTTCTGCCGATTCAGAGCGTTTTTTTAACTCGCCAAAACTGGCGGAATGGGAGCGGCTAACTGACCCGGCAGCCTGGAAAAAACTGGCATCTGCCTGGGTTAAGAAATCGGTAAACCATGACCAACAAACCTGGTCAGCCAGCGGTTCAGTGACTAAATCTACATCTACATGCGCACCAAGCATCGTAACTAGCCGAAATCGTCCCTGCCACCCGGGTTGTTCCTGGGGGTCATAAAGAATCACTAGCCGCCCCGACCCGCCACTATGAGGAATGGTCTCCAAAGATTCACAATCCATACGGATAGCGGCAGCAAAAGGCGCAATTCCTTGCGGCGCCGAAATCTCACTGACCGTAACATGAGAATCATAGGGGGCTTCCCGCAAGGTGAGCAGAGCATCGGTAAACTCTGCAGGTGTCTTTTGATTCACCATTTCAGCGTAGGCAGGAAACCTCTCCTAAACTCACTGCCACGCCGATAATCAGCCGACCTAGCTGTAAACATACCAATTATCCGGTTGGGAAAATGATTTCTTGATCAGATATTGTGATGGGATAAGCAACGCTTCTTGGCAATAAGATTCGGGTGGCCTCCGGGGCAATGAGTAAGATTTGATAGCATTGAGTGGCTCAAATCTTAGGGAGGCACTGTGGCAGGAAAACAGGATATAGGGTTTCAACCGGTTATCCCAGGAACCGATATCGGAGCTTATGCTTTGGCGCGTTCATTTCACGAGAAGTGGAAGGTGAAACCAACGTTGCTCACGCTGCAAGTTCTGGGGCCAATAATGGCATCTGGCATTATTGATACTCGCTTAGTCGAGCCCAATGCCCTGCCCAATCCAGACTCGGAAATGCCGCTTATAGAAGGTTTGATTGCTATCGGACCGCAGCTGCAAAAAGAGTATCCAGGAAAAAAGCTGCTGCTGATTGCCAATATGGACTCCAATGTGCGCGATATTATGCGCCGCGAGGAAGAGCTGCGGAAATATTACGCGTTTGCCTTCCCCTCCCTAAAGATTATTGAAGATACCTCCGATAAAGCAAAGTTTCCGCTGTTGGCTGCCGAGCATGGTTTGAATGTTCCGCAAACTTTAGAAATTGATTTTTCCGGTTCGCTAGAGGACGAACTAGCTAAACTTGAGCAGGTAAATCAGCCTTTCCCTTGGATTATTAAACCGGCTACCAGCGCCGGTTACGAGCGTCTTAAATGGCCGGGCAAAGCGAAAGTCTATACGGTTTCCAATAAAGAAGAAGCCCAAACCTTACTCGCTAATCTCTATCAACATACTCATAACAATCCGCATGCCCGCCGCTTCGTACTGCAGCCCCGGGTGGAAGGCAACGACAGCTTTAATCTCTCGGTGACTGCCTACGTTGATCAAAACTTACGGGTAACTATGTTGGGGTCAGCCCAAGTGTTACTGGAGGATCATTCTCCCACTGCCCTCGGTAACCCAGTGGCGATGATTACCGAACCCTATCCCCGTCTCTATGAGCAGGTAAGTAGCTTCCTGAAGGGAGTGGGGTGGCACGGCTTCGCCAACTTTGACTTTAAGGTAGATTCGCGCACGGGGATTGCCTATTGCTTCGAAGTAAATCCCCGTATTGGACGGAACTCCTATTACAACACCTCTGCCGGAATGAATCCCATGAGGTTTTTTGTCGAGGACGTCGTGGAGGGGAAAGCGATAGCCCCGCAACGTTTAGGAAAGCGAGTCTACTATTCGATTCTGCCCAAACGGCTAGTGCTGCGGTATGTAGATAAACAGATGGGCAAGAAAATTAAGACTCTTTACCGCCTAAAGAAAAATCATGATCCCTTGTTCTACCCGGCGGATTTCGATTTTAGTCTGCGTGGCCTGAAGCGCTTTGCCTACGTGATGATTGCCCGGGAAAATCACTGGAGAAAGTATCACCGTAATTACCCGGTAGCTAAGTTCCGTCAGGGGGAAACTCGCTCCCTCGATACTGCTGCCTTAACCCAGCCCTAGCCACCTGGCTTGGTCGGCCAGACCGCTGAAGAATCCCTACGAGCCTCCCATAGGCAAGGCCGTGACAAGGCGCTAACCAACTATTAGCAGGGTGTCTTCACCTAGGATTTCCGCGGGAGGATTCTCCAGTTTCCCGTTAGTGAACGATATATAGTCACCTTGCGGCAATTGCGCGAGTAAATCGCTGATATCAGCACAGCTGTGATGCAGATTTACTATGACCTGAGCATGCTCTGTCTTTAATACCAGTAGCCTGTTCTGGCGCTCCAAAGAAATAAAATCAGCAAACACGCCCTCGCGACGCAGCGCGATCAAGTGTCGATACCAGGCGAGCATCTTTTTATGCTCGACCTCAGAAAGCTCCTGCCAGAGCAGCTTGGAGTTAAGGAAAGTAGAAAGAGCTTGCGGGGAAGGAACTTCCACTTCGCCATCATAAATTTTCTCCCAATCATGGGAGGCGAACTCTCGTTTTCTACCCTCATCTACGGCTTTGCCAATTCCTTCATCTGCATAGTCGGTGAAGAATTGGAAACGAGAACGGCTGCCCCATTCTTCCCCTTGGAAAAGCATCGGCGTAAATGGAGAGGCTAGAATCAAAGCTGCTTGACCAGCCAGTAACCCGGGGGAGAGTTTTTCGCTGGGGCGATCTCCTAAAGCGCGGTTACCTACCTGGTCATGGTTGGAAGCAAATCCAAAGAAACGGTTTCGTTCCATATCTGCCGGAACTGGAGCCCCCCAGTTCTTGCCCCGGAAACTAGAGTAAGTACCGTTATGGTAAAACACCTGCGAATATATTTTGCTTAGCGCCGCAGGATCAGCAAAATCTTCGTAGTAGCCTTGGGTTTCTCTGGTGAAAGCTACGTGAATACCGTGGTGGATATCGTCATCCCATTGTCCATCCATTCCGTATCCGCCCTCATCAACTGCGGTGACCATGCGGGCATCGTTGAGATCGGATTCTGCCACTAGAGTTAGCGGTCTGTCCAACTCCTCCGAAAGGTTGTGAACTTCTTGGGAAAGTTCCGCTAAAAGATGCAGCTTGGAATCATCTTGGATTTCATGAACCGCATCTAGGCGTAGACCGTCAAACCCATAGTCAGCCAGCAAAGCCACAGCCGCCCCAATTAAGAAATCTCGAACTGGGCCGGAATCGGAACCATCTAGGTTATAGCCATCGCCCCAGGGAGTCTCGTGGCGGCTAGAAAAATAAGGAGCAAACTGACTTAAATAGTTTCCGGAAGAACCCAAATGATTCAATACCAGGTCTTGGGCAACTGCGATTCCCAGGTTGTGTGCCTCATCGATAAAAGCCACCAGATCTTCCGGGGTGCCGTAGGGATTGAAGAGGGCGTAAAGGCCAACCCCGTCATAACCCCAACCGCGCTGGCCTGGGAAAACCGCTATTGGCATCAGTTCGATGACCTCGACTCCCAAATCTGCGAGATAGGGGAGTTTTTCTATGGCTGCTCGCAGGGTTCCTTGGGCGGTGAAAGTTCCGATATGTAGCTCGTACCAGACCTTACCTAGAAGTTTTCCATCGGGTTGCCAGCTAGAGGAGTGTTGGATAGCGGAAATATCGGCAGTCTGTACCCAAAGTTCACTACCGGGAACATACCTGCGCGCCCGGGGGTCAGGGAACGGCCCCTTTCCGTCTACTTCAAAAGCATAGGTAGTGCCGTTGGGTAGCGGACGCGGAGCGAGCCACCAGGAACCATATTGTACCATCGGGGTTTTTCGCGGTCTTTCTGGTGATCCTACCAGCAGATTTATCTGTTTTTTGTCCGGTGCCCACAGCGGTACTCGTCCGCATCCGGGTTTAAGCTCCCAAGGTGGCAAGCCTTCAAAATCTAGATCCGAAGGAGTTAAATCCATCTATTCCACCCGCTCCAGTATCCGCGCCCCCCGCTTAAATAGCAGCTCTTCCAAGCTTTGCATTCCTCCGGGGAAAACTTCATTCGAACAAATATCTTTCCAGGATCCTTCCGGGAGCACCACGGTATGCTCGGGGCGGAAATCTCCCTGATATCGGGAGAGCACCCCGGAAAGACGACGGGCAAGAGTGACAACTTGGGGGCCCGCTTCTTCGGTTCCGCGCGCAAAAGCTACCGCGTAACCAGTAGAGAGGGCGAGTGCCTCATAGGTAGCGGTAGCAGATACGAAGCACTCGGGGCGGCGGCGCCGTAGCCGTAAGATTGCTGCCGTAACATTGAGCTTCAAATCATCTAGGTTTGAGCCTGCCGCGTGATCTAAGCCTTCTTGATCCAGATGGGAAAGTCTTTTAGCTAGCGCAGTGAAATCAACGGGTCGGCGATTATCAGGATCCACCAACGATGTTTGGGTGATTTCTGAACCTTGATAAACGTCAGCTACCCCAGGCATGGTTAGTTGTAAAGCCTTATTAGCTACGATGGTGTAGCGAGTAGCTTGCTCGGTTTCGCCGTGCCAGCGAGAAACAATATCAGCTACCTTGGGGTCGCATAGAATCTGGTCGGCATAATCAAGGAGCTCGTTTTCACGGGTCTCATCCGGAGCAGTCCAGGTAGTCCAAGATTTTTGTTCCCTAATCGCTTTTACTAAATATTGGCGCAGCCGCTTAGAAGAGATCGGTCCATTATTATCCCAAGTGCCGATCAGGGTTTGCCACAGCATATTCTCGCTGCGTCCATCCAGGTCATTAGGACGGTAAGGCTGAGTTACATCTCGCAGGTCGGAAACAATTTGTGCCCAAAGCGTCGGGTACTGGCTGATAATTGCCAGACGCATACGCACATCCTCGCAACGTTTAGTGTCGTGCGTAGAGTTAGTGGTCATGGTAGCTGGCCAGTTAGTTTGAATATCGCGCGCGAATAGATGCAGATTATCGGCAGAAATCCCGAAAGCTTGCGGGTTAGAACCTACTTCATTTAGGCACAGCAGGTGAGTCCAGCGATAGAAAGTAGTGTCTTCTACTCCTTTGGCCATGACTGCTCCGCAGACCTGTTGGAAACGCACCAAGAATTCTTGCCGATCCAGGTCGCTTACTTTCAAAGCCGCAGATCCCGTTTCATCTCCAAGCACCAGGGCAACTACCACCGCCATGGTGTCAGCATGTTCGGTATTCAGGTAGCGTAGTGCTCGCTTAGCCGCTGCCGTTACGATTTCTCGCGATAATGCGGGGGCAGGATTCCCTACCGTCACATAGGCGCGGTAGCAAGGCATTTCGATAATCAGTTCCCGCAAACAATCAACCAGGGAGCGGAAGGTGTAATCCCGCAAACGGAAATCATTTTGACAGATTTTCCATACTAACTGTCCGATACGGCGGACTTCCGCTGCCAGGGAGGTATCGATAATCTGGGCTTTGGCTTCGCGCTGCATTTGCGGATAGGACGAGGGCGAATCTGCCGTCAAAGTCTGCATTAGGGTTCCTAGCGGCAAAGATGCGCGAGGGTCGACCTGTAGGGCGGTTAGCCGCCAGGAAGTGTCGTACCCGGTAGTGCCAGCAATTGGCCAGTCACTAGGTAAGCGTTCGGCGTCCTCGAGAATCTTTTCTGCCGCGATCCAAGCGCCCCCGGTGGCCTCAGAGAGCCAGTGGAAATAGCCGGCCGGGTCGGCTAGTCCGTCGGGATGATCCACCCGGAAGGCATCGATGTAGCCGGCGTTGAACAGTTCCAGGAGTAAGGCGTGGGTAGAGTCAAATACGTCGCGTTCTTCTACCCGCAGTGCCGCTAGGGTGTCGACGTCGAAGAATCGACGATAGTTAAGCTCTTCATCAGCTACTTTCCAATGCGCTAAGCGGTAGTGTTGCCGTTCTACCAGTACTTCTAATGGTAGAGATTCAGTGCCCTCCGTCACCGGGAAATAGTGGTCATAGTAGCGCAGAATCCACTGCTCGCCCCGTTCGGGCTCCGTAGGAATTACCATCTGCTCTAGTTTGAGCTCTTGGTCAGCTAAAACTTGCCCGATTCGTTTTCCGAGGACGGGCATCAGAATCGGTTGATCAATATCGATATCGAACCAGTGAGCATAGGGGGATTCCTTCCCCCTCTTGAGCACCGACCACATCGGGCGGTTAATCCAGACTGGAGTCGGTACCGCCATATGGTTAGGAACCAGGTCGACAACCAGTCCCAATCCTTCCTGGTGGGCGGCATCGGCGAGTTCTTCAAACTGGGTACGCCCACCCAATTCTTTAGAAATATGGGTGTGGTCTACTACGTCATAGCCATGCATCGATCCGGGGACCGCTTGCAAAATGGGGGAGAGGAATAGATCGGTGATTCCCAGGTTCCGCCAGTATCTCAGGTGCTCGCGGGCATCTTTAAAGGTAAAATCTTCACTCAGCTGCAGGCGATAAGTGCTGATAGGGAGATGTTTTCCCTGAGTGGGCAGGTGGGGATGCTGACTGTTCATCGAGGTTCTCCTTATTCCTCCACTACTTCGCGGATAAGTACCACTACCGAGCGGTCTAGCAGCTCGAGTTGGTCATTAGCTCCATATTCGATTTCCTCTTCAGTATCGCTGCCGGGAAGGTCTTCCATAGTAGAGATCGCGACTTTCCAGCCGGAGCCGTGCCCTTCCGGTATCTGGAAGGTGCAAGGCTCCGGGTCGGCGTTAAATAGCAACAGGAAAGAGTCATCAACAATGCGTTGTCCGCGCGAATCCGGTTCGCGAATCGCTTCTCCGTTTAAGAAAATCATCAGGGAGCGTGCTTCTTCATTGTTCCAGGCTTCTTCGGTCATCTTTTGTCCATTGGGAGCAAACCAGTTGATCTCGCCCAGATCGGATTGCCCGCCGCGCGAGGGAGCCCCGGCAAAGAAACGGCGGCGATGGAATACCGGATGGTCATTTCGGAACTTAATCAGGTGTTTGGTGAACTCTAGGAGTTTATTTCGATAGTCGTCCTCATCAGCATCCTCGAAGGACCAATCCATCCAAGAGAGTTCATTGTCTTGGCAATAGGTATTGTTGTTTCCCTTTTGGCTGCGGGCAATCTCGTCTCCCATAGGCAGCATCGGTACCCCTTGGGAGAGGAATAGGGTAGTCAGGAAGTTACGGTGCTGACGCGCCCGAAGTTTATTAATTTCCGGGTCATCGGTGGGACCTTCCACCCCGCAGTTCCAGGAGCGGTTATGGGATTCCCCGTCGCCTCCGCCCTCGCCGTTAGCCTCGTTATGTTTCTCGTTATAGGAAACCAGGTCGTGCATCGTAAAGCCATCATGGGCGGTTACGAAGTTGATAGAGGCATTCGGGCGGCGTCCACTTTGTTCATATAAATCGGCGCTGCCACAGAAACGGGAGGCGAACTCAGGTAGTGTGGCATAGTTGCCGCGCCAAAAATCGCGAACCGTGTCGCGGTATTTTCCGTTCCATTCGCTCCACATGGAGGGGAATCCGCCTACCTGGTAGCCGCCATCTCCTACGTCCCAAGGTTCGGCGATTAGCTTTAGCTGGGAAAGCACCGGATCTTGGTGGATAATATCGAAAAATGCCGACAGCTTGTCCACATCGTGCAGCTCGCGTGCCAAGGTAGAGGCAAGGTCGAAGCGGAAACCATCTACGTGCATCTCGATTGCCCAATAGCGCAGGGAATCCATAATCAGTTGCAGCACTGCTGGCGAACGCATGAGCAGTGAGTTTCCGGTTCCAGTAGTGTCAAAATAGTGTTCTTTATCGTCCTCTACCAGGCGATAGTAGGAGGCGTTATCTAGCCCCTTGAAAGACAAGGTTGGCCCCATATGGTTGCCTTCGGCGGTGTGGTTATAGACCACGTCCAGGATTACTTCGATCCCCGCCTGGTGGAGGTTTTTCACCATTTGCTTGAACTCTTGAACCTGTCCATCAACCACATCTTGGGAGCGGTACTGGGCGTGGGGAGCAAAAAACCCGATGGTGTTATATCCCCAATAGTTTGACAGGCCACGTTCTTGCAAGGTGGAGTCATTAACGAACTGGTGTACGGGCATCAGTTCAATAGCATTTATCCCCAGTTCTTTCAGGTATTCGATGGTCACCGGGTTGGCGATCCCCGCATAGGTGCCGCGTTCTTTTTCCGGAATCTGTTCATTAAGCTTGGTGAAGCCTTTTACGTGCGCCTCGTAAATGACGAGTTTATGTAGGTCGTGTCCGGGTGGGCGGTCATTTCCCCAATCAAAATAGGGCGTAGTTACCACCGAAACCGCCATATCGGGTAAGGAATCATCGTGGTTAGGCTGGCTGGGGTCGTTCCAGTCATAGGAATAGAGTGATTGCTTGGCTCCCACGGTGCCATCGGTGGCCTTCGCATAAGGATCCAGGAGGAACTTGTTGACATCACAGCGGTGTCCTTGTTCCGGATCGTAAGGGCCTTCTACCCGGAAACCATAACGCTGCTCATCTCGCAGTCCCGGAATATAGCAATGCCACACATGGTGGTCGACTTCGCGGAGCTCAATGCGCTCTTCGCTACCATCTTCTGCAATTAAACAAAGATAGACTTTAGTTGCGACCTCGCTAAATACTGCAAAGTTTACCCCGGCACCGTCATAGGTAGCGCCGAGCGGATACGGTTTCCCTGGCCAAATTTCCATACATCTAGCCTGTCACAAAACGCGCCATTTGGCAGTCACTCGCGCCTATTAACTCACCCTGGGGTAATTCCCACATTCCGGCATCCTTCTGTCTACGATGGAAAACCGCCGCATTTACTCCGGATTTACACCGAGCTTTATCTACCGCAAGGAGCAGTTTGCGCCCGTCCTTGTGTTAGAGGTAGTTGAGCAAACGGTTACGGATTCACAGAAAACATTTGTTAAGTGTGCTTTATTTGTTTTGTTTAACTAACTATACTTAGTGCTTGAAGCGTCGGGATTTGGAGAAGCAGCTAAAGAAAATAGCCAGTGAGCGCGGCGAATCCCTGGTCGTAAAAGAGGGTGGTTCTCACTCGAAAGTATTTATCGGTGAGCAAATGATAACGGTTCCCCGTCACCGTGAAATATCGGAAATGACCGCTAAGGCAATCATTAAGGAGGCAGAGAATGGGTAACAATAAAGAAATTCAAGCCCGGGCCGTAAGAGATGGAAAGTGGTGGACAGTATTTGTTGAAATTGACGGGAAAGAACATGCCACCCAGGGAAAAACCTTGAAAGAAGCTCAATCCATGGCCGAAGATTTGGTTCGCATCTGGGCAGAGGCTCTAGAACGTCCAGAACTTTCCAAACTTCCGGTGAAACTAACTATCGATGGGAAGTTGGGGGAAGAAGTAGCTGAAATTCAAGAGAGTCAGGCGGCTGCAGCTCAGATTGCCGCCAGATTGAAGCGCACCCAAAAGACTTTGGTGGATTCCATGCGGGCAGAGGGAATCAAGGTTGCTGATATCGCGCAATTACTGGGAATCACTAAAGGAAGAGTTTCCCAAATTTCTCGCTCGTGAATCAGCGCTTAGATTTTTCCACTAGCGGTATGTGGTCGGGGAGAGTGTGTTTTTGAGGTTACTACCGCATATGGATATTTCATCTCCCCGGTTGGTAAACACGGAAACTTTAGCGGCGATGCGGGGGAGCTACGGATCGTCATAGAGTAGGAGTGATGCATTTTTCACAGCGAGTGAGTCTTTCTGAGCCCAACGCCATCACCTTGGCGGCGGGGAAACTGCGCGCGCAGGGGCAGCAGCTGATAAACATCTCTGACTCGAACCCCACTCGTCATGGGCTGGGCAATACAGAGCATCCCTACCAAGCTGATCCGCGTGGGTTAGGCGTCGCGCGTCGCGCCCTCGCCGATTTCCTTTCCCAGCGGGATCAGCGCGAGGTTGCCCCCGATAACCTATATCTGCTCAGTTCCACTTCGCAAGGCTACAGCTGGCTGATGAAACTGCTATGTGATCCCGGTGAGGCAGTGCTGGCGCCTACTCCGGGATATCCGCTAATAGAGGCCTTAGCTAACTTAGAAAATGTGCAGGTAGCGTCCTATAGTTTTGCTTGGTTAGGGCGGAAGTGGGAACTGGATCCGCTCTCCCTGCCTGCTGCTGGTGTTTCCCCACGTCCGCGAGCCCTAGTGGTCATCAATCCTGGCAATCCCACCGGCGCCTATTTGGATAGGGGAGAGCGGGAGAGAGTGCAAGAATATTGCGCCGAAAATAATCTGCCCCTGATCGCCGATGAGGTGTTTTTTAACTTCCCCTTGCCAGCGGCTCCGCAATCTCGCGCCCGCCTGGCCGGTAGCCCCGAAATCCTCACCTTCGCCCTCGACGGGTTATCGAAAAATCTATGCGCGCCGGGAGCTAAAGTTGCTTGGCTGGAGGTATCGGGCCCGGAGTCGCAAGTAGCGGAGGCGAAAGCGTATTTAGATATCATCGCGGATGCGTTTTTACCGTTCAGTGATATTTTGGCGGCGCAGTTGCCGGACTTCTTGGAGGAAATTCCGTCTCAGTCGGCGCGAACTCGCGAGCGTTGCGCTGCCAACTTGGACACCTTGCAAAGTTTGGTAGGGGAGGATCCAGTTAGTCCGGTAACGGTGATGTCCCCGCAGGGAGGCTGGAACGTTCTCTTGCGCTTCCCTTCCCATATTGACGAGGACGAGCTCGTCGAAAACCTCTTGAAAGACTATGGAATCTACTGTCAGCCCGGCTACTTCTTTGACTTACCCTTCAGGGGTACCATCAGCCTGTCACTACTGCTACAGCCAGATTCTTTCCGCAAAAATGCCGCCAAAGTTTTACGTACCATCACAGCCTTGAGCTAGGGGATATTGTTCGGGAAGTTATTGGCAAGTATTGCTTCAGCTGCTGCAATCCATATTGCCAAATTGGTGAATATACCGTAAGAGCGTGTTTGTATATAGGGGTTTACGATTCTTGTTTATACCCATATACTTTAACTATGAAGCGCAGGGATTTACTCAAGTGACTAGACAAAATAGCCAAAGCAAAGGGGCTAGATCTAGTCGCTAGCGAAGGAGGGAATCATACGCGTGTCAGTATCGGGAAATGGGCAAGCGTTATTCCTCGGCACCGGGAAGTAAACGAGATACTGGCTAAGGCAATAATCAGGAACGCAGAAAGGGGAGCGGAATGAATATCGAGGCACAGGCTATCCGTGACGGTAAATGGTGGATTGCTTTTTTCGAGATCGATGGTCGCCAGCATGGTACCCAGGCAAAAAGCTTGAAACGTCTGGAATATATGGTTAAGGACGCGGCCGCCCTCCTGACTGAGAAAAGTCCCGATAGTTTTAGCGTGACTATTTGCTTAAAAGATTCCCGCCTTGCAGGGCTGGTTGCTGGCTATTCTGCTGCTAGTGAGGCAGAGGCGGCGGCTAGCAAAGAGCTTGCTTCCGCTTCTCCGGGAGCGGTCCTGGTGGTGATGCGCGGGAAAAATATGTCTATGGAGGATATCGGAACTCTCCTGGGAATAACCAAGGGCAGGGTATCTCAATTAGCAAAAGCTTGACCCGGGAAAATGCCGCTAAAGTTTTGCGTACCGTGACTGCCTTGAGCTAGGGGGGTAGTCGGTTCTCGTCCTCCTCCCGGCGGTTGGGGGAGTGTCTTGATTAGTTTGCTTTTACTTGAATGCTTCTAGAGCTGCTGGTTCCAGATCGCCACCAGCAACCCAGTCCCTAACTGTTTCCTTAATTTCTTCAGATA
>OBZH01001557.1_pt1 | contig 13108 bp, 9 predicted proteins | sample 1476881 | NCBI WGS metagenome assembly OBZH01 (sample SAMEA2580230, study PRJEB22360) | human gut metagenome | biome: human gut; feature: human-associated habitat; material: faeces | place: Denmark | collected 2008/2010 | reverse complement strand
ATAAGGGAAAGTCTGCTGGTTAACTCAAATTGAAGGAATTAAATGACTATCCCTAATTAGAGAGATATAAATATTCATAAGTTTTGATTTACGATCAGACGATTTACGAGGTACGGTACAATGATATGACTTCGCCTATTTCGCAGTATCTTTATTCACTGAATCCGGCAGTGCTTTTGTTTCCGGTTGGGGCGGACCGCTACTCGCTTCCTCGTCCACATAGAAAATACCTTCAATATTACGAATGGTATATATAGTCATTTGCTGGTTCGAGTCGAAGCCGTGTCCTGTGATAATTCTGTCCGGTTGCTGAATACGTATAAACTTGTCGGAATACACTTTTTGAGTGGCCTCATTCCAGTAGAGCAGTTCGGTATTAAAACGCTCTCCTTTGCGGTTCTGTATATCCACATTCCCTATCAGCTTCCAAAGCCTTTCTTTGTCATAATAATAGGCAGTATCTGCTTTAATACTGGCTTCTACATTAAAGATAGAGTCGAACTGCTCCATATACACACCTTTTTCAAACGCCCAATACGAAGGCTTTTTACGGTCGTACATCATCCACTCTTCCGTGTTCACCCTATAACGTGTCACTCCGGAATCGGAAATAAGGGTAGTAACTCCCAATGTGGTCATCACCGGAAGAGAATCACGTTCTGTGATAGCCTCTCCCATAGCTTTCTGTTTTCCGCCACAGGAAGATAATAAAAGAAGCATAACAACCACCCCGAAGGTGATTGTTATGCTCATGCTTTTATGCAACAAACGGTTTCTTCGTTTTCGCAACATACGGTTATCTAATCGTTGTAGTCTCTCCTATCCAACCGCCGATAGTGATGCGGTCGCCTTGCTTGTAACCTAACATAAACAGGTCTTTAGCTTGTGGAGTATGACCAGAATATCTACCGATCAAGCTGTTAGCTTCTTCAGCTACGCTCGGATCTACTTGTTTTGCACGTTGCAGTTTGTCGATTACTGCAAAGTAAGTACACTTGTTCAAAGCTGACTCGTCGCTCCAGTTAGGGCTCATTGCATACAGATTGGCAATCAGGATATATGGAGCACCATAGTTTTCGTTGAACCCGATAGCTTTCTGGCAATATGCTCTTGCTTGAGACAGTTTTTTAGCAGAAGCCAATACAGCTCCGGCAGCGTATGCTTTTTCAGCTTTCTTCACGTTGTCAGTTTCCAATCCAATGGCTTCGTCGAAGAATTTGACAGCACCGTCGATGTCACCTTTCTTAAATGCTTGGTAAGCACATCCGGTAGCGGCATCTGCACTAGGCTCTATTTTGTACACATAGAAAGCAGCCTGTTGATAAGCTTCGCTTTCCGTACATCTCATCATTTTCATGATGTCGATTACTTTCTTCAAGTAAGCCAGGTCTGTTTGGTTAGCTTCTACTTTCGGTCCATAGATGTTTTGCAGTGATTCGCAATCAGCCGTTCCGCTGTTTACAAACAAAGCAACCAGATTATCTTTGATACCTTGCAAGTTTTTCTTCTTTGCTTCGTTCGTTTCAGCAGCAATAGCAGCATCAGCATATTCAGAAGCAGCCAGATAATCCTGAATGAATTGTTCCTTATGGTTAGGATCTGTTTTCAGTTTATCCAAAGACATTTGCAGGAAATAGAAGATAGTAGCGGCAGCAGATTCAGCTTTTACTGCATTTACCGACTGGCTCAACCATTGATAAGCCTGATTGACATCAATTTTCGGAGCGAAAGCGATGTAATCTACTGCTTTGATGCCCAGAGCTTCATCAGCAGAAGACACTTTTGTACCTTTAGCCAAGAACTCATCTGTGTATTTGATACGCAAATCATGCGTATTCATCAGTTCATCAAAATATTTCTGATATTCCGGATTATTCCTATCCTTGATTTGTCCCATCAAGCCTTTCAGAATTTTATATCCGTCAGTAAATGTATAGAAACGAAGCGTCGGGCAGTTTTCCAACACAGCTTTCCAAGGAGTATACGCATCTTTAAAGTTACCTGCACGCACAGCTTCATGCGAGATACTACTGTTCGAGTTACAGTTAGTCGCATCCTGTGCTACCACAGTGGTTGTCCCTGCCGAAAGGAACAACATAGCCACAAGCGTTTTAATTTTCATTGTATCTAAATTTTAGTTGTTATTATTATAGTCGTCTATTCTTTCTCTTCTTACATTCATCTCAATTACTCTACTCTGCGTTTGAAGAACCAACGTTCGTTGAACGTCAATCCGATGCTAACGCGGAAGATATTTTCGTTTACAAAGGTCGATTCCTGTCCACTTACACGAACAAACTGTCCGCTGATGCTAAGGATGGAACGGGAACGAGGCACAGGCAGACCGAAACCGGCAGTTACGCCATATTCGCGGGCTGCGTCTTTACCGCCAATCTTATAATACGGGGTCGTATAATAAGCTCCCAAACGATATTTGATGTGGGATAAATAGGAACGTCCAATCAAATTGGGAATATATTCCGCACCCACTGATATTTTATGACGGTCGCAATACGTGTATGTTTCATTAAAATCTTCACGTACAGCATCATCCGCTGTATTTACGTCAAACTTAGCTTTTGACCACTGCTGCAAACTATAATCCAGACCGACAGTCAAACGTTTGTCATAGTTATATGTAAAGCCGACGCCAAAAGTATTAGGCACTTTAAGTGTAGCATCCCAATCCTGACTGACAGTTGAGCTAGCTTGCGTCGTTACTGTATAATCATTATTCAGTTTATGCTTCGGAGAATATACTGCTCCGATAGTGGCTGAATGTTTTTTGTTAAATTCTTGCGTATATTGCAATCCAAAATCCAGTTTATAATCCGACACTGACACAGCATTCTGCCTAATGTAAGAATAAGCAGAAGCGGTATTCGGATAAAGCTGCGTCAACGAGCGGGTTATATCTCCCCAAAAATAAGAAGCATTCACACCAACAGACAGGTTTTTCAAGACTTTTACACCCGCACCAACATACAGTTGATGTAAACCTCCCTCACCAGTAAGGCTTTTCGTGCTATACGGTGAAGTTTCTGTAGCCTCATTGCTTTCCGATACAGAATATCCCACATTGGAGAACGGCAACAGACCGATACTCATCGCTACCCTCGGATGCAAACGAAATTGCATAGCCAGATAGTCGAAGCTAGAGTTTTTAGCGTTCAGTTTCACACCACCGCCACTAATATTCATATTTTGCAGACTAACGCCTCCTTCAAAAATAAACGTCAACGAGTCAATGGCTGTATACGAAGCAGGATTCAGCGGATTGATCTGTGCTCCATCCCGAAGTCCAAAAGCAATTCCCCCCATCGCCCTGCTGTTACCGAAACTCTGATCGGACAAGTCGCCATAGCCATATCGTGTATAAGGAGAGTTTGTATTATTTTGAGCGATTGCCATTCCGGTAACCATTGTGAGCAATAGCGCCCAAAGCGTGTGTTTAAATCCTACCATTATTATAGTTTAAAATTCTATTTAATCCTTTCAACACTAAAAATCTATCTGCAAAGATGATACTTTTTACGCTGCTATCAAAAGAAAAATCATCTCCGCCCGTTAAAAAAACCAAAAGTTCAGGATATTTATGCTTCATAGACTCAATATAACCTGAAATTTCGTATTCCATACCTTTCAACACCCCGGCGCGTATAGCCGTTTCGGTATCCCGCCCCATGGGGAGTTTGCGCCCGTTGGAGTCAATAAGAGGCAAGCGTCCGGTAAACTGGTTGAGTGCCTTGAAACGCATCTGCATACCGGGAGAAATATTACCACCATGATACTGTCCTTTCGAGTCTATAAACTCGTAAGTAATGCAAGTTCCCGCATCAATTACCAATATATCTCTACGAGGATATTGCTCATTCGCTCCCACCACAGCAGCCATTCGGTCGTATCCCAGCGTTTCGGGAGTTTCGTACAGGTTGGTGACCGGAAGCGGAGTCTTCGAATCGAGCCACAGCAAAGGGAAAGGCAAGGCGACCAAAGCCGCAAGCACCCGTTCGCTTAAATCAATCACGGTAGCTACAATTCCCTGCTCAACCGGGTATTTGGCACAAAGAGCTTCCAGACAATCCAATGACTGATTGGACTCGGTCAGCACTTCCACCATTTCCCCACCGTCAAAGAGGGCAACCTTCGCAGCGGTATTTCCTATGTCGATAATTAAATTCAATGCATTCTTATCTTTTAGCGGGCGCAAAGGTAAAGTAAAAAAAGAGAAATCGAAACATCTGAGAGAAATTATCTTCTTTTTTGGTTCTTCTTCTGTTCTCTCTCTCAAAAAAGTGTGTCGGGCGAACTATATAATATAGAATAATATATATTTTTATTTATATATGCACGGTTGGTGGCACGCCTCCATTTCTCAGCAGGAGATAAATCACTAATTCACAATCAATTATACATGCAAAAGGGGTAGCACGGTTAGTGGCACGCTTTTACGTGTATAATTCCGGTAAAACAGAGGCTCTATTTCACCCAAATGAAGGCTCTATTTACCCCAAACAGAGGCTCTATTTTGATAAAACAGAGCCTCTGTTTCACGAATCCAACAATTCTTTGTATATTCGCTGCCAAAATAAAACGAACCTACTGATGAAACGGTCTTTTTTATATGTAATCTTCTCTCTTTTCCTGTTGCTCCTGCCCATTGGACAAACAACTGCCAACAGCAATGACTCTATCCGTCTTAGCCTGCTGACTTGTGCTCCCGGAGAAGTGATATACACCCTGTTCGGACACACTGCCATTCGTTACGAAAATCCCTCACAAGGGATTGACGTCGTATTCAATTACGGCTTATTCAGCTTTGACATCCCTAACTTCGCTCTCCGCTTCTCACTCGGAGAAACGGACTACCGACTGGGAGTGATCGACTACCCTCATTTTGCAGGAGAATATGCCTATTTCGGACGCAGCGTATGGCAACAAACACTTAACCTGAACAACGAAGAAAAGGCCGAACTAATCCGCTTGTTACAAGAAAATTACCGCCCCGAAAACCGGGTGTACCGTTATAATTTCTTTTACGATAATTGTGCCACCCGTCCCCGCGACAAGATAGAAGAAAGTATTGCAGGCAAAGTGATTTATCCCGTAGAACCGCAAGACGGTTCACGTACCTTCCGCGAGATCGTCCACCAATATTGCAAAGGACATCCGTGGGCACGTTTCGGCATTGATCTATGTATCGGAAGCGAAGCCGATCGGCCTATCACGCAGCGACAGATGATGTTTGCCCCGTTCTATCTAATGGATGCATTTGCCGGCGCACAAATTACCGGTGATTCCATTCAACGCCCGCTTGTAACGGACAGCGAACAGATTGTGGATGCCACTCCCGAAGAAGATGAAAGCTTCTGGATACCCACTCCGCTGCAATCCGCTCTTCTCCTCTTTATACTTACCGCCGCCGCTACCATTTACGGCATCCGCCGACGGACAGGACTCTGGGGAGTCGACCTCATATTGTTCGGTACGGCAGGTATCGCAGGATGTATCCTTGCGTTCCTGGCCCTCTTCTCCGAACACCCGGCTGTCAGCTCCAATTTCCTGTTATTTGTCTTTCATCCGGGCCAGCTTCTTTTCCTTCCTTACATCATATATTGTGTCCGAAAAGGGAAGAAATGTTGGTATTTGACCTTAAATCTTATTATTTTAACACTTTTTATAGTGCTTTTTCCGGTAATTCCGCAAAGATTTGACTTTGCTGTTGTACCTTTGGCACTCTGTTTGCTGATACGTTCAGTGAGCAATCTAATTGTGACATCTAAAAAGAAATAATGAAAGGACTACTAACTTCCCTCATCACCGTACTGACTTTCACCGGGCTACAAGCCCAGTCACTACCTGCCGCCCCTAAATTAGTGGTAGGGCTGACGATTGACCAATTACGTACGGACTATCTGGAAGCTTTTTCGTCACTCTACGGTGAGAAAGGCTTCAAACGTCTTTGGAAAGAGGGAAGAGTGTTCCATAATGCCGAATATACCTTCTGCGGTATAGACCGCGCTTCTGCCATAGCGGCTATTTATAGCGGTACGACGCCTTCCATGAACGGAATTATTTCTCAACGCTGGATGGATGCCTCTACCCTTCGCCCCGTCAACAGCACAGACGACACGGCATTTATGGGGTATTACACCGACCAGACTGTCGCCCCCACCAAACTTCTGACTTCAACCATTGCCGACGAGCTGAAAATAGCGACACAAGGCAAAGGACTCGTATATGCCATTGCACCTGATTGCGATGCCGCACTTTTTGCAGCCGGACATGCCGGAAACGCTGCTTTTTGGCTCAATCCCAACACCGGAAAATGGAGTGGAACCACCTATTATGGAGAGTTTCCGTGGTGGGCAAGCCAATATAACGACCGTCAAGCGATCGATTTCCGTATTGCCGGTATGACATGGGAACCCATATTTCCCCGGGGCATGTACACTTTCCTGCCAGATTGGCGGGATATGCTCTTCAAATATAAATTCGATGATGACCGCAGTAATAAATACCGCCGCTTCATCGCCAGCCCTTTTGTGAATGATGAAGTGAATGCGCTTGCCGAAGAAGCATTGAACAAAAGCTCCATCGGCATGGATGACATTACTGACTTATTGGCACTCACTTATTATGCTGGAAACTATGCGCACAAATCCGTACAGGAATGTGCTATGGAAATACAAGACACCTACGTGCGTCTTGACCGCAGCATTGCCGACCTGCTCGAAGTTCTTGATAAGAAAGTAGGACTGCAAAATGTACTTATTTTCGTCACTTCCACCGGATATATAGACAGCGAATCGCCTGATTCGGGATTGTACAAAGTGCCCGGCGGAGAGTTTTACCTCAACCGTTGTGCGGCTCTATTGAATATGTACCTGATGGCTACGTATGGCGAAGGAAAGTATGTGGAAGCTCACCATAACCAGCAGATTTATCTGAATCATAAGTTATTGGAAAAGAAAGAACTGAATCTGGCAGAGATCCAACAAAAGTCAGCAGAATTCCTGATGCAGTTCAGCGGAGTGAACGAAGCCTATTCGGCTAACCGGCTATTGCTGGGTTCATGGACTCCGGAAATCTACAAAATACGTAACGGCTACCACCGCAAACGTTCGGGTGACCTCGTAATCGATGTCCTCCCCGGATGGACTATCGTCAACGAAAACGGCGGCGACAACAAGGTGGTACGTCATTCCTATATTCCCTCACCGCTGATTTTCATGGGACATTCCGTGAAACCGGCCATTATCCAGACACCTGTAACCATCGACCATATTGCGCCTACACTGGCACATTTTATGCGCATCCGGGCTCCCAACGCCTGTACTTCTGCTCCTATTACCGACCTGCGGTAAAAATTTACTCACAAAAACAGGGAGCAAAACATAAATAAATCAGCATTTTAATGTAACTTTGCGGAGGTTTCTTGATATAAAGATTCCCCAACGCAGATTAACGCAGATTTACGCGGATTAAAAAAAATCCAATTTAATCTTTCCTTTAATCTGCGTAAATCGGCGTTAATCCGCGTTGAAATTGAAATAAATAATAAACTAAATAATATAACATGGGATTTAATGAATTTTTAAGCTCGGTTTTCGGAAACAAATCCACACGAGACATGAAAGAAATCAAGCCCTGGGTGGAAAAGATCAAAGCTGCTTACCCGGAGATTGAAAAACTAGACAACGACGCCCTCCGTGCCAAAACGGAAGAACTCAAAAAATATATCCATGAATCGGCTACTGCTGAACGTGCGAAGGTGGAAGAGTTGAAGGCAAGCATTGAAACTCTCGAACTGGAAGACCGCGAAGAAGTCTTCGCACAAATCGATAAGACAGAAAAAGAAATTCTGGAAAAATATGAAAAAGCACTGGACGAAGTACTGCCTGTTGCTTTTTCTATCGTAAAGGCTACTGCCAAACGTTTTACAGAAAATGAAGAAATCGTTGTAACGGCTACCGACTTCGACCGTCAACTAGCTGCTACAAAAGATTTCGTACGCATCGAAGGCGACAAGGCCATCTATCAGAATCACTGGGTAGCCGGTGGTAACGATACATTGTGGAACATGGTTCACTACGATGTACAGCTCTTTGGTGGTGTCGTTCTGCATAAAGGTAAGATTGCGGAAATGGCAACCGGTGAAGGTAAAACTCTCGTTGCTACCCTTCCGGTATTCCTGAACGCGCTGACCGGAAACGGTGTGCATGTAGTAACCGTGAACGACTACCTTGCCAAACGTGACTCCGAATGGATGGGCCCGCTTTATATGTTCCACGGTTTGAGCGTAGATTGCATCGACCGCCATCAGCCGAACTCCGACGCCCGTCGTCAGGCATACCTTGCCGACATCACGTTCGGTACCAACAATGAATTCGGTTTCGACTACCTGCGTGACAACATGGCTATCAGCCCGAAAGACCTTGTTCAACGCCAGCACAACTACGCCATCGTCGATGAGGTTGACTCGGTATTGATTGACGACGCCCGTACTCCGCTGATTATTTCCGGTCCGGTGCCGAAAGGCGACGACCAACTGTTCGAACAACTCCGTCCGCTGGTAGAACGTCTGGTAGAAGCTCAAAAAGCATTGGCAACCAAATACCTCTCCGAAGCCAAACGACTGATTGCCTCCAACGACAAGAAGGAAGTGGAAGAAGGATTCCTTGCTCTTTATCGTAGCCACAAGTGTCTTCCAAAGAATAAGGCATTGATCAAGTTCCTCAGTGAACAGGGTATCAAAGCCGGCATGCTGAAGACCGAAGAAATCTACATGGAGCAGAACAACAAGCGTATGCACGAAGTGACCGAACCGTTGTACTTCGTCATCGAAGAAAAACTGAACAGCGTAGACCTCACAGATAAAGGTATCGACCTGATCACCGGTAACTCCGAAGACCCGACATTGTTCGTGCTGCCGGATATCGCCGCACAACTTTCCGAACTGGAAAATCAAAACCTAACCAACGAACAACTGCTGGAAAAGAAAGATGAGCTGCTGACTAACTACGCCATCAAATCGGAACGCGTACACACCATCAACCAGTTGCTGAAGGCTTACACCATGTTCGAGAAAGATGACGAATATGTTGTGATCGACGGACAGGTGAAGATTGTAGACGAGCAGACCGGACGTATCATGGAAGGTCGCCGCTACTCTGACGGATTGCACCAGGCTATCGAAGCGAAAGAACGTGTGAAAGTAGAAGCCGCCACACAGACCTTCGCAACGATCACTTTGCAGAACTACTTCCGTATGTATCACAAGCTGTCCGGTATGACCGGTACTGCCGAAACGGAAGCAGGCGAACTTTGGGACATCTACAAATTGGATGTAGTCGTTATCCCGACTAACCGCCCGATCGCAAGGAAGGATATGAACGACCGCGTTTACAAAACCAAACGCGAAAAGTATAAAGCCGTTATCGAAGAAATCGAAAAACTAGTGCAGGCAGGACGTCCGGTACTGGTAGGTACGACTTCGGTAGAAATCTCCGAAATGCTAAGCAAAATGCTTACCATGCGTAAGATCGAACACAGCGTACTGAATGCGAAGTTACACCAGAAAGAAGCTGAGATTGTAGCAAAAGCCGGTTTCAGCTGTGCAGTGACTATCGCTACCAACATGGCAGGTCGTGGTACCGACATCAAGCTGAGCCCGGAAGTAAAAGCCGCAGGCGGTTTGGCCATCATCGGTACGGAACGTCACGAATCCCGTCGTGTAGACCGCCAGTTGCGTGGTCGTGCAGGACGTCAGGGTGACCCGGGTTCTTCTGTATTCTTCGTATCACTGGAAGACGATTTGATGCGTCTGTTCTCTTCTGACCGTATTGCCAGCGTAATGGACAAACTTGGTTTCCAGGAAGGCGAAATGATCGAGCACAAGATGATTTCCAATTCTATCGAACGTGCACAGAAGAAAGTGGAAGAAAACAACTTCGGTATTCGTAAACGTCTGTTGGAATATGACGACGTAATGAACAAGCAACGTACAGTGGTTTACACCAAACGTCGCCACGCTTTGATGGGTGAACGTATCGGTATGGACATCGTGAACATGATCTGGGACCGTTGTGCCAATGCTATCGAAAACAATGATTATGAAGGCTGCCAAATGGAACTGCTTCAGACATTAGCAATGGAAACTCCGTTCACTGAAGAAGAATTCCGTAACGAGAAAAAAGAAAAGTTGGCCGAAAAGACTTTCAACATTGCGATGGATAACTTCAAACGCAAAACTGAACGTCTGGCACAGATCGCTAACCCGGTTATCAAACAGGTATATGAAAACCAGGGACACATGTACGAAAACATCCTGATTCCTATTACAGACGGTAAACGGATGTATAATATCTCTTGTAACCTGAAAGCGGCTTACGAATCGGAATCTAAAGAAGTGGTGAAGTCGTTCGAGAAATCAATCTTGCTCCACGTAATCGACGAAGCATGGAAAGAAAACTTGCGCGAACTGGACGAACTGAAACATTCCGTACAGAATGCAAGCTACGAGCAGAAAGACCCGCTATTGATTTATAAACTGGAATCTGTGACTTTGTTTGACGCTATGGTGAACAAGATCAATAACCAGACTATATCTATTTTGATGCGTGGACAAATTCCTGTACAGGAAGCTCCGGATGAATCAGCTGCACGCCGTGTAGAAGTGCGTCAGGCTGCTCCTGAACAACGCCAGGATATGAGCAAGTATCGCGAAAACAAAGAAAATTTGAGTGATCCGAACCAGCAGGCTGCTGCAAGTCAGGATACTCGTGAACAGCAGAAACGTGAACCGATTCGTGCAGAGAAGACAGTAGGTCGTAACGATCCTTGTCCATGCGGAAGCGGGAAAAAGTATAAAAACTGCCACGGAAAGAACCTTTGATTAATTAATAATTAAAAATTAAAGGTTGGAAATTGTAGGGTAATGTGCTTTATGGCATAGTCTCTCTATATTCAACTTATAAAAGAAAGTCTCAAACGGTTAAAAACTGTTTGAGACTTTCTTTTATTCTTCCAAAGTTGTACTTTTGTTCAAATTACTAAATAGAACAAAACTATGGCAAAATCTTATTCACTGGTTTTCATCGTTTTATTCCTGCTGACTCTGGGTAGCTGTCAGAGTCTGGAACAGATCCCCATTGATTATCTGCAACCTGCCGACTTGAGCTTTCCTCCGCAACTCCGAAAAGTAGCTATTGTGAATAACACCAGCGACGCCCCGGATAATAAACTGATAACAGAGACTGAAAAAATTAAAGAAGGTACACCATTGATAAGTCGTGCAACAGCTTATGCCAATGGAGATCCTAAGACAGCCACTGAATCATTGGCAGAAGAAATAGCACAGCAGAACTACTTCGATGAGGTGGTTATCTGTGATTCTGCCTTACGCGCCAATGATAAACTGGCCCGCGAAAGTACATTGAGCCAGGAGGAAGTGCGTCAACTGGCTTCTAACTTGGGAGTGGACTTTATTATTGCGCTGGAAAACCTGCAACTCAAAGCAACAAAGACTGTCCGCTATCTGGATGAGTTCAACTGCTTTCAAGGAGCAGTAGACGTGAAAGTTTATCCCACGGTGAAAGTTTATCTTCCCGAACGCAGCAGACCGATGACTACGCTCCATCCTAATGATAGCATTTTTTGGGAAGAGTTTGGAGGTACAGCCATAGAAGCCGCCACTCGCATGATTCCCGACAAGCAGATGCTGGAAGAAGCGGCAGCATTCGCAGGAACGGTTCCGGTGAAAAATATTGTCCCTATTTGGAAAAAAGGAACACGGTATCTTTATACTGGTGGTTCGGTTCCTATGCGTGACGCTGCCATTTATGTACGCGAAAATTCATGGGACGACGCATACGAACTTTGGCGTCAGGCTTTCGAAGGTACCAAGAACCAAAAGAAAAAAATGCGGGCAGCTCTCAACATTGCTGTTTACTACGAAATGAAAGATAGTTTGGCTAAAGCAGAAGAATGGGCAGAAAAGGCACAACAACTAGCTAAAAAAATAGATAAAAAGAACATCACAGATAGCCCTCAAGCTACCATTGATGATGTGCCGAATTATTATCTTACTACTTTGTATTTAGCTGAACTAAAGGAGAGAAATGCTCAATTACCCAAGTTAAAATTGCAAATGAGCCGATTTAATGATGATTTTTAAGGAAATTGTGTATCAAATCTTATTTTTTTTATACCTTTGAACTTATAAAAAGAAGGAACCCATGAAATTGAGCCAACAATCATTATCTATTATCGAATCGGCTATCCAAAAGGCAGTCGCTAAATATGTATGTAGCTGTGAACAAACAGTTGTAACCGATATCCATCTCCAACCGGATCAGGCATCGGGACAACTTAATATTTACAACGATGATGATGAAGAACTGGCAAACATCATGATCGAAGAATGGGCTACTTATGAAGGGGATGATTTCCTTGAAAACGTGGAACCTTCTCTTCGCAACATTCTTTGCAGAATGAAGGATGCCGGAGATTTCGACAAAGTGACTATTCTGAAACCTTATTCTTTCGTTTTGGTAGATGAAGAGAAAGAAACCGTAGCAGAATTGCTGTTGATTGACGACGATACCATACTGGTGAATGATGAATTGCTGAAAGGGTTGGATAAGGAGTTGGACGACTTCTTAAAGGATTTGTTGGAAAAATAAAGAAGAATTGTTGGAGAAATAAGATATCGTTCTTTTTGAATAGAGATCGTTCAAGATCCACATATAAAAAGATAATCGGAAGCAATCAGGATATGTCCTTTATTGCTTCCGATTATTTTATATATATTCCCTATTGATTATTTGTTGTATTTGATTGAGATATTAGCAAGTCTAAGCGGCATGAAGCTGGATACCCCTGCCGGGAGTCTGACCGGTCGCAATCTGATGCAAATATTATCACGGTTCAATAAGGCATCCGGCAACTTAAAGTCATAGACTTTATAACCAGGAATGTTCTTCTCCGTCTGTCCACCTGCAGCCGTTCTATCAAACTGTCCCAGAATGGTAAACTCTGAATTATCTACTTTAGGGACAGTCGCGAAATAGGCTTAAAATTATAACAAATTGATTGTCAATGTGAT
>OBZH01001549.1_pt1 | contig 13238 bp, 7 predicted proteins | sample 1476881 | NCBI WGS metagenome assembly OBZH01 (sample SAMEA2580230, study PRJEB22360) | human gut metagenome | biome: human gut; feature: human-associated habitat; material: faeces | place: Denmark | collected 2008/2010 | reverse complement strand
ATCACATTGACAATCAATTTGTTATAATTTTAAGCCTATTTCGCGACTGTCCCTACCTTATTTGTAATAGGTATGATGTTGAGTTTGGGCATGAATGCTCAATCTGTAAAATCAATCTCCGGTACGGTAACCGATGATCAGGGAGAGGCGGTTATCAGTGGTACGGTGAAAGTTAAAAACGGTAGTACAGGAACAATCACTGACATTAACGGTAAATACACTCTCTCTGTTCCTTCCAATGCCACCTTGGTGTTTTCGTATATTGGTTATATCACACAAGAATTTAAAGTCTCGGAATTAAAGAGTAATGTTCTGAACGTAGTTCTGCAATCGGATACGAAAGCACTGGACGAAGTAGTCGTTGTAGGTTATGGTACCATGCGCAAATCAGACTTGACGGGTTCCATTTCCACAGCCAAAGGTAAAGACATGCTGAAAGCACAATCATTCAATGCGCTTGACGGATTGAAGGGTAAAGTGGCCGGTGTGAATATCTTCTCTAATACCGGTCAGCCGGGTGGAGAATCACGTGTCATCATTCGTGGTATTTCTACTATCAACGCATCGGCATCACCGCTGTACGTAGTCGATGGAGTGGTGATGTCAAACTTCGAATTGCTTAATCCGAATGATATCGAATCTATCGAAGTATTGAAAGATGCTTCCTCTGCTGCCATCTATGGTGCCCGTGGTGCGAATGGTGTTATCATGGTGACTACCAAGCGCGGTAATGCAGGAAAAGGAGTCCATGTTTCCTATGATGGTTCATTGTCTATCGGTAAGATGGCTAGAAAAATAGACGTAATGGATGCTAACGAATGGATGTCTACCTTCAAGCAGGGATTGGAAAATGCCAACGAATTTCAAGGCAAGAACTTCACAACTGATCTGTCACAGATATTCACAGACGAACGTTTGTTCAATGCAGACGGTTCTCCGAAATATAATACCAACTGGCAGGATGAAGCATCCCGCACTGCCATCTCTCATAACCATCAGATCAGTATCCAACGTACAGGAGAAGGATCTTCTATCGGAGCATTCATCAATTATACCGATCAACAGGGTATTTTGTTGAATTCTTACTTCAAACGTATCAATGCAAAATTGGCATATGATGACAAACCGACTGATTGGCTGTCTACTTCCGTTAATTTATTAGTAAATCATACTTGGGGTAATAGAACTTCTGATAACCCTTACGGACAAGGCGCATTGCGTACAATGATCGAACAGTTGCCTTTCTTACCGGTTAAGCTGGATGGTGAATATACGCAGACGAACATTATTAATACAAGCTCTATTCTCAATAATCAGACTGATCCTAATAGCGGAAAACAAGGATTCAGCCCGGAAGGTGTAGGTAATCCCGTTGAGTTGCTCGAACGGATGCAGGCTATGCAATATCGTACGCAGATTTTTGGTAATGCTGCTTTGACTTTCCATCTCATGAAAGGATTGGATCTGAAGACCCAGTTCGGTATCGACTATCACAATAATCGTGATGCTAACTATACGCCGTTCACTCCGCGTCCGATGATTAATCAAAGTTCCGAGGGAGCAGCTTCTGCAAATAACTCCAACTCTTTGTATTGGCAGGAAGAAACCTATTTGACTTATGTGAAAGATATAAACAAACATCACATTAATGCAATGGCGGGTATGTCTTGGCAAGAGTATAATTATACCAAATTCGAAGCTTCCGACAGTAAGTATATTGATGACTTCTACGGATATTATAATTTAGGTTCCGGAACGAACCGTCCTTCTGTAGGCAATGATTACGACAAGTGGGCGATGAACTCTTATTTCTTGCGTCTGGCATATTCTTATGACAACAAGTATATGGCTACCGTAACCGGTCGTTATGATGGCTCTTCCAAATTCGGACAGAACAATAAATATGCATTTTTCCCGTCAGTCGGCTTGGGTTGGATGATTTCTAATGAAGACTTTTTGAAAGATAACTCATTGATCAGCAAGCTGAAATTACATACTTCTTACGGTCTGACAGGTAATTCGGAAATTGGTACATATAAATCATTGGCTACGGTGAGCCAGTCGAATACGATCATTGGTGATGCTCTGCATGTAGTGTCTTATCTGGACAATATGCCTAATCCGGACCTGAAATGGGAAAAGACAGGACAGTGGGACTTAGGATTCGAGTTGGGTTTATTCAATAACAGACTGAATTTCGATATTTCCTATTATTATAAGTATACTTCGGATTTGTTGCTCGACCGTCCGGTTCCTGAATCAACAGGTTACTCTTCCATTATGGATAATATTGGAGCCGTTTCCAATCGTGGTGTAGATATTCTGGTTACAGCATATCCTATTCAGACACATGATTTCCAGTGGACTTCCACTCTTAATTTAGGTTTCAACAAAAACCGTGTAGAGAAGTTGGATGAAAGTGCATCTGTTGATCCTGTCACCGGTAAGCGTCAGATTACGACCGACGGTTTTGTGGGTTACGATATGTTGATTCGTGAAGGTGAAGAGCTTTCCTCTTTCTATGGTTATAAGCGTGCCGGTATTTACGATGGTATTCCGTCTAACTGGGATCCGGAGACAATGAACATACCTTCCACTATTGGTGAAAAGGTAACTTATAAGAAACGCGAAATTATCGGTAACGGATTACCTGACTGGATGGGCTCATTCATCAATACCTTCAATTATAAAGGATTTGATTTGACTTTAGACTTCCAGTTTACATGGGGGGTGGACGTGATGCAAGAATATTATCACTCTACTGTAGCCCGTTTCCTAACTAACGGTATAGACCGTCTTTATAAGGAAGCATGGCATCCAACTCTCAATCCGTCGGGTAAAGAACAGGCAATTCGTCTGAATAACTTTGGTCAGGGAGCTAATAACCAGGCAGATGATGACTGGGTTTGCAATGGTTCTTATTTGCGTTGTAACATGATTCAGCTCGGATATACCTTCAATCCGACACTGATTAAGAAGATCGGTCTGTCTTCATTGCGTTTGTATGCGAATGTGAATAACGCATTCCTGATTACTTCTAAGGACTATAACGGATATGATCCGGATAACTCATCTCGTTTAGGTGACAACAAATGGGGGGCTAACCGCCAATTCTTCACCTATCCGCGTCCGAGAACGTTTACGTTCGGTCTTAATGTAGCATTTTAATTCACCGTTATAAAAACTATAAGAATTATGAAACTATTAAAAGTATATATATCTGCATTTTGTATGTGTTCACTTTCTGTGTTGCTGAATTCATGCGACGATTTCCTGAAAGAAGAACCATTGGATATGAAGTCATCTGACCAATTCTGGAAGACGAAAGCTGATGCGGAGTCGGGTGTGAACGCATTGTATTTCGGTGGTGTACCTTATTTACACAACACTGATGTAGGCGGTGGCTGGACTCCTAAAGCGACAATGTGGGGTGGTATTGTGTCCGGATTATACGTTGATAAGCGTAAGGATAGAACATTTACTACGGCATCCGAAGGGTGTAATTTCAATATTGAATCTTTTGATGATATTGCAATGAAATACTGGCATGAGTTTTATAAAGGTATTTCACGTGCCAACTTTGTTATTGCCAATATTCCGACAATGACCGGTGTGCTGGATGAAGCTACTATTAATAATTATGTGGCTCAAGGTAAATTCTTCCGTGCATATGGATATTTCTGGCTGGTCAAAGAATTTGGTGGTGTTCCTTATATTTCAGAACCTTACACATCTACAGAAGGTATGTACAAAGAACGTCTTTCTGCTGAAGAGGTTTATAAGAAAATTGAAGCCGACTTGCTGGATATTGTCAACGGGGATGCATTGCCGAATAAAACGTTTTATGATAATGGCTGTTATGTCACTAGGGCAATGGCGCAGACTTTGCTGGCACAAGTTTATTTGCAATGGGCTGGTGCACCGTTAAACGGTGGAACAGACTATTATGGAAAAGCAGCGCAGATGGCTTTGAAAGTGATCAATGATAGTCCTCACGAACTTATTCATCCAAATGGAACGACTGATGATTTGAGCTCGGCATATAATGTAATCAAGACTACGAAAAGTTCTGCAGAAATCATTTATGCTAAAGAATATAATTATAGTGATTATAGTGTAGGTAACTCTTATGCTTGTCGTTCTATTGGTACAGATGCTTTCCAATGGGGAGTGTTCCATCCGGGAGGAGACGTGCTGTATAATGCATACCTTCCCTGTGATATGTTGCTTAACAGCTATGCCTCTAATGATATTCGAGGACATGAGAAACAGTTCTTCTTTAAGAAATATACCGATGCTGCAGGAAAGACTTATACTTTGAACAATGCAGGCAACTGGGCGTGGTTTGATGAAAATGCTTTGATTAGCGGTCACGACGGTGATTATAATATGCCGGTATTCCGTTTTGCGGAAGTCTTGCTGATTGCGGCCGAAGGTCTGGCACGTACAAATCATGAAGATAATGCTGTCGGTGGAGCTAAATATTATCTCAATCAAGTGCGTAAACGTGCTGGATTGGCAGATGAGACGGCTACAGGAAATGATTTAATACAATCGATTTTGACTGAACGTTTACATGAGTTACCGTTGGAATTTAAGATTTGGGACGACATTCGCCGTACTCGTTTGTATCCGGAAGCATCTACAGAATCAGGAAAATTGAAATGGACTGCTCTTGCATCGGCTCAAATCCAAAACAAGCCAGATGGAAGCACAAGAGCCGGTGCCATTCCTGAATATGCTTTGTTATGGCCTATCCCGTTAGATGAAATTCAGGCTAATCCTGCGTTGGAAGGACATCAGAACCCGGGATGGAATTAATTAGGTAATAATAAATATTTGTTTCTGATAGAATTGGAGAGAGGGTAAAGGCTAATTATCCTCTCTCTATTGCTTAAACGGTTAGTCTTTCGGTTGTACTCTCATTGTATACACATAAATATTATGTTTTGATTCTCAGTTGTTTAACTTGTACTCTCGTTGACACTCGTTTCCTTTGGTTGACTATACTGCTATTTTTTCTTATTTTGGCGTATCAGAGGACTGATAATTGCTGAAAGATGCTTTAATTTGTAACATAAATAAAAAAGACTTGATAATCTAGTATTAATAGTTTAATTCGTAGACCATGAACAAAAAGAAACTACTATCTTTCGCAATAGCCCTGCTATTGGGAGTTTCCTCTACCTTTGCACAAAAGCAACCGGTAGACTATGTGAATCCTTTAATGGGGACTGATTCGAAAATATCACTATCCAATGGAAATACATATCCCGCCATTGCGTTGCCTTGGGGAATGAATTTTTGGATGCCACAAACCGGAAAGATGGGTGACGGTTGGGCTTACACTTATGCATCCGACAAAATCAGAGGTTTCAAGCAAACCCATCAGCCCAGTCCGTGGATCAATGACTACGGTCAGTTTTCAATCATGCCGATGACTAAACAGTTGAAGATTGATCAGGATAGTCGTGCTTCCTGGTTCTCTCACAAAGCAGAGAAAGCCACTCCTTATTATTATAGTGTTTATTTGTCAGAGTATGACATGACAACTGAAATAGCTCCGACAGAACGTTGTGCACATTTTCGTTTCACTTTCCCTGAAACCTCCGATGCCTATGTGGTAATAGATGCTTTCGATCGTGGTTCGTATGTGAAGGTGATTCCCGAAGAAAATAAAATAGTTGGTTATACGACACGCAATAGTGGCGGTGTTCCTCAAAACTTTAAAAATTACTTTGTGATAGAGTTCGACAAGCCTTTTACTTTCAATAAAGTATGGGCAGACTATCATTTGGTTGAAACACATCTCGAACTACAATCCAATCACGTGGGTGCTGCTATCGGATTTTCGACGAAAAAAGGAGAACAAGTGCATGCAAAAGTGGCATCCTCATTCATCAGCCCCGAACAGGCGGAACTGAACTTGAAGGAAATTGGTAATAAGACTTTTGAACAGACAAAAGAGGCCGGTCGTAAGGCATGGAACAATGTCTTGGGGCGTATCAAGGTTGAAGACAGCGATGAGAACCGTATGCGTACGTTCTACTCTTGCTTGTATCGTTCGGTGTTGTTTCCCCGTATGTTTTACGAGGTAAACGGTAAGGGAGAAACTGTGCATTACAGCCCCTATAATGGTGAAATCCGTTCGGGATATATGTTTACCGACACTGGATTCTGGGATACTTTCCGTTGCTTGTTTCCATTTGTTAATTTGATATATCCTTCAATGGGTGAGAAGATGCAGGAAGGCCTGTTGAATACCTATCTTGAAAGTGGATTCTTTCCTGAATGGGCAAGCCCGGGCCATCGTGGTTGTATGGTTGGGAACAATTCAGCTTCTGTAGTGGCGGATGCCTTCATGAAGAATGTAACCAAAGCGGATGCAGAAAAAATGTACGAAGGCCTACTGAAAGGGGCCAATAGCGTACATCCGAAAGTTTCTACTACCGGACGCCGTGGATATGAATATTATAACAAACTGGGCTATGTGCCATACGATGTGAAAATTAATGAGAATGCGGCACGCACATTGGAATATGCATACGATGACTGGTGCATTTACCGTATGGGTGAAAAATTAGGCCGTCCGGCAGAAGAACTGGATGTTTATAAGAAAAGGAGTCAGAACTACCGTAATCTGTTCGATCCGGAAACTAAGTTGATGCGGGGAAAGAATTCCGACGGAACTTTCCAGACTCCTTTCAATCCTTTTAAATGGGGAGATGCCTTTACGGAAGGAAATAGTTGGCATTATACATGGTCGGTATTCCACGATGTACAAGGACTGGTTGACCTGATGGGCGGCAAGAAGATGTTTGTCAGTATGCTTGATTCTGTATTCAATCTTCCTCCTGTATTTGATGATAGCTATTATGGAGGAGTGATTCACGAGATTCGTGAAATGGAAATTGCTAACATGGGTAACTATGCACATGGCAACCAACCTATCCAGCACATGATCTACTTGTATAACTATGCCGGCGAACCGTGGAAAGCCCAATATTGGTTGCGTGAGACGATGAACCGCCTCTATCTTCCTACTCCGGACGGTTATTGTGGAGATGAAGATAACGGTCAGACTTCGGCTTGGTATGTATTTACTGCATTGGGATTTTATCCGGTATGTCCGGGCAGCAATGAATATGTGATGGGAGCTCCTTACTTTAAGAAAGCAACGATTACACTGGAGAACGGCAAGAAATTGGAAATCTCCGCCCCGAAGAATAACGATGATAATCGTTATATTCGTTCATTGAATTATAATGGCAAGAATTATACAAAGAATTATCTGAACCATTTCGATCTGTTGAAAGGCGGTCGTCTGGTGTTTGATATGGATAACAAACCGAATAAGGGAAGAGGTATCAACGAATCAGACTTCCCGTATTCATTCTCTCGTGACGCAAAGTAAGCTGATATGAATAATTTGAGAAAGAAAGTATTGATGATGACTATGGCGGCAGTAACTTTGTCCGCCATAGCTCAACAGCCGGTAGACTATGTGAATCCGATTATCGGGACCAATGGGATGGGGCACACTTTTCCCGGTGCTTGCACTCCTTTCGGATGGGTACAGTTGAGTCCGGACACAGACACAATTCCGCATAATATAAATGGAGCTTATCAGAAAAATGCCTACGAGTATTGTGCTGGTTACCAATATAGGGACAAGACCATTGTTGGCTTCAGTCACACTCATCTTAGTGGTACGGGACATTCTGACTTGGGAGACATCTTGTTGATGCCTGCTGTTGGCGATGTGAAGTTAAATCCCGGTCGGGCGGATTATCCGGAAGAGGGATACCGTTCACGTTTTGACCATGCTACAGAAAAAGCTGTTCCCGGATATTATGAAGTGATACTGGACGATTATGGCATTAAGGCCCAACTGACAGCAACACAACGGACGGGTATACATAAATATACCTTCCCGAAAGGAAAAGATGGTCATTTGATTTTGGATCTGGTGCATGGTATTTATAATTATGACGGCAAAGTTCTATGGGCCAATTTGAGAGTCGAAAACGATACTCTGTTGACCGGATATCGTATCACCAATGGATGGGCGCGTACGAATTATACCTATTTTGCTATCTCTTTGTCACAGCCGATTAAAGACTACGGATATAAGGATAAGGAAAAAGTATTGTACAATGGCTTTTGGCGTCGTTTCAAGATGGAAAAGAACTTCCCTGAAATCACAGGTCGAAAAATTGTGGCTTACTTTAATTTCGATACGGCTAACAATTCGGAACTGGTCGTAAAAGTGGCATTGTCGGCAGTCAGTACGGAAGGGGCCATTAAGAATCTGCGTGCCGAGGCTTCCGGAAAGAGTTTCGAACAGTTGGCGGAAGCTGCTCGTACAGATTGGAATAGCGAACTGGAGCATTTCGAGATCGAAGGTACGCCCGATCAGAAAGCAATGTTCTATACTTCCCTTTACCACACCATGATTAATCCGTCTGTGTATATGGATGTAGACGGTTCCTATCGTGGGCTGGATCATAACATACACCGGGCGGAAGGATTTACCAACTACACTATATTTTCCCTTTGGGATACCTATCGTGCGGAACATCCTTTCTTGAATCTGGTGAAACCGGGACGCAATGCGGATATGGTGGAATCCATGATTAAACATGAGCAACAAAGCGTGCACGGAATGTTGCCGATATGGAGTCTGATGGGAAATGAAAACTGGTGTATGAGCGGTTATCATGCTGTGTCTGTACTGGCGGATGCAATAACCAAAGGCGTCTTTTCGAATGTGGATGAGGCATTGGCGGCAATGGTCAGTACATCCACCGTTCCGTATTATGAAGGTATAGCTGATTATATGAAGCTGGGATATATTCCGCTTGACAAAAGTGGTACAGCAGCCTCTTCTACTTTGGAGTATGCATACGACGATTGGACTATCTATCAGACAGCTTTGAAGGCAGGTAACAAGGAAATAGCGGAGACTTACCGAAAGCGTGCCCTCAATTATCGTACTATCTATGATACAAGTATTGGTTTTGCACGTCCCCGTTATAGTGACGGTTCTTTCAAGAAAGAGTTTGATGTATTGCAAACCTATGGTGAAGGTTTTATCGAAGGCAATTCATGGAATTTCTCTTTTCATGTGCCACACGATGTATTTGGCATGATCGACTTGATGGGAGGAGAAGGGACGTTCGTGCAGAAACTGGATGAACTGTTCTCCATGCATCTGCCGGAGAAGTACTATGAGCATAATGAGGATATTACGGAAGAATGTTTGGTCGGCGGATATGTGCATGGTAATGAACCGAGCCACCATGTTCCTTATCTATATGCGTGGACTTCCCAGCCGTGGAAATCACAGTACTGGCTGCGTGAGATTCTGAATAAGATGTATAAGAATGATATTAACGGATTGGGTGGAAATGATGATTGCGGACAGATGTCAGCATGGTACCTTTTCTCCGTGATGGGTTTCTATCCGGTTTGTCCTGGTACAGACCAGTATGTATTGGGAGCGCCCTACCTACCTTATCTGAAGATGACGCTTCCTAATGGAAAGACATTGGAGATCAAAGCGCCGGGTGTCAGCGATAAGAAACGTTACGTGCAGTCGCTGAAATTGAACGGTAAGGTATACGACAAGATGTACATTACACATGAAGACATTTTGAAAGGAGGCGTGCTTGAATTCAAGATGGGGGCGTCACCTAACAAACGTCGCGGATTATCACCGGAGGATAAACCTTATTCATTAACTAACGGAATCAACGAATAATCAATAAAGGAGTATGAAAAAGATACATTTAATCTATGCAGCCTGCCTGCTGGTAGGTATGGGGGCTTGTGCTGCAAGTGTGCAAAAACAGGTGAAGGATAGTTCTGATGTATGGAAAGAGTACAATACAGGTGCTGTATTGTTTGAGGATAAAGCACCGGAAACGCTGGGATCGGACATTTACCACCGGATCATTCCCGATGCTGAATCGTACATCAAGGAACAGGCACGTACTGTATTAGCTACTCTTTACAATTCTCCGGAAGATAGTATTCCCGCAGTGCACAAGATACATTATACTTTGGAAGATATCAACGGTATTTCTGCTAAAGGCGGTGGCAATGGTGATGTGACGATTTTCTACAGTACACGTCATATTGAAAAATCTTTTGCAGCGAATGATGCGGCAAAGTTGTTTTTCGAAACGCGCGGGGTATTGTTGCATGAACTGACACATGCTTATCAGCTGGAACCGCAAGGAATCGGTTCTTATGGAACCAATCGTGTGTTCTGGGCATTTATCGAGGGAATGGCAGATGCTGTGCGGGTTGCCAATGGAGGATTTGACGGACCGAATGCCCGTCCGAAAGGCGGGAACTATATGGACGGTTATCGTACAGCCGGTTATTTCTTTGTCTGGTTGCGTGATAACAAAGATCCTGAATTCCTGCGTAAGTTCAATCGCAGTACGTTGGAGGTGGTGCCTTGGTCGTTCGATGGTGCTATCAAACATATTTTAGGGAATGAATATAATATTGACGAATTATGGCATGAGTATCAGGTCGCTGTAGGTGATATACAAGCATAATAATGTAAATATGGTGAGTGTAATGGGTAAAAGAGGATTGTTTTTAGTATGGCTGTGCCTGGTGAATATTTTGCCGGGCATGGCTCAAACCGAGAAACTGATTGATTATGTGAATCCATTTGTGGGAACAGATGGTTATGGTAATGTGTATCCGGGTGCGCAGATTCCTTTCGGGGGAATTCAGATGAGTCCGGACACGGATAGTAAATACTATGATGCGGCTTCCGGTTATAAATATAATCATTCCACCTTGTTGGGATTCAGCCTGACTCATTTAAGCGGGACTGGTATACCTGATTTGGGAGACTTCTTGTTTATTCCCGGAACAGGAGAGATGAAACTGGATCCGGGGACACGTGAGGAGCCGGAAAAGGGATACCGTTCACGTTATTCTCATGAGAAGGAATGGGCATCACCTAATTATTATGCGGTGGAACTGTCAGATTATGGGGTAAAGGCTGAAATGACGTCAGGGGTACGTAGTGGTATGTTTCGCTTCACCTATCCTCAATCGGATAAAGCTTTTATAATGATTGATATGAACCATACTTTATGGCAATCTTGTGAATGGGCGAATCTGCGCATGGAAAATGATTCTACCATCACCGGATATAAACTGGTAAAAGGCTGGGGACCGGAACGGCATATCTATTTCACGGCTACTTTCTCTAAAAAGCTGACCGGCTTGCGCTTTATGCAGAATAAGAAGCCGGTGATTTACAATACCTCCCGGTTTCGTAGCAGCTATGAGGCTTGGGGAAAGAATCTGATGGCTTGCATCTCTTTTGATACGAAAGCCGGAGAGGAAGTGATTGTAAAAACTGCTATTTCATCGGTCAGCACAAACGGGGCAAAAAACAATATGGCGGAACTTGCCGGACTCACTTTCGATGATCTGAAAGCTAGAGGAGAAGCACTATGGGAAAAAGAACTTGGAAAATATACCCTTACTGCCGACCGTAAAACGAAAAGAACATTCTATACGTCGGCTTATCATGCGGCTTTGCATCCGTTCATCTTTCAGGATGCAGACGGACAATTTCGCGGATTAGATAAAAATATAGAGAAAGCCGAAGGATTTACCAACTATACGGTATTCTCTCTTTGGGATACCTACCGGGCTTTGCATCCCTGGTTCAATCTGGTGCAGCAGGAAGTGAATGCCGATATTGCCAATTCCATGTTGGCTCATTATGATAAGAGTGTGGAGAAAATGCTGCCTATCTGGTCGTTTTATGGAAATGAGACTTGGTGTATGATTGGTTATCATGCAGTTTCCGTATTGGCTGACATGATTGTGAAGGGAGTAAAAGGGTTCGATTACGAACGTGCGTATGAGGCTATGAAGACCACGGCGATGAATCCGAATTATGACTGTTTGCCGGAATATCGTATGATGGGATATGTGCCTTTCGATAAAGAGGCGGAATCAGTATCTAAAACATTGGAATATGCGTATGATGATTATTGCATGGCACAGGCTGCCAAGGCTTTGGGTAAAGAGGATGATTATCGTTATTTCTTGAATCGTGCACTCTCTTATCAGACTTTGATTGATCCGGAAACGAAGTATATGCGTGGCAAGGACAGTCAGGGAAACTGGCGTACACCGTTTACTCCGGTAGCTTATCAGGGACCCGGATCTGTAAATGGATGGGGGGATATTACGGAAGGCTTTACTGTACAATATACCTGGTACGTACCACAAGATGTACAAGGATATATGAACGAAGCTGGCGAAGATTGGTTCCGCAACCGGTTGGATGAACTGTTCACAGTAGAGTTGCCGGATGACATTCCGGGAGCACATGATATTCAAGGCCGTATCGGAGCCTATTGGCATGGAAATGAACCTTGCCATCATGTAGCGTATCTTTATAATTACTTGAAAGAACCTTGGAAATGTCAGAAGTGGGTACGGACGATTGCTGAACGTTTCTATGGCGATACTCCGGATGCATTAAGTGGCAATGACGATTGCGGACAGATGTCGGCTTGGTATATGTTCAATTGCATTGGCTTTTACCCGGTGGCTCCTTCAAGCAATATGTATAACATCGGTTCTCCTTGCGTTGAGGCAATAACAGTTCGGATGAGCAACGGAAAAGTGATTGAAATGGTAGCAGATAATTGGTCGCCGAAGAATGTGTATGTAAAGGAATTGTATGTGAATGGCAAGAAGTATGACAAATCTTATTTGAAATATGAGGATATACGTGATGGCGTGAAACTACGTTTTGTCATGAGCAATAAACCGAACTATAAGCGTGCGGTATCGGATGAAGCGGTAGCTCCTTCTTTGTCGTTGCCTGGAAAGACAATGAAATATCAGGCTAATTTGATGAAAACGTGTATATCAAACCAGTGAAAATGACTTTTGAAGGAGTATTACCCAGTCCGTTTGATAGTACGAAGTGATGTTTTTATTACATTTGCCATTGTAAAACGATTATTAATTAAATATCTAAATCATGAGAAGATATTTCCTGTTAGTTGTGTGTTTGTGCTTGGCATCACTACTTCGTGCACAGAATAAGTTAGAGTTAATTTCTCCCAATGGAGAGCTGAAAGTGTTCTTGAATCTCTCGGATAAAATCTATTATAGTATAGATTAGGGATAGTCATTTAATTCCTTCAATTTGAGTTAACCAGCAGACTTTCCCTTAT
>OBZH01001544.1_pt1 | contig 13279 bp, 5 predicted proteins | sample 1476881 | NCBI WGS metagenome assembly OBZH01 (sample SAMEA2580230, study PRJEB22360) | human gut metagenome | biome: human gut; feature: human-associated habitat; material: faeces | place: Denmark | collected 2008/2010 | reverse complement strand
TTTGCTTAATTTACGCAGGGTCTCTTCATGGAAAGCCTGTGCGTTCGGGGCCTTATGGAAATATAAATATCCCCCGAATACCTCGTCCGCACCCTCGCCGCTTAGTACCATCTTGATACCCATGCTCCGGATCACACGGGCCAATAAATACATGGGGGTAGAGGCTCGGACGGTAGTGACATCATAGGTCTCGATATGATAAATGACATCTCGTAAAGCGTCCAATCCTTCTTGTATCGTATAATGGATCTCATGATGAACCGTACCGATCGCATCCGCTACTTTACGGGCGGCGATCAAGTCCGGGGCATCTTTCAATCCGATGGCGAACGAATGGAGTTGAGGCCACCATGCGTCCGCTTTCCCATTGGTCTCGATGCGTTTCGCCGCGTATTTCTTGGCGATAGCGGAGGTGATGGAGGAATCCAAACCTCCGGATAGAAGGACGCCGTAAGGGACATCGCTCATCAGTTGGCGTTTGACGGCGGCTTCCAGCGCATCGTGAAGTTGTTGTACGTCGGTAGGATTATCTTTCACGTTGGCGTAATCCATCCAGTCACGGGTGTACCATCTCGTGAGTTTCCGGTCTTCGCTATAGAAATAATGACCGGGGAGGAACGGTTCGTAATGAGTGGCGAAGCCTTCAAGCCCTTTTAACTCGGAAGATACCATCAAGTGTCCCTCGTCATCGTATCCGATGTAGAGCGGGATCACGCCGATCGGGTCACGGGCGATCAAGTAAACCCCTTTCTCCTCGTCATAGAGAGCGAAGGCGAAAATACCGTTGAGGTCCTCGATGAAATCAATCCCTTTCTTCTTGTATAAGGCGAGGATCACCTCGCAATCGGAGCCGGTTTGGAACTCGTAATCGCCTTTTAACCGTTCTCGTAATTCCTGATGGTTGTAGATCTCTCCGTTGACGCAGAGGATGAGTTTCCCGTCGGGGCTGACCAAAGGCTGCCCTCCGGAGGCAGGGTCTACGATGGAAAGGCGTTCATGGGCTAAGATAGCGGTTTTGCCTTGGTAGATACCACTCCAGTCCGGCCCCCGGTGACGGATTCGTTTACTCATTAATAACGCTTGTTTACGCAGGGCTTGCGCTCCGTCGTGTATATTGAATATCGCTGTTATACCACACATGATCATTAAAAATTGAAAGTTGAAAATTAGTTGGTTTGTAAGAAACGGTCGATGGATCGGGCGACATTACGGCCGGAGGCCATCGCTTTTACGACTAGGCTCGCTCCGCTGACAGCGTCTCCGCAGGCAAATAGGTTGCTGTTGGCGGTATATCCGGCGTTGTCTACGGCGATGTTATCGCGGTTGTCGGTAGCCAATCGCAGTTCTTTGATCAATCCTTCTTGTTCCGGATGCAGGAAGCCCATGGCGAGGAAAACCAGATCGGCCTCGATGATCTCTTTCTTGCCGGTCTGTCTCATCTGCGGACGGCCTCCGTCTGGGGAAGGAGCCCATTCGACTTCTTCTACCTCAACCCCTATCAGGTTGTTTTTCTCTCCGATAAAACGGTTAGAGGCTAGGTTCCACCGGCGGATACAACCTTCCTCATGGCTGCTGCTGGTTTTCAGTACTTGCGGATACATGGGCCAAGGTGTCGCCGGATTCTGTCCGACGGGTGGCTGGGGCATGATCTCGATCTGGGTGACACAGGCCGCCCCATGACGGTTCGCTGTCCCTACACAATCGCTACCCGTATCACCTCCGCCAATCACTAAGACTTTCTTGCCTTTGCAATTGATCTGGCTTTTGGGCGGGATGGGGATGCCTTCTAAGATCCGGTTCTGCTGGCTTAATAACTCCAAGGCGAAATGTACGCCTCTTAAATGACGTCCCTCGATAGATAGATCCCGGGGAACCTCGGCGCCGATCGCTACGCAAACAGCGTCGAAATCTTTCACTACATCTTTCGCTAATATCTCTTTGCCGACCATCGTGTTTACACGGAAAAGAATCCCTTCTTGCTCCATGATACGGATACGGCGATCGATAATGTGCTTGCCTAGCTTGAAATTGGGGATGCCGAAGCGTAGCAAGCCGCCCGGTAACTCATCTTTCTCGAATACGGTGACTTCATATCCTTTCCGGTTCAATTGGTTCGCTACGGTCAATCCGGCGGGACCGCTACCGATCACGGCTACCTTTTTCCCGTTGCGTACCGGTTGGATAGGCTGTACGTATCCTTCCCGGAAAGCGGCTTCCACGATAGCCGCCTCGTTCTCACGGATCGTGACAGGTTCGTCGCAGCTAAGTTTCAGTACGCAGCTTTTCTCGCAGAGGGCGGGGCAGACACGTCCCGTGAACTCCGGGAAGTCGTCGGTCTGCTCCAATACGTGATATGCCTCTTTGTAACGGCCTTTGTATAACAAATCTTGCCATTCGGGTTGCTTGTTACCCAGCGGGCAGGCCCAGTGGCAGAAGGGTACGCCACAATCCATGCAGCGGGAGGCCTGCGTACGGCGGTCGCCGCTGTTCAAGGTCTGTTCTACCTCGCTGAAATCATCTATACGTTCGTGGACGGGACGATAGCCCGCCTCTTGTCTATGTATCGTTAGAAATGCTCTTGGGTTTCCCATAGTTCTCTTGTTTTTGTGTAAATATTTAGTAGTCTTTCTGCATCTCCGCGATCTTGCGTTGGAGTTTGCGCATCTGTTCCTCTTGGAGTACTTTCTTGTATTCGATCGGGACGATCTGGATGAACTCATCCACGTACTTGTTCCAGTTATCGAGCATCAATCCGGCCAGATGGCTGCCGGTATGATGATAATGCTTGCGGATCAATTCATGAAGTTCCTTTCGTGAGGTGCTATCCTCGATCAAGGAAAGCTCTACCATTTCCATGTTGCAATAATAATCGAAATCACCATTCTTGTTCCATACGTAAGCGACACCGCCACTCATTCCGGCGGCGAAGTTCCGGCCTGTATTGCCTAAGACGACAACCCGGCCTCCGGTCATGTACTCGCAACAATGGTCGCCTACACCTTCCACGACAGCGATCGCCCCGGAGTTTCGCACGCAGAAACGTTCTCCGACCCGGCCGTTGATATAAACCTCACCGCTGGTAGCCCCATATAATAAGGTATTACCGGCTATCGTATTGTCTTCCGCTATAAAGGTGGAGCGTACCGGAGGCATTAAACTGATGTGTCCGCCACTCAATCCTTTTCCGAGATAGTCGTTCGCCTCGCCTTCCAACCGGAAATGTACGCCGTGAGCCAGAAAGGCTCCGAAGCTCTGGCCCGCCGCCCCCTTGAACTTGATATGCAGGGTGTTCTCCGGTAACCCGATGTTCCCGTACCGCTTGGCGATCTCGCCGGAAAGCATGGCTCCTACGGAACGATCGGTGTTGGCTATCGCATAATCCAACGATACTTCCTGTCCGGATTCGATGGCGGCCTTTGCGTGACGGATGATATCCACATCTTTCACGTTGTCGATCGCATGGAGTTGACGGGTGACATGATGGATGGCCTGCGTGGCGGCTTGTTCCGGTAGATGGATCAAGCGGCTGAGATCCAATAGATCATGTTTCTCGATATGATCGGAAGGTTTACGCATGAGTAAGTCCGTACGGCCAATGATATCGTCTAGTTTCGTATAGCCTAGCTCTGCCAGATATTCCCGAACTTCACGGGCGAGGAAGGTGAAGAAATTCACCAAATATTCGTGTCGGCCATGAAAGCGTTTACGTAATTCCTCATCTTGGGTAGCGACACCTACCGGACACGTGTTCATATGGCATTTACGCATCATCACACAGCCTAAGACGATCAAGGCGGAGGTGGCGAATCCAAACTCCTCGGCACCCAGCATCGCCATCAATACGATATCCCGTCCGGTTTTCAACTGTCCGTCTGTTTGCAAGCGGACTTGTCCCCGGAGGCCGTTCATCACGAGCGTCTGTTGAGTCTCGGATAGTCCTAGCTCGGGTGGGATTCCGGCGTAACGGATAGAGCTTATCGGGGAAGCCCCCGTTCCTCCTTCTGCCCCGGAGATCACGATCCGGTCCGCTTTTGCCTTGGCTACGCCGGCGGCGATGGTTCCCACGCCACTCTCGGATACGAGTTTCACACTGATCTCGGCTTGAGGGTTCACGTTCTTCAGATCGAAGATCAATTGCGCCAAGTCCTCGATCGAGTAAATATCGTGGTGAGGTGGGGGAGAGAGCAGAGAGATACCCGGGATCGAGTGACGGGTTCTCGCTATGATATCGTTCACCTTATAGCCGGGAAGCTGTCCTCCTTCGCCCGGTTTCGCTCCTTGGGCGACCTTGATCTGGATCTCGTCGGCGTTTACCAGATATTCCGTGGTCACGCCAAAGCGTCCGGAGGCTACTTGCTTGATGGCGGAGCGGAGCGATAACCCGTCCTCACGGGGGATGAAACGAGCCGAGTCCTCACCACCCTCGCCCGTGTTACTGCGTCCGTGTATCTTGTTCATGGCTATAGCTATCGTCTCGTGCGCTTCCCGGCTGATAGAGCCGAAGCTCATCGCTCCCGTGACAAAGCGGCGCATGATCGCTTCTTCCGGCTCTACCTGCTCCAAGTGGATCGGGGTGCGTTGTTTGAAGGTCAGGAAGTCACGCAAGAATATGGGGCTTTCCTTCTCATCAACCACATGGGAATATTCCTTGAATTTCTTGTAGCTCCCCAAGCGGGTAGCCAGTTGAAGCATGGAAATGGTATCCGGGTTCCAAGCGTGTTTCTCGCCATCCTTGCGGAAGGAATAAATGCCTTTATGTTCCAATAAAGAATCCGTGGGGTGGGAGAATGCGTCATTGTGCATGGCGATCGCATCTGCCGCTATCTCTTCCAAGCGGATACCACCGATGTTGCTGGTGGTTCCCCCGAAGTAAGTATCTGCCAGATCCCGGCTTAGGCCGATCGCCTCGAAAAGCTTTGCTCCCCGGTAACTGCGGATCGTGCTGATCCCCATCTTGCTCATAACCTTGAATAAACCCTTGCAAATGGCTTTTACGTAATTCTTCTCGGCAGTCTCGTAATTCAATTGTATCTCTTGTCTGTCTACCAGATCATCTAAGATAGCGAAAGCCATATAAGGGTTGATGGCACTGGCTCCGTAGCCTAGTAAGAGGGCGGCGTGCATTACCTCACGCATCTCGCCGGTTTCCACTACCAGCGCTGTTTGCACCCTTTTCTGCACGGAGATCAGATGGTGATGCACGGCGCTTACTGCTAACAGGGAGGGGATCACCGCTTTTTTCTCATCTACGTTCCTGTCGCTTAAAATGATGTAGTTAACGCCGTCGGTGACGGATTGCTCCGCTTGTTTACATAATTCGTCCAAGGCGGCTTTCAGTCCTGCGCATCCTTTCTCTGCGTCAAACAAAGTGGGGAGCTTAACACTTTTAAAGCCCTTATACCGGATGTTACACAGGAGATCCAGTTGTGTATTGGTCAAGATCGGATGGTTCAGCCGAACCATTTTACAGTGGCTCTCGGTTGGAACTAAGATATTGCTTCCCACGGCCCCGATATACTCGGTCAGGCTCATGACGAGTTCCTCGCGGATCGGGTCGATCGGCGGGTTGGTTACTTGGGCGAATTGTTGGCGGAAATAATTATAGAGGATTTGCGGACGGGCGGATAATACGGCCAGTGGCGTATCGTTGCCCATGGAGCCGACCGGTTCCGCCCCTCCCGTGCACATCGGTACGATGATACGTTCGATATCCTCACGGCTGTATCCGAACGTACGCAGTAGCTTGTCGTATCCCTCTACCTTATGAGGAATCTTACGGCCGGATTTCAACTCGTCCAATTCCACCCGATTTTTCTCCAGCCAAGTACGGTAGGGCTGGGCGTTCGCCAGTTGTTCCTTCAGCTCGCTATCGTAATAAATCTTGCCTTTCTCGGTATCGATGAGTAAGATCTTTCCGGGTTGCAGACGGCCTTTTTCCTTGATCTCGTTAGGCTCGAAATCCATGACGCCGACTTCGGAGGCCACGACCATCATGTCATGTTTCGTGATCAGGTAGCGGGCGGGGCGGAGGCCGTTACGGTCTAGCATGCCTCCGGCGTAGCGTCCGTCGCTAAAGAGCAGGGCGGCAGGCCCGTCCCACGGTTCCATCAAGATGGAGTGATATTCGTAGAAAGCCTTTAGATCTTCGGAGATCGGGTTCTTCTCGTTGAAACTCTCCGGTACCAGCATCGCCATGGCATGCGGCAGGCTCATTCCGGAGGCCACGAAGAATTCCAATACGTTATCCAGTGAGGCACTGTCACTCATGCCCGGCTGGATGATCGGGCGTATATCGTTGATATCCGGGATTCTGGGGGAGGAGAGTACGCTCTCCCGGGCCTCCATCCATCCCCGGTTGCCTCGTATCGTGTTGATTTCCCCGTTATGTGCCAGTAGGCGGAAAGGTTGCGCCAGACTCCAAGTGGGGAAGGTGTTGGTGCTGAAACGTGAGTGTACCAAGGCCAGTCCGCTAGTGAAATAAGGTTGCGTCAGGTCCGGAAAGTAATGGCGTAGCTGCATGGATTCCAGCATGCCTTTGTAAACGATGTTTTTGGTGGAAAGAGACGCTATATAGAAATCATCCTTGGCCGGAAGGTCGGTGGCCGATACCCTTTTCTCGACCCGCTTACGTATGAGGTATAGCTTTAGTTCCAGCTCTTGCTGATCGTTGCAGCCGATGATGAATATCTGCTTGATATCTGGTTCGGTCGCTTGTGCGTCCTTTCCCAAGATTTCCGTATGAACGGGAACTTTGCGTAAGTGCATCAAGGTTAATCCCTCTTTCTCGATCTCCTCGATGAGGATACTGAGGATGCTTGCTTGCTGTTCCTCGTCTTTGGGGAGGAAGATTAGTCCGGTGCCATATTTGCCTTTCTCTGGAACCGGAATTCCTTGCAGGAGGATGAACTCATGAGGGATCTGTAATAAGATTCCCGCTCCGTCACCCGTTTTGTTATCGGCTCCCTCAGCGCCTCGATGCCTCATGTTTTCTAGTACCTTAAGGGCTGATTCGATGATGTCGTGCGATTTCTCGCCGTGGATATTTACTAACATTCCTACTCCACAAGCGTCATGTTCATAAGACGGGTCGTATAATCCTTGTCTGCTATTAAAATGATTTCTGTTTGTTTTCATTTGTTGACCTTATGTTTGTGTATAAATGATTATTGTGTCAATTTGTTTTGCAAATATAGGTGTTAATGACATAATGTGATTACTTGTAGGAACGAAAGAACGGGGAAAAGATAAGAATATCTTATCTAAAGTTTCTGTTTGTAAGTATTTACTGGGTTTATTCTTTTTTATTTGAAAGATATTTGGTTGGTTAGTTTACTAAATGAAAGACAAACTAAAAAAGAAGCACCGTCACGTTTTGCGACAGTGCTTCTTTTTTTCCGGAAGCGCTGTCATGGATTGCGACGGTGCTTCTTTTTTTCCGGAAGCGCTGTCACGGATTGCGACAGTGCTTCTTTTTTTCCGGAAGCGCTGTCACGGATTGTGATGTCGCTTCCTATCTGTTTTATCTATCGGGATATTCTCGGATGAAATAGCGGGATAGGAATTTCCAATTATCTTGTATGATCGCCTTGCCACGTTCCGGGCTGGTAAGGCTTTTCGTTTGTGCGTCGGCCAACATGCCTCGGTCTACCAGCTCTTTCAGGAAGTAAACGCCGCAATGTTTCACGATGAAGAAAGAGAGCGCTTGTTCGGCGGCACGGTTGGCGTCGTAGGAGGGATTGTTCTCATCCTTGATCAGCTCCACGTCTCGGGTAATGACTTGGGCGCCTTCCTCGGGCGTGGCGTAGATCGCCAGCTTCTTGCCTTGCCAGTCCTCGGGAAGATGGAAGTTCTCGGCGGGGATAAGGCCGGAAGTCTCCGTGATAAATGTTTGTGCATCTTCGGTCTTGTCGAAATAGAGAAGCAGTTTGTCACCTGCGGCTTTGCGGAAAGTCTCGTATTGTTGGCGGTTTTCCTCCAGCATATCGTCGGGCAGGGTAGCTACAGACTCGTCGGCGGTGTTCTGAAATACCGCATGGTCGGGATGCTCGGCGGGCAATATCTTTGCCAGCCATTGCGGGGAGGTCAGACCTAGCAAGGAGGTCTTGCTGGTGTAGGCCATCATGCCGTGGCTGTTGACGAGCAGGTTGTTAAGCTGCTCTTGGTTGAGGTCGGGCTGCTCCTTCCAGCGGTCGTGGGCGAAGTCGCTCAGTTCCCGGGCCGACTCAGGCAGGATATAGGATTCGTAATGGAACCATTGCAATAGACGGTCGTAATCCTCTTGCCGCTCGTAGCGGGTATCAAGGGCGAAAAGCTTGGCCATGCGGGTATTCTCCGGCGCCGTGGTCCACTCTTTGCAGAACAGGTCGTAGATAAGCATGCCGGTGGATTCGTTGGCAGGGTTGTCCGGACTGACGAAAGTGCCTTTACGATAGCCGTGATACTGCTGGGTATAATGCCAAAGGAGGAAGCGCACGTCCTCAAGGTTCACCTCATCGTCGTAATAATGATCGTCCGGAGTGTAGAAGGGAAGGTATTTGCCGTATAGCTCCTTATGGGTAAGGATGAAGGCACGCCAAAGCCCTATGCCGGAGATCACGTCCTCGAAGTAGGCGGCCATGCGGATACAGATCTGCTTTGTTTCCTCGCCCTCGAAGGAGTTTACCAACTCGGTCTTCTCCATGATATCGTAGATACGGTTCGCTATTCCGGTATAATAGGAATCCACGGGAGTGCTTTGTTTATAGGGATGCAACTGCAACCAGTCTTTCGGAAAAATTTTAATGTTCTTCATGTTATTAAATGTCTTTATGCATTCAGGAGTGCAAATGTAGTAAAAATACGTTAGCTATGTCAAACGATAAGGAAAAGTTGCGGTCTTAAAAATGTAACATTTGTTGTCTTTATTGTTATCGGATCTAAACATCTTTGAAATACCGCCCCCGTACTTTCGCGTCGAAATCAAAGATGAAATAATAAGTAGTAAGATAATGGGAAAGAGTTTAAGGGGCAAAAGATTGAAAAGGTTAGGGCTTTTCTGGATGGGAGTTTTCCTGTCATTCTCTCTATGGGCACAAACAGGGGTTATCTGCGGGACGGTTACGGACGCTAAGATGAAAGAACCGTTGATCGGCGCCTCGGTCGTGATCGAGGGGACTACGGTTGGCGCTATCACGGATATAGACGGTAATTTCCGTATCGAGAACGTGAGACCAGGTACTTATACGGTAGCCGCCTCTTACGTGTCGTACCAAACGCAAACGGTAAAGGATGTTCCGGTAGTCGCACGCCAAGAGGCGGTGTTGAATATCGAGCTTTCCGATGCTAACCTCCAATTACAGAATGTGGTCGTAGTGGCCCAACGGAAATTGGGAACCGAGATGGCCGTATTAAATACCGTACGCAAGAGCCTTCCGGTCGTGAATGGTATCTCCGCCCAGCAAATCAGTAAAACACAGGATAGCGATGCCGCCGAGGTACTACGCCGTATCCCGGGAATCACCATCGTGGACGATCGTTTTATCGTAGTTCGAGGGCTTGCGCAACGTTATAATAATGTATGGCTGAACAACGCCACGACCCCTTCCAGCGAGACGGACAGCCGTGCCTTCTCGTTCGATGTGCTGCCCTCTTCCTTGATCGATAATATGATGATCTATAAAAGCCCCTCGGCGGAATTGCCGGCGGATTTCTCCGGAGGTTTCGTGCGGGTGCTGACCAAGAATATTCCCGAGGGTAATACGCTCAACGTCTCCTATCAAGTCGGGTTTAATACAAACTCCGCTTTCCGAGATTTCCAACTGACGAAAGGTTCCGCCTTGGATTATCTGGGCTTTGGCGCTGGCTCCCGAATGTTACCCTCGAACGCCCCATCTCATTTGAACGACATATCGGCAGCGGATGCGGCGGCGTTTACTAAGCGGGTGAATACGGGATGGAACGTGTGTCATTTCACGGTGATGCCGGAACAGAAACTGACGTTCACGATGAATCGTACCTTTGATATCGGTGACATGAAGATCGGTAATATCACCAGTGTGAACTATAGCACAGGCTATGATTATTACGAGATGAAAAACAACAACTACCTCTCGTACGACATGGCCAAGGATCAATCCTCATACCGTTACCGCTACGATGATGTACAATATAAGAATACGACAAAATTAGGAGCCTTGTTCAACTGGTCGTTGATGAAGGGAACGAGCAAATATGAGTTCAGGAATTTCTTCAACCAGCGTGGAACCTCTTCCTTATCGCAACGAGAGGGAACGGATTTCTACTCCGACCAAAATATCCGGAAATGGGAATCCCTTTATACCGGACGCACTACCTATTCCGGCCAGCTAAGCGGGGAGCATAAATTGAGAGAAGATATGAATAAACTGGATTGGACGTTAGGTTATGCTTTCGCCGCTTACAAGGAACCGGATCGCAAGGTGGTAAAATCTTTGGAGAGTACGACGGATGGTGACTCTCGTTATTACGTGTCCGACCCGACTCGTTATTATCAAGACTTGAAAGATAACAGCGCTTCCGCCGCCTTGAATTACGAGCATAAGTTCGCCGTCTCGGAGATGTTTACCCCTGTCTTGAACACGGGGGTATATGGAGAGTTTAAGAAACGTAACTTTGATGCCCGTCGTTTTGTCTATAATATGCTGGGAAGTGGTTATGACCGTTTTGCCGAATGGGACTACAGCTCGGTCTTCTCGGACGCAAATATATCGACCGATCGTATCTATATGAAAGAGAGTACGAACAAGAGCGACTCTTATACTTCCGATAATCTGCTGGGTGCCGCTTACGTAGCCGCTAAACTGAACTGGGGAGAGAGGCTGAATGCGAACGTAGGTGTACGTATGGAGTACTATCAATTGAAATTAGATGGTTATGAGTCGGACGGTATAAAACCGGTGCATCTGGATCAGAACGCTACGGATTTCTTTCCTTCCGTCAACATCGCTTATAATTTGAATGAGAAGCACCAAGTACGCTTGGCTTATGGACGTTCCGTGAATAGGGCGGAGTTCCGGGAGATCGTACCTTACGTATATTATGATTTCGCCTTAGATGCGAATATCACGGGTAACGTAAACTTGAAGAACGCTTATGCGAATAATATGGATCTGCGTTATGAATTTTACCCGGCTCCGGGTGAGACGGTGACGATCGGCGGTTTCTACAAACGGTTCGATAATCCGATCGAGCAAACCTATATGGAAGCGGGTTCCGGATTGCAGTACACATACCACAACGCCGATCATGCGAATGCTTTCGGCGTGGAGCTGGATATCAAGAAGAATCTGGACTTTATCGGTCTGAAAGGCTTGAGCTTCGTATTCAACGGGGCTTATATCCATAGTAGGGTGTATTTCGCCGAGGGCTCTTTCGAGCGGGATCGTGCGATGCAGGGGCAATCCCCTTACTTGATCAATACGGGCTTATTCTATCAGAATGACAACGCAGGAATCTCAGCCTCCGCCTTGTATAACCGGATTGGCAAGCGTATTGAGACGGTAGGCGTACCGAAGCAGAACCCGAACGATGATATTCCCGATATCTATGAGATACCCCGTAACTCCTTGGACTTGAGTTTCTCGAAGAAGATCGGTAAATACGTGGAGGTCAAGGGAGGCGTAAAAGATCTATTGAACTCAAAAGTAGAATATAAACAATTCCTAGAGTTAACAGAGGCTTCCGGAGAGAAACGGGAGGTTGAGCAATTAATCCGTAGCTATCGTCCGGGTGTGACCGTGAATCTAGGTGTAGCCGTGAAGTTTTAATTTGAATTCACTCATATAAACTAAATTCGTTTACTTATGAACAAGTTATTATTAAAAGGTGTGGCCGCCGCTTTCTGTATGGCCACGATGTTTGGAACAACCGCTTGTGGCGACGATGATGATCTCGTAAATGTAGAGCCGCCTGTAGAGGAAACTCAAGATGTTATATTGGAAGGTGAGATTACCTCGGATATGACCTTGAAGGCTGCTGATAACAACCTGTTGAGAGGTTTCGTATATGTGACGGATGGCGTGACCTTGACGATCGAGCCGGGAACGGTAATCAAGGGGGAGAAATCGTCTAAAGGCTCCTTGATCGTCGAGCGTGGCGGAAAGCTCATCGCCGAGGGTACGGCGGAGAAACCGATCGTGTTCACTTCCGACCAACCGAAAGCTTCTCGTACCTATGGTGATTGGGGTGGCTTGATTCTTTGTGGCAAGTCTATCGTGAATAATACGGCTGGCGAGGCTCAGATAGAGGGCGGTCCTCGTTCTTACTACGGTGGAAAGGATCCGGAAGATAACTCCGGTATCGTGAAATATGTCCGTATCGAGTTCGCCGGTTATCCATTGGAGCCAAATAAGGAGATCAATGGTTTGACTTGCGGTGGTGTTGGCCGTGGCACTACGATCGAATACGTGCAGGTCTCTTTCTGTGGCGACGACTCATTCGAGTGGTTTGGCGGTACGGTAAACGCAAAACACCTGATTGCTTACAAAGGTTGGGATGATGAGTTTGATACGGACTATGGATTCCAAGGTAAATTGCAGTTCTTGTTAGGCGTTCGCGACCCGAAGCACGCTGATACGTCCAAGTCCAATGGCTTCGAGTCTGATAACGACGCTGATGGTTCCAATAATACTCCACTTACCACTCCGGTCTTTTCTAACGTGACCTTGATCGGTCCGTTCTATGGTGAATCAGCTGGTAAAACGGAAAATGATATCTTTTATGTTACGGAAGACGCGGCTAATGGCGCTAAGGGTGGATCATTCCAAGCCGCTATGCACATCCGCCGTAACTCTTCCTTGAATGTGTATAACTCGATTTTCGTGGGTTGGCCATACGGTTTGTATCTGCAAAACGCAAATGTGGGTGCGGTTGTTAAGAATGTGATCTTCGCCGGTATGTGGGAGAATTTCAAGGATGAAACTAGCCAAAATTACTTTCAGACAGCAGACTTGAGCAACCTTACTTACGCTTCCAGCAATGATATCATCGCTAAAGATGGTGACTATACATCGATCGTAGCGGATAAGATTGACGGAGCGGATTTCTCTGATACGGCTTTGAACGACGCTTTCTTCGAGAAGGTATCTTATAAGGGAGCTTTTGATGGCAAGAATGACTGGGCCGCTAACTGGACCAACTTCGATCCGAATAACACTGAATATTAATTTAGCTTGACTTTGAATAGGCTGTGAATTTGTTTGGGGCACTGAGGTATCCGGAAAGATCCCTCGGTGTCTTTTCGCATATAATTTAGATAAGAATG
>OBZH01001536.1_pt1 | contig 13362 bp, 10 predicted proteins | sample 1476881 | NCBI WGS metagenome assembly OBZH01 (sample SAMEA2580230, study PRJEB22360) | human gut metagenome | biome: human gut; feature: human-associated habitat; material: faeces | place: Denmark | collected 2008/2010 | reverse complement strand
GATCACAAGAGCAAGAACGGTGGTCAGAGTGTTGACTAGTCCTACGAGAACTTGGTAAAACAAAGAATCTCCTCCTGAAAGTCCTGCGTTTTCGAAAATGGAAGGGCCATAATAAAGTACAGCATTTACACCCATGAACTGTCCCAAAATAGCAATGCATACACCAATGATGACCGCTTTAAAAATTCCGGGTTTCATTAACATAGCCCATTCAGATTTTGTTTCAGACGTCAATACAGATTTCGTTTCTTTTAATTGACTTGCAGCCTCTGAAACTGAATTATATATCCTTTCTAATATATTGACAGCTTTTTCTTCTTTACCTCTTACGATCAGCCAACGAGGACTCTCCGGAATAAAGAAGATAATGATGAAGAATAACACAGCCGGCAATGTTTCCATTCCCAACATTCCTCGCCAGACTTCAGTAACAAATATCTTATTCAACCAGTCCATACTTAACTGATTACCACTTTCAGCATAAGCCAGCAATTGATAGTTAATCAAATAAGCTCCTAAAAATCCAACTGTCACAGCCAATTGATATAAAGATACCAAACGCCCTCTATATTGTGCCACAGCCACTTCAGATATATACAAAGGAGAAACAATCGACACAACACCAATACCAACTCCACCAATAATACGATAGACTACCAATTGGGTGAAGTCTGCGGAGATCGCACAACCTAAAGCCGATGTAGAAAACAGAGTCGCTGAAATAATCATCGTCATTTTTCGTCCCAGCTTATCACTCAGGATACCGGCAAAAAGAACACCGACGATAGAACCTATTAAAGCACATCCCACATACCACCCCTGTTGCAACGTATCCAGTTGAAAAAGTTGAGTAACCTGAGCGATTGTTCCGGATATAACAGCAGTATCATATCCGAACAAAAATCCTCCCAAAGCTGCTACAACAGAAAGGAAAATAAGATAGCCAAAGTTAATTGTAGACTTCATATCACTCATTTAATTTCAAAATATTCTCTGTATCTATCATATAAATGTCCGGCCTGCAAGTAGGCAGATTGAGGACTCATAAAATGAGAAAATTCGAAAGTAATAGCCTTATCATACCCTGCACGTTTGGCAGCTTCCAGCTTCATCCGGAGCTTATCAAATTTAATGGGTAGAAAACGGATAGGCATATCACGGTCAAAAGACTCGGCGTTGGTCCAGCATTGCATACCATACTTATCTGCTAATTTTTTATTTACAGTAAAGAACGCATCCAACTCATCATAATCGATATGTCCATCCTGAAAAGCACAAGCATCTACCACTTCATGAATTCCATCAAAAATTTCATTCCATTCTTTTTCGTGTTGTTGTACAGAAACCGCATCTTCTCTTGTCAGTTTCCCTGTTCCCATAATAGCCTTTTTGCCATCAATCCACGGAGAGATAAAAGTCGGGAGTCCGTTCGATATATCTTTACATTGCTTTCCCATAGCGCGGAAAGCATCAATAGCCCCTTTCGTGGCACGGCTAATCTCGCCGCTGATGTACCAGCCTCCAAAACTTTTATACTTCTCTCCGTACATCTTCCAAACCTCATCAATCACATACTTGTTATCCTCAATCTCCCAACTTAAATCACCTGTATCCCAATACCGTCCTGAATCATACAAACCAAAATAAAATTTCATGTTATACTTCTCCGCCAGACGCAAATACATATCTACCAAATCAACCGACGGCATATAACATCCTTTTTTCAGCAAATAAGGTGAAGGGTAAGTCATAAACTTACGATAACCGGAACGAATCATAATCACTGTATCGATACCGATTCTTTTCATATGCTGAAAATCCAGATCCCATTCTTTCTCACCCCAGTTCTGATGAGGAATATCATGAGATATTTCATCCAAAAAAGTTCCTGTAATTTTTAAGCCATTATTTTTGGGAACAATCAATTTGCTTTCCAAATCGCCAGCCTTGATCTTCGGGGAGAGTTCCCCTCTCCCCTCTCCGTCAGCTGCAAATAATGAAGGGGCAACCAAAGCGGAAGCTCCGGCCAAAGCTGCCTTCTTTAAGAAATCTCTACGATTATTAGTTTCCATAGTTTTAATTTTTTGTTTTTACTTGGATATATGTTAACCTATTGAATATACTTACCAGTGATATCGATCTGTTTTTTATTGAAAGGATCCAATACCTGATCAATCATTACAGCCATCTCCCCTCTCAAAATATTCCGTTTCAAATCCGGTTCTTGCATTCCGTATGCTTTCCAAAGCGCTTGCGGATCAACAGTAGTATGTAGTTTTTCCGTTTCTGCTATCTTCTGAACAAGTTGAACTGCCTCCTCAATACTTAATTTATCCGCTCCTGTTTTTTTGAATTCATCTTTGGCAGCCGGATACACTTCAAACAGACCATCCAGTTCTGACGCCAGCAATACCGTATCCGCTCTCAACCAAGTCTGATTGGACCAGTCCACATTCTTACCGACTCCTTTGAGAATCCCCGTAGAACCAATCCGCTGATAAGAAGCAAACTTCACATCCGAGACAGGGACATCCAGATAAGGAAGCAAATATCCTTTAGCATCCAAAATAGCATTCTGAACATCACGAACGGAAACATCACTTATCTTCTGATTATTCTTCACAGCAAGTGCAGCCAAAGCTCCTGCCGCCTGACCGATCTGCAGTACAACCGGTTGCAAACGAGTCGTTCCATTCATAATATTCGATACGGAAATAGATTTCTCTGCAACAATCAGCCCGTCTACCTCCTGAGGAATCAATGTACCTAACGGCAACCCATACGAAGGGATCGGATGAAAATACAGATTAGGCAACTCTTCATAACCATGATAGCGGGTATGGTGATGATCTACCGGATAATCTCCCACAGCAATACAAGTACGGTACAGTTTTTCATCCTGTGTATATGGATTGAGTGCATGATTCAAGTTAAAGCGTACTAATCCGTGAATTCTTCTGGACTCTCTATGATAAGGGATAAAGGGCAACTTATCCTCTGTCGGATATTCATCATCCGCCAATCCAAGTGTATTATATCCCAGCTCATGTTGCAGGAAGTAGACAAAGCACATCGTATAATGTTTCGCATATTCCAACGCTTTCAAGCGCTCTTCCGGAGTCATTTCAATCAGATTAATATAATAATCATTACCTTCTATCGGCCAATTAATCATATATTTATGATTCGGCAACCGCCCGTAGGTAATCATCATATCTTTAGACCAGACGCGATCCGGCTCTTTAGGAGTTATGCATACCGGACTGGCACAGGCACAGGCAAATTCTTTAGGATCGTATCCTTCAGGTTCCGGAATAGTCACATCCTTACCATAATCTTTTAATATGGCAACATAAGTAATATCCTGCACAATATTATTCTTCTTTTCCGGAGCAATATCCTCGTGCGTGTCATCTCTGCTTTCCATACCAATATCGTACTTCACTCCACAAATTTTTGCCACATCACCCAGTTCGGTGGCATCAATCATGACCTTCGCCCGAACCGTTTTCACACCTTGTCCTTCCACCTTCACTTTAGCGACCCACTCATCTCCCGTCCTTTTTACTTCTTCAAGGCAAGCCTGTTTCCAGACTTTCAGATTATTTTCCGCCGCTACCATTTCGTGAAGAATCTTATTTCCAACTGACGGTTCAAACAACACGTTACTTACCCAACCCGTCTTCAAAGAATCCAGCCCGCCATAATAATCAGACAATCTATTCTTAAATTCTCCCCAAAGTCCGGCAGGCAATCTGTAATTTCCATCCACAGCACTCACACCGGCAGAAGTCAGCATCCCACCCAACCAGGTGCTTTCTTCGAGAATCAGTGTATTGGCTCCCATACGAGCAGACTGGATGCCGGATGTTACACCACTGGCACCTCCACCTATAATAAGTACATCTACCTTATCTTCCTCTGAGTGCATACAAGAAGAGTATGATACTACCAGAAACAGCCCACAGAGTATTTGGAATAAGTTTTTCATCATAATACGATTTGGTTACGGTACATCTTAATTAATATCACGGTACAAATATAGCTATATTTATTAAATAAACAATAGATAATAAAATATTTTATTAATAAAGTTGATTTTTGCTTCTTTATTCATTAATAAGACTATAAATATGAAGCTATTCAGATACCAGTACCCTTATTACCTTATTATATAAGAAGATTTCAAATAACTATCAATGAGAGAATTCACTTTCTATAAGGAATCAGCACAGCATCATCTCAGATTCAATTCTAATTTTTTCGTCAAGAACCTTATTAGTTAATAAAAAAATTAATTATCTTTGTAGATATTACAAAATATAAGAGACGTATGAACCAACAATTCTTGAAAGAAATAGAAATGGGCTCTAAAAATGCCCTCGTTAAAAAGAGGATCATTACACATTATATATATAATGGTAGTTCCACTATTCCCGATCTTTCAAAAGAACTAGATCTAAGCGTGCCCACAGTCACCAAATTTATCGGTGAAATGTGTGAGGACGGATATATCAATGATTACGGAAAACTGGAAACCAGCGGTGGACGCCACCCGAATCTCTATGGATTGAATCCGGAATCCGGTTATTTTATAGGTGTAGACATCAAAAGATTTGCAGTCAATATCGGACTGATCAATTTTAAAGGTGATATGGTAGAGTTAAAAATGAATATCCCCTATAAATTTGAGAATTCGATAGAAGGGATGAACGAGTTGTGCAAACTCATTCTCAACTTCATCAAAAAACTTCCTATTAATAAGGAGAAGATTTTAAATATCAATGTAAATGTATCGGGACGGGTAAATCCGGAATCCGGATATAGTTTCAGCCAGTTCAATTTTGAGGAACGCCCGTTGGCGGATGTCCTGTCGGAAAAGCTGGGTCATAAAGTAACCATTGACAACGACACCCGTGCCATGACTTACGGAGAATATATGCAAGGGTGTGTAAAAGGAGAAAAAGATATTATTTTCGTCAACGTCAGCTGGGGAGTCGGCATCGGAATTATTATCGACGGCAAAGTCTACACAGGAAAATCCGGTTTCTCGGGAGAGTTCGGTCACGTCAATGCATACGACAATGAAATCATCTGCCATTGCGGCAAAAAAGGGTGTCTGGAAACAGAAGCATCCGGCTCTGCCCTTCATCGCATTCTTTTGGAGCGTATTAAAAGCGGAGAAAGCTCTATTCTTTCCACCCGAATATCCGGTGAAGAAGACCCCATCACGCTTGACGAAATCATCACAGCCGTCAACAAGGAAGATCTGCTTTGTATTGAAATTGTTGAAGAAATAGGGCAAAAGCTGGGAAAACAAATTGCAGGATTAATCAATATCTTCAATCCGGAACTGGTCATTATAGGCGGAACTTTATCTTTAACGGGAGATTATATCACCCAACCCATCAAAACAGCGGTACGTAAGTATTCACTCAATCTGGTCAACAAAGACTCTGCCATCATTACATCCAAATTGAAGGATAAAGCAGGTATTGTAGGCGCGTGTATGCTGGCACGCAGCAGAATGTTCGAAAGTTAAACTACCGTTACTTTATGCAAAGAGTTATGGTAAAGGAAGATTTTAAATTAAAGCTCAAAAAATATTCAGAATCCTTTTGTTTTCTCAAATAAAGCTGTAATTTTGCACGCCGTAAACGAGAAACAAACCGCCGCTATAGCTCAGTTGGTAGAGCAACGCATTCGTAACGCGTAGGTCGCCAGTTCAAGTCTGGCTAGCGGCTCTTGACAATAAAGCGCTAACTACAGAATAGTTAGCGCTTTTCTTATTAACCCCCAAAGCAAATCGCATGAAACGAGGTAAGAGCAGGAGATTATTTAAGAAAAAGAAGTCACATTCCAATCAAAGATTAGGGTGTATCATCGCTATCATCGTACTTATTCCCATTTGTTACGGGCTTTATCTGTATTATCAGCAATACAGTGTCCAGCACAGTAGCAAACCGCAGATAGAGACTTCCGTCTCCCTCCCCACTCCATCCGGCAAAGATTTAGAGATTCCCGTTTCATTGATTCCCCGTCAGGAGCAGATCATTCGTCATAAAGGCTATACGGTTTCCTACAATAAAGACCTGAAGATTCCGAATTGGGTTTCTTACGAACTGACCCGTCAGGAAACCAAAGGAAAAGAAAAGAGAGGTGACAACTTCATCGCCGATCCTTTAGTAAAAGGCGCCATTGCGACCAATGCGGATTATGCACGCTCGGGATATGACAAAGGACATATGGCACCAGCCGCCGACATGAAATGGAGTCCGGATGTCATGAAAGAATCCTTCTATTTCAGCAATATGTGCCCGCAGCATCCTCAGCTGAACAGAAGAGGCTGGAAAAATCTGGAAGAAAAAATAAGAGACTGGGCGGTAGCCGATAGCGCCATTATCATTATATGTGGTCCTATCATCGACAAGCCGTCCAAAACCATCGGAAAAAATAAGGTGGCAGTGCCCGAACGATTCTTCAAAGTAATCCTCTCTCCTTTTGTCAAACCGGCTCGTGGCATCGGGTTCTTATTCAACAACAGACAGGCGGTAGAGCCTCTTTCCACCTATGCGGTATCAATTGACAGCATCGAGAAACTTACCCATATGGACTTCTTCTCTCCCCTGCCCGATGAAATAGAAAATGCAGTAGAAGCCAATGCCGATTATTACCAGTGGCCACGCTAATAGTTGACAAAATCAGCCGAATTTCAACTATTCACCGTTGAAAGGAATCGCTCCTATCCAAAATCTTCCTATCTTTGACGCAATTTTTAAAGTTACGTCACAAGATGAAAAAGAAAACAAGAAATATCTTATTATCCGTTCTGACCGGAGCTCTCCTTCTTTGCGCCATTGCCGGAGGAACAGTCTATTATTATCTCTTTGCTCCTCAGTTTCATCCCTCCAAAACCGTCTATGTATATGTAGACCGGGATGACACGGCAGATTCAATCTACAATAAGATCAGACAAACCGGTCATGTCAACAAATTCACCGGATTTCAATGGATGGCGAAATATAGAAAATTCGACCAGAATATACATACCGGACGTTATGCCATCCGCCCCAACGAAAACGTATACCATGTATTCAGCCGCTTCTTCAGAGGTTATCAGGAACCGATGAATCTCACTATCGGAAGCGTACGGACACTAGACCGGCTGGCGCGAAGCATCGGCAAGCAACTGATGATCGACTCCGCCGAAATAGCCCGCCAACTATTCGATTCCGCTTTTCAGGCCGAAATGGGGTATACGCCGGTCACCATGCCCTGTCTTTTCATCCCCGAGACCTATCAGGTATATTGGGATATGAGTGTCGACGACTTCTTCAAACGTATGCAGACAGAACACAAACGATTCTGGAATGACGAACGTCTTGCCCAGGCAACCGCTATCGGCATGACACCGGAAGAAGTCTGCACCCTCGCCTCCATTGTTGAAGAAGAAACCAACAACAACGAAGAAAAGCCGATGGTAGCCGGACTATACATCAACCGCCTGCACACAGGTATGCCCCTGCAGGCAGACCCTACCATCAAGTTCGCTTTACAGGATTTCGGGCTGCGACGCATCACCAATGAGCATCTGAAAGTCAACTCGCCCTACAACACTTATATCAACAGCGGTTTACCTCCGGGACCTATCCGCATCCCCTCTAAAAAGGGCTTGGACAGTGTATTAAACTACACGAAACACAATTACATTTACATGTGTGCGAAAGAAGATTTTTCAGGTACTCACAATTTCGCATCCAATTATGCCGACCACATGGCAAATGCAAGAAAATATTGGAAAGCACTTAATGAAAGAAAGATTTTCAAGTAATTTTGTGATAAAACGAGCCAAAAAGGCTATCTTTGCCCGATATAATAACAAACTGTGATCAACACTAATAAAGGAAATATATGAGCAAGCAACTCTTACTTGGCGATGAAGCCATTGCACAAGCTGCACTGGATGCCGGACTTTCAGGTGTATATGCCTACCCCGGTACTCCTTCAACTGAGATTACTGAATATATCCAAATGGCGCCTATAACCACTAAGCAGAACATACATAATCGTTGGTGTGCCAACGAAAAAACTGCCATGGAAGCCGCACTGGGTATGTCATTTGTAGGCAAACGCGCCTTAGTGTGCATGAAGCATGTAGGCATGAATGTGGCTGCAGACTGTTTCGTCAATTCTGCCATCACGGGTGTGAAGGGAGGACTGATTGTGATAGCGGCAGACGACCCCAGCATGCACTCTTCACAGAATGAACAGGACAGCCGCTTCTACGGAGACTTCTCCCTGATACCGATGTACGAGCCCAGCAACCAGCAGGAAGCATATGACATGGTATACAACGGATTCGAATTCTCTGAGAAAACAGGCGAACCGATCTTAATGCGTATGGTCACCCGCCTCGCACACTCCCGTTCCGGAGTAGAGCGCAAAGAGCAGAAGCCACAGAACAGCATTTCATTCAGTGAAGATCCCCGTCAGTTTATCCTGTTGCCGGGAAATGCCCGCAAACGCTATAAAGTATTGCTTGCCCGCCAGGACGAATTCATCAAAGCTTCCGAGGAATCTCCTTACAACAAATACATAGACGGCCCTAACAAAAAACTGGGAATCGTCGCTTGCGGTATCGGCTACAATTATCTGATGGAAAACTATCCGGAAGGTTGTGAATACCCGGTACTTAAGATCGGCCAGTATCCATTGCCTAAAAAGCAATTGCTGCAATTGGTTGAATCCTGCGACGAGATTCTGGTACTGGAAGACGGACAGCCATTCGTTGAAAAACATCTGAAAGGCTATCTGGGCATTGGTATCAAAGTAAAAGGACGTCTGGACGGCACACTGTCACAAGACGGAGAATTAAATCCGGACTCTGTAGCACGCGCGGTCGGCAAAGAAAACAAATCGGAATTCGGCGTCCCTTCTGTAGTCGAAATGCGTCCTCCCGCACTGTGTGAAGGATGCGGACACCGTGATATGTACGTCACACTGACAGAAGTACTCAAAGAAGAATATCCTTCCCATAAAGTATTCAGCGACATCGGTTGCTATACGCTGGGAGCCAACGCTCCGTTCAACGCCATCAATTCATGCGTAGACATGGGAGCTTCCATCACAATGGCGAAAGGTGCGGCCGACGGAGGTCTTCATCCGTCCGTAGCTGTAATCGGTGACTCTACATTTACTCACTCCGGAATGACAGGTTTGCTGGATTGCGTCAACGAAAATGCCAATGTCGTTATTGTCATTTCAGACAATGAGACAACAGCAATGACCGGTGGTCAGGACTCTGCGGGCACAGGACGTATTGAATCCATCTGTATCGGTTTAGGAGTCGACCCTGCCCATATCCGTGTCGTTGTTCCATTGAAGAAGAACCACGAGGAAATGAGACAGATCATACGCGAAGAAATCGAATACAATGGCGTATCCGTTATCATCCCGCGCAGAGAGTGTATTCAAACATTAGCACGCAAAAAAAGAAGTAAGTAAGCCATGAAAAAAGACATTATATTATCAGGAGTAGGTGGACAGGGTATTTTGTCCATCGCTACAGTTATTGGTAAAGCTGCTTTGAAAGAAGGACTTTACATGAAGCAAGCAGAAGTACACGGAATGAGCCAGCGTGGCGGAGATGTTCAGTCCAACCTCCGCATCAGCGACAAACCGATTGCTTCGGATCTGATACCATCCGGCAAATGCGACCTTATCATTTCGCTCGAACCGATGGAAGGTCTGCGCTATCTCCCCTATCTCAGTCCGGAAGGATGGCTGGTAACCAACGAAACTCCGTTTGTCAACATCCCCAATTATCCGGAAGAAGACAAAGTAATGGCTGAAATCAACAAATTGCCGCATAAGATCGTACTGAACGTGGATAAAGTAGCCAAAGAAGTAGGTTCTGCACGAGTTGCCAATATCGTTTTGCTGGGCGCAACCATTCCATTCCTCGGCATCGATTACGAGAAAGTACAAGACAGTATCCGCGAAATCTTCCTGCGCAAAGGAGAAGCTATTGTCGAAATGAATCTTAAAGCACTGGCTGCCGGCAAGGAAATTGCGGAAAAGCTAATGCAATAACTATCACAATCATGAGTACACAATACTGGGAAGAAGAAATTGAAATCATGAGTCGCGAGAAGTTGCAGGAACTGCAACTTCAGCGACTCAAAAAAACGATTAACATAGCCGCAAACTCACCTTATTACAAAGAGGTTTTCAGCAAAAACGGCATCACCGGAGATAGTATCCAGTCACTGGACGACATCCGCAAAATTCCTTTCACCACTAAATCGGACATGCGTGCCAACTATCCCTTCGGGCTAGTGGCCGGCGACATGAAAAGAGACGGTGTACGTATCCACTCTTCCAGTGGAACTACAGGAAACCCTACAGTCATCGTACATTCACAACATGACCTCGACTCATGGGCAAATCTGGTAGCCCGTTGCCTTTACATGGTGGGGATCCGCAAGACAGATGTCTTCCAGAACAGCTCCGGATATGGAATGTTTACAGGTGGATTAGGTTTCCAATATGGTGCAGAACGCCTTGGCTGCCTTACCGTACCTGCCGCAGCCGGAAACAGTAAACGGCAAATTAAATTCATCAGTGACTTTAAGACTACCGCCTTACACGCCATCCCAAGCTACGCTATCCGTCTTGCCGAAGTATTTCAGGAAGAAGGTATCGACCCGAGAGAAACAACCCTGAAAACCTTGGTGATCGGCGCCGAACCGCATACTGACGAACAGCGCCGTAAAATAGAACGGATGCTCAATGTGAAAGCATATAATAGTTTCGGTATGACGGAAATGAACGGCCCCGGTGTTGCCTTCGAATGCCAGGAGCAGAACGGAATGCACTTCTGGGAAGATTGCTATCTGGTAGAAATCATCGATCCTGAAACAGGAGAACCCGTTCCCGAAGGAGAAATCGGTGAATTGGTACTCACTACACTTGATCGTGAAATGATGCCGCTTATCCGCTACCGCACCCGCGACCTTACCCGTATACTACCCGGAAAATGTCCGTGCGGCCGCACCCATCTCCGCATCGACCGGATCAAGGGACGCAGCGACGATATGTTTATCATCAAGGGAGTCAACATCTTCCCCATGCAAGTCGAAAAGATTCTGGTTCAGTTCCCCGAATTAGGCAGCAATTATCTGATTACGCTGGAGACAGTCAACAATCAGGATGAGATGATCGTCGAAGTGGAATTAAGTGATCTTTCTACAGACAACTATATCGAACTGGAAAAGATCCGCAGAGATATTATCCGTCAATTAAAAGATGAAATACTGGTTACCCCGAAAGTAAAACTGGTAAAGAAAGGGTCTCTCCCGCAGAGCGAGGGAAAAGCCGTCAGAGTGAAGGACTTAAGAGACAACAAATAAATATTCAAATGCCCGATGTGCTAATATGCCAACCCAATACTGTATGATATCAGTAACAAATGGCATATTAGCACATTATTTAATTATCAGATTATAATGCAATTACTAAAAAAAAGAATTCTGCAGGACGGAAAATGCTACGAAGGAGGCATCCTTAAAGTAGATGGTTTTATCAATCACCAGATGGATCCTGTCCTGATGAAATCCATCGGAGTAGAATTTGTCCGCCGCTTTGCAGCCACAAACGTAAACAAGATCATGACTATCGAAGCAAGCGGTATCGCTCCTGCCATCATGACGGGCTATCTCATGGACTTACCGGTTGTATTCGCCAAAAAGAAATCACCCAAAACCATTCAGAACGCACTAAGCACTACCGTACACTCGTTCACCAAAGACCGTGATTATGAAGTAGTGATCAGTGCCGATTTTCTGACTCCAAATGACAATGTTCTTTTTGTTGATGATTTCCTTGCCTACGGAAATGCCGCATTAGGCATTCTCGACCTCATAGAGCAATCCGGAGCAAAATTGGTAGGCATGGGGTTCATTATCGAAAAAGCCTTCCAAAATGGACGTAAAATACTGGAAGAGAAAGGTGTCAGAGTAGAAAGCCTTGCCATAATCGAAGACTTATCCAACTGCTGTATTAAAATAAAAGATCAATAAGCTGAGTCGGGGTTAAAATAATGCCCCTTGCCTTTTGTCTTTTTACCATATTGCACCGCATGCTCAGGGCACACATGATAACATGCCAGGCAGGCGGTGCAATTCTTTCCCCAAACCGGTCTTCTTTCCTTCATCGTTATATTCCCTACCGGACAACTTTTTTCACAGCGCTTGCACCCGATGCACTCACTCGTTGCATGGAAAGGTTTGGGAGACATCTGATAACGAACAAATAACGGATTGATGATCCTCGTCTTGATAAAAGGCAAACTCCCCTCCTTGCATGCAAAGACAGTTTCTCTCCCGGTTATCAGTCTACTGACTTTTTCAAGAGCCGGAACCGCTTCTGCCAGTTTTTTCTTTTCCAGTTCCTTGCTATCCACATCAAATCCGGGGAACAACACATAGTTATTGGGCATAATTACAGAAAAGCCTGCATTACATCTCCATCCCCTCGCAGCCAATGCCTTTTCCATCACCTGCCGGGTCAGCCCCGTATCGTCTCCACACGAACACACAAAGAACAGATATTGCTGCTGATACCCCTTCAGAACCAGCTTCCGAATAAACTCCTGTACAATCACGGGAGGCGCCCACGAATAGACCGGAAAGACAAAACCGATCTTCTCATCCTCCCGCAAAGAGAACTCCCATGTGTCATTCTTCCATGCGTCCGGGATAAAAAACAAATCTTCCTGTTGTTCTTTAGAAAGCTGATTAGCAATCCATTTAGAGTTACCTGTACCTGAGAAATAAAATATCATAGAAGAGTATATAAAAAAGCCGCATCGACGATGTGATGAAACTCTGATAGAACAAGATTTGAGCGCTCGCCCTCTTTGTAATCCACCGGCTTAAAGCTGTCCCGAAGGATGTGGCCCGCCATTGAAGAACGAAGCTTTCTCGGTGCATCAGATTAATTTGAAGAGTTTCCCGATCCAGTCGATACGGCTAATATTTTTCTATCACAAATGTAATAAGATTCTCTGAGAATAGCAAGAAAAAGAAAGAATTTGTTCGTCCACTAACATTTTTTTTCATCCTTTCTCTCCGCCTAACAAAAGAAAAGTGCCAGTTATCGGATCGATAACTGACACTTTGTAAATCCTAAACTATTGAAACTTAAGCAGCTTTTGCTTTAGCAACTACAGCTTTGAAAGCTTCCGGATGATTCATAGCTAAATCAGCCAAAACCTTACGATTTATTTCAATACCGGCTTTGTGCAAACCGCCCATCAATTTAGAATAAGACATTCCTTCAAGACGTGCAGCAGCGTTGATA
>OBZH01001521.1_pt1 | contig 13520 bp, 15 predicted proteins | sample 1476881 | NCBI WGS metagenome assembly OBZH01 (sample SAMEA2580230, study PRJEB22360) | human gut metagenome | biome: human gut; feature: human-associated habitat; material: faeces | place: Denmark | collected 2008/2010 | reverse complement strand
GGGCAGGATTTCTCGGCCGCGACTATCGATAATTCCGGCCGGTTTGGGGTGCATGAACACTATTTCCGGGGCTACCCCACTAAGCGCCCCGACTCTAGGGCGCGGCCGCCTTTGAGCGCCCCGCTCTTGCCAAGTTTTTAGTTCAATCACTGACCGCGGGTCATATCCGCTGGTTAAATGAGGTACCCGCACCCCGTTTTTACCTAATAAAGAGCTGGCATTGCGGGCTGCCTGATCTAGTTCTTGAGGAGGATCGGCGTTTCGTCCCCAAAGCGGGGTCATTCCCTGGCGGGCATCCACCACCCGTAAGGGGTGGAGTTCTATCTGGCTAACTGCCCCCAGAGATTCGCTGCCGCTGCCTCCGACTGTAACCGTATCTAACTGGTATTTTATCTTCTCTACTAGGTCTTTGCTGCTGACCTCTACCCCCAGGTTCCAGCTGCGACTAAGTACTTTTCCATTTTCGCAGCGGCAAATAAACTGCACCTGGCTGCATACCAGTCCGTTTGCGCGCAAGTGGGCAAACATTTCCACTACTAATGCCCGGGCTGGCAGTAACAACTGAGTGAGGGAGCTGGCGGGCGGGGTAAAGAATTGGTAGAGACCGGGTGAGGTGGGCGCGGTTTTCACCCTGGCTGCGTCCTCTAGATTTTCCCCGCTAGCTAAGTCGTAACTAAGCGCCCCCAGCGTGCCGAAACGGCGAATCAGCGCCGGGCGTCCCAGGGCGCACAGTTGCCCCAAGCTGGCGATTCCCAGATGGGTTAGGCTGTCTGTCATTTTTGTTAGGTACTGGACGGAGAAATCGAATCCGCTTATTTTTATCCCCGGACGTAAGAAAAAGCCCAGGCTACTTAAGGGCTGCGCGCTAAGAAAAGGCATTACTTGGGTGTCAGCAATCAGCAGCTGTTCGCGGGCAGCTAGGCACGCCGCTAAAGTGCCGCTAGCGATTCCGATCTGCACCGCGTACCCTATCTGCGCTAAGTCTTCGGTTAGCTTTTCGGCCAGGTCAGATTCTGTGCGGCGTTGACTGCGACTAAGGGCGGCGGTTATCAGCCCTGGAAACCAGCATTTAGGTGCATAGAGTTGCTGGGATGCGGCCTCTAGAACTGGTTGGAACGCCAGTTCTGCCTCTGCCGGTGAGTAGGGTTTTTCTTTGAGGGAGGGGCAGAGGACGCGTGCTTGTTTTAGTCGCATCTGCGGCCTTATTCCAGCGGCTCTCGCGGGGGTAGTCACCGCCTGTACTCGCCCGCCGCTGCACAGCGCCACTGCTTCATCTAGGGGGAGCTTCGCAGCTTGGGCTGGCCACGCGGGAATATAGAGGGCTAGTAATCTCTCGTTCACCTCGCCCTCCTGGCTTTTGTAGGGCTAGTTAGGAGGAACCCAAGGGTCAGGCACGCTCCTAATAACGTCGGTGGCGGGGTTGCAGAGCGTAGAGAATCCATCACGCACTCACCTTTATGGCTGAAGCTACCCCAGGGGAACTTGCCGAGTGCCGGGCGCTAGCTGCTAGGGAGATAGCGCCCGCCCAGGGCGGAGCAGACAGAATTACGCAGCCGGAGCGGCGCGCTTTCGCGGTTAAGATTCGTTGTTGCTGCGGGCCATAATCTACCATTCCGATAGCCAGCACTGCCGCGCAGGGGACGAAAAGTTGGGCGCATGCCAGGGCGCTGCCGCCGGTGTAGGGAATGGTGATTACCCGCCTTAAGTCCATTCCGATTTGCCAGGCGCGCTGCCAGCCTAGATCGGGAAAATCTAGGAATACTGCCCAGCCGCTCTCCCCCATTTTTTCGGCGGCCATCTCTAGCAGCCCAGCTCCGCCCGCTACCTTTTGATAAGCGCTGGCCAGTGACTTTGGGGTTCGGGACTGCATCCCCAAAACCTGGCGCGCCTTTTCCAGGCGCTGCAACTGAGCCAACCTATCGAACATACGTTCGATTATAGGGAGCCTCCCCCGATTTGTCACCCCTTTTTCCGGAAGCAGTTTTGAGGTAGGAATGGGGTTATAAGTAAAGGGGAAAAGACATTTTAGGTGCGGACATTTCCCTTAAAAGAGGTCTGAGTGACTTCCGGTTGCAACTAAGGACAGCACCAGTACGTCGTGTTGCTTATAGTAAATCAGCAACCAGTCTGGTTCGATATGACACTCTCGATGTTTCACCCAGTTACCAGTTAGCGCATGGTCTCGACACTTTTCCGGTAAAGGAGTATCGCTCGCCAGAAGGTCAACGATTCTCTCTAGTTTTCCAAGGTCTTTTCCCCGCTTTTTAGCAGCTTTCAGTTGCTTGCGAAACTGCGAGGAGTACTTAATGACATAACGTGCCATTAGTCGTCCTCGCTAAGAGCGGCAGCAAACGCTTCACGGGCGCTTGCGTAGCCGGGAACGCGAGGGTCTTTGGCAATCTGTTCCGCCTCTAACATGGCGGCAATCGTCTCCCTATTGGGGTTGCCTAGTTGAATCTGGAAAGGAATGGCACGCTCGCGGATAGCTTGCCGTACGAAGATATTGAACGCGGTAGAAATATTCATTCCCATCTCGTTAAACAGCTGATCCGCCTCTTTCTTCAAGGCTGCATCCATACGAATACTGATATTTGTTGTAGCCATAAAACACCTTCTTTTACGTGCATAGTATGGTATTTGCACAAATAAATCAATACTTTTTATGACAGAAGTAGTATTTAGAAATTACAGATAGACCCGGTATCGTCTTAGCCACGAAGACAGCACGCAAGCGCGTGGGACGGAAGGAACCACGGACACTTTCTGGGCAAGAAAATCTACCTTTGAGGGCGTGCGTGAGGCTCGAAATCTGCCCGCTTGGCGCGGGTTTTATACCGCTTAGTTCAGATTACTTGTACTGCCGACATTAAGGCTTTTAACTGTAAGTACCAGATACGCAAACGTCCTGGTTTTGCGCAATATTGCCGGTAAGTGCGAGAGGAAAGGAGTCGGAACGGAATGAAATTCACGCTCACGATTGATCCCACCGTAACCGAAACTATCGTAACGGTAACGGCGCGGGAGGTCGACGCTGAGGTGCAAGCGATCCAAAGGCTCGCCTCCGGTAGCCTAGATAGCTCCTCCTCCCCCGCAGTTGAACGTCCGCTTCGCCGCCTCATCGGGACAAGCGGTAATGATGCCACGGTGTTGGAAGTGCGCGCGATACTCGCGTTCTTTACTAAAAAGAAAGCGGTGTTTGCCCACACCAGAGACGGTGATTGGCGAATTAAAGCCCGAATGTATGAACTCGAAGAATCTCTACCCGCAGGCGATTTCGTACGCATTTCACAATCGGAGATTGTCAATATTGTCGCGATCAAAAAACTTGATCTTTCTTTCTCGGGAACGATCAGTGTGCAGCTAAAAGATGGCTCTCGCTATTACGTTTCCCGCCGGCAACTTCCAGTTTTTAAATCCAAACTCGGAATCTAACCTCCGCAGAAAACCTTTAAATCACACAAAGGATAAAAACCATGAAAACTAAAAAAATAGTTGGTCTCACCCTGGTAGGGGCTTGCATTGGGATTACTATCGGCACCAGTATTGAACTTCTTTTTTCTTCTCTTTCCTCCTCTAGCTATTACCCGGGAGTTCCAGAATTCTTAAACAGTTTTGGAAGCGAAAACGTGGCAGTACTAATTGAGCGGCTTATTTACGCAGCCTACGGCATCATTAGCAGCTTCGCGGGGTTGCTTTACCGTAACGAAACCCGACCAATTGCTCTCAATACTGCCCTGCATTTCGGCATCATCCTTATCTGCGGGATTGCTGCTGGTAGCTACCTTAAATGGTGGGGCTCTAGCTTCGATATGCTCGGCGTAATCATCGTAATACTGCTTATCTATCTGCTGATTTGGCTGTTCAATTGGCTAGTGGTTCGCGCTGAAGTCAAAAAGATGAACCAAAAACTGCAATAAAGCCTCACCAGGATTCCCGTTTACTCAAATGGGTAAACGGGAAAATCAGAAAATACTGTTTCCGAACGCTGCTAGACCGGGCGGCTAGGCGTGGCCACAGGCCGCGAGTTTCTCGGTCTACACGGGATAAGGGATACGATTTATCTACTGAAAGCTTTCGGATACTTTTTCGAGGTCGCGATAATCTTCCTCGCGAAAACTATCTAAGCACCAGCTGAGCGCCGGTTGAACGGAACAACGTAAATGTGTCGCAGTATTTTACGCCAAACGCTTTACAGACGTCAGGAATTTTTACTGATTTTCTAGAGTCAGGTTCTGGGCGCTCATGAGTTACTACCGTGTATCCATGAGCCGCAGCGAAGGCGATTAAAAATGGATCTGCGCAGGCCGCAAACTTCCGTGTCGCTGAAGTTTTATATTTCTTTCCCTCTGCCCAAGTTATAATTTTATTGACAAAACCATAGATAGCTTGATCACCGTCGATAGCAGTAAACATCCCTTTATGTGGATGCTTCTTTACCCAATATGCAAGTTCGTCACCCCTGTCAGTTAGCTCATCGTAAACCGGTTTAATACTGCAGATTTTTCCGGTCGCGTAGCTATGCTCTAACCATTCCCAAAATCCCGGAGCGATATCGAATCCGTAATACCGGTTTTTGGCTTCGATAAAAACATTACTATCCAGCACATACATTTAACCCACCGCCAGCTTTTCAGCCAGGTTACGGAAAGTTTGAGGCTTTTTGGTGCCGAGCATCCGAAAAGCATCTCGATAAAGAGTATTACCCTCCAAGGTAGAGACAATCACAGCACGGGTAAATGTAGGAGAGTTGCGCAGAGGCAGAGTTTTATAAAAATCTCCGCCCCCGTTCTGTTTCCCCTTGCCTTCTCTTTCGGCTATCGCGTTCTGCTCCCGGCCATATAGTTCCTGATACTGACTCCAGCTAAGAAAGTTGGCATCAAAAAGGCTGTGCAGCACCACCAAGACGCTGCAGCCGGCGTCGCGCGCAAGTTTATTAACAGATTCTTCGGTAATCTTTTTCCCGCGCACGCCCTCAAGAACATCCTTGGGAAGTAGGATCTCTCCCGCGAGTTGATTGCACCAGCGTTCCTCAGATTTTGCGTTATTGGAATCGTTGAGAGATGAATTCGCGTCAGACAATGCGCTATGACCTAGCCAGATATGCCCTAGTTCATGTAATAGGGTAAAGATTCTCGCAGAATGACCGTCGGCTCCATTGACAAAAATAAGAGGCGCAATTTCATCACTTAAAGAAAAACCCCGAAACTCTTCGACTCTCAGTTTTCTATGAGTATTGTTTCCTACCACCCCATTGGTAAGCACGAGGATTCCGAGTTCTTCAATCTTGTCGACCAGGTAGCGATACAAACTGGACATATTGCCAATTCGTTTTCGAGAATCAAACCCAAAGTCAAGGAGATCACTGATTTTAGCTGCTACTTCAATCACGCTATTATTCACGCCTACGGAACCCACAAAAGACAGCTTTTCTGCCCCATTACTTAGGGCGTAGTCGCGATACCAATCCTGGGTGCGTTGCGCGTTGTAAATAGTGTCGAGCAGATCCCCGGAAGGCTGGTGAATCGCAGAATCTTTAAGCGTACGCATATCGACTATAGGTAGATCTTCTTCGGGAGGAGTATCAAGAAAAAGAAATGCTAAAGGCGTATTAGTTTTGGCAGCAAATTTTTTTGCATCCGCGAAAGTAGGAACACTAACGCCAGATATCCATTCAGGTAACTTCGGAAAATTTTTCTCGAGGTCAGTGACAGTTTTCCTGCTACGCGCCAAAGCCCACTCATAAAGAGGGGGCGCTATACGCACTTTCGCAGACATTATGCTTCTCCCCTCGCACTTTAGAAAATGATCAAAACCCACCAGACGATTTCTATTTTACTGGCAACAGTGCCTAGACGGCAGCTTTCCCTACTTTTTTAAGGATGCAGATAAGTGGTTCAGACTCTAAAAATCGCCCTCTTCCTGATTTTTCTTAAGGAGCTCCCGAAAAGGCGTAGCCACGTCATATCCCGAAGTTTCCTGCGACTCCCCCTGATCATCCGCAGGAACAACTCCGCCACCTGGCCAACCGCGTCCTAGTTATTTTGGTAGGTGACCGCTAAAGTAGCGCGCGCCAAAGCATTAATCAGCGCCTGGAAGTTAGCGGCAGCCGCAGAGGCGTCCTCATCCAGTTCCAAAGTTTCCGTATCCAGGGCGTACCGGGCACAAAAAAGCAAACATATGCGTATTACACCTATATTACGCATATAATCATTGATTTTTAACCCCAATATTTCTAATATTTATGTAAGAACAGAAGGAGTAACGATGGCTAAAGTTAGCACTAACATCAACCTGGATGCGGATCTGAAGCGCTCCGCGCAGCTTTTACTTAAGGATCTGGGCATGGATCTAACCACTGCGGTCACCATATTCTTGCGGCAAACCGTGCGAGATCAGGCAATCCCGTTTCAAATATCGCGTGATATTCCCAATGCCCAGACCCTGGCTGCCTTGCAGGAATACGAGGAAATGAAGGCACACCCCGAAAGGTATCCGCGCTACACCAATTTCGAAGAAGCAATGAAAGACGTTTTTGCACGAGGCTAAACCTTGTTCTTAAACCGAACTGGCTCACACGCCGATCTTTTCGGCATGTAAGTCGAACCGGCAACTTCTATTTGAGATTGGCTAAAGCCCGGGTGGCGATTCCGCTTACACCAGCGCCCTACAAATAATTAACCACTGCAAGCAACCCCAAAGCGGTACTAGCTCCCTATCAAAAAGCCAGGATGGATTTATTGCTCCAGCAGTTCAAGAACCTCGTCTGCCGACAGCATCTCGGGTGTCTCCCGTGCAGATTCCTCCGCAGTTGTGGCAGTATTTTGCACCCCAAGAGCCCACTCATAGGTTTGCGCTGGTGCTTTCCCGCTATTTACTTGTTCGTAGAGCTTAGCAAGCAGATGCGCAGGAAATCTTTGCGCTCCCGATAAACTGGCACGGCGCTGCACATCACTCCAGGTAAGACCGATTTCTTTTAGATGTTTACCTAGGAATTTTTGGGTAACTATTGTTTTCTCGTCCTCGAAAAGAAAATCTGGGGTAGGTAAGTCAAACTTATTGAGCCGATTCACCAAGGCCGCAACTGATACCCCCCAATCCCACAAAAACTTGGCGAACCTTGCCGGTTCAGCTTTGTCCTCTACTAGCCTTTCAACCTGTACTTTCGGCATCAATAAGTCGGCAGCAAAACGATTAGCACCACGTTCCTGCTCTGATATTTCATCGTCCCGCTTAATCGTAGTGTCGTTAGCTATATGCCCGATTTCATGGGCAATCGCAAATACTTGCCTAAACCAGTTATCGGTTCTGGGAACCACAATGACCGGGCGATAATCCAGTATAAGACAGGTTCCGTTACCCTCTAGCCCAATCTGCACCACGTCAATGTGTAGATACTCTTCGATTTGGGAAGAAAAATCAATCTTAATTCTTTCCCCAAGCATCTCCCAGACTTCTTCCGGAGTTTTCCCTTCCAAATCACTCATCTATATGCCTGCTTATAGACCAACGCAACAGAACGGAAAATATCTAAATCAGCCGGGTTAAAGTGGTATTTTTTGGCTTTCCCATCCCAATCATGACGAGCAGCCACTTCTTTTTTGGATACCCAATAAGGGTCAGAGCCGGTAATTAACCAATCTAAAGAAACGTCCAAAATAGTCGCGATTTCGGCAATCTCGCCAGCGCTAACTTTGCGGCTACCGCTAATCACCCGGCTTAGTCTAGCCTGAGCCCAACCCAGCTTCTCCGCTAATTGCTTTTGACTTAGACCGCTATCCTTGCAAGCGCTTCCAATCCGCTCTCCGATATTTTTCATCTCTGACACCTCCTATAACCCCAGCATAAACGAAGATTAATGAAAACAGAAGGTAAATTTGTGAAAATCACAATTTAAACGGGAAAATTGACCAGGCCACCGAAGAGGCGACTAAAAGCCCTTGCCACTGCCGGTTTTCAAATCCCGGAGACAGATCCTTGGAGATGTTTTGAGGGGACGCTTGGCGGCTTTTGCGCTGGTTTGAGGGGTTTTGGGGGTGCGCGATTATTTACGCGGTCGCGCTGTATGACGTGATCCTTTACGTTTTGTCGATCCTTTAAACTTTTTTGCTCTGTGCGTGCGGGTTAGTCTGCCGATTTGCGTGGGATTATCTGCCTGGTCTGGGGTGGTTTCTTCATCGCGTTTTTTACGGTCTTTTCGCGAATACTTTTACCGGCATGAAGTCTATCGGCGATAATGATTCGTTCTTGCAGGCCTAGATAATAGGATTCAGCATTTTCAGGGATCTGCATTTTTGCGCAGTACCAGGCAACGCTAGCCTTTTCGTTACGCCCGCTAGAGCGAGTACGCCCATTACACCATACTTTCCCGGTACGTTTGGAAACACCCACTACTTTGGCTGCTTGCGTAAAATTCAGCCCCTGACGCAAAAGCTCTACATAATGCTCACGCCGAGCAGCACACATCTTTCAACGAGACGGGTAAACAACACCCGCATACTCATACAACACCGTCGAAACATCCTTTCAAACTCGGTGTTGCAACCACCACTAGAACCTAAGTAGCACGAGTACCGGCCGGGAAATTTCCTTGATACCATAGTTATGGAATTTTCACCACATTTAGGAGGAATAATGAAGAATTGGTTGCGAGCCACGGCTGCTCTCGCAGGCGCGGCAGCCCTGACACTGGGGGGCGCTGTTTCCGCTGTAGCAGCAAACAGTGTAGACGACGGTAGCAACGTCAAGACCTTCGATGTTACTTGGAGTGACAAGGTCAAACGCTATGACCCCAAGCTGGAAGGCACCGAAGTTAACGTGCCTCTATACTGTGAGGTTTACGAATTCAAAGATGGTAAGAAAACAGGTTCCCGGCTTGGTTACGAGTGGCCAACGCTCCAACTCACTGTTGGCAAAGATGAAAAAAATTCCCCTTGAAATAAAACTCGACAAGCCCGCGTACAAGGGTGTTGACAAGATCGGCGTTCAGGACTGTTACCAGTATCGCGACGGGAAGTACGGACACAGCCAGTTCTCTTTTTCAACCGGCTATAGCAATGGCGTTAAAAAGCTCGCCATGAACCAGCAGGCCAATACCGATTTCAAGTTTGAGTTGGTTAAAGGCGAGTGGGATGGGGAAACCTATCTTGGTAAGGTTCCCGAGGGTAAGGCGCCCACGATCACTATCGGAGTTTCACAGCATAAGGCCGGAGACCCGGTTACCGAAGATGGCGAAAAAGTTTACAAGCCCCTTATAACCAAGGGCGGCGACCCGGCGGCAAACAAGTATGTTTTCGCCGATAAGGCTGCTCATAGGCCTTCTGCCGAAGTCAATCCGAAGAACCGTGAAGATACTCCTATTACTCGCGCTTCAATTGGTAATAGCCTGGATCTCATCTCTGGACACACGGGTCGTTACCGGTGGTACCAGTTGACCGCTTCGATTGACGATCCTGAACAAGCTAAGCTCTTCCGCGTTGAAAGCGTTGAAGGTAATGACAATGACATTGATGGCTGGACCGTGAAGGTAAGCTCGGCTGTCCGCACAATGACTCCTGAGGCACCCACTCTAGTAGAGGCAGATAAGTGCGGGGTTGAGGGAACGGTACAGCTTCCCGAGTCCAAGTACTTTGATTATGAAACCGTTACCAAGGGAACCAAAGTTTCGGTAGCCGCTCTATTGAAGCAGGATTTCAAGGACAAGATCGAAGTTAAGGGCGACACCAAGTGGGAGTTCAATGTTGCAGCTAAACCGTGCACACTAGATCCAGCTGAACAGTTGGCAACTCCGGTTGCTCCTAAGCTGATCAATCCTTCCGCTGATGATCCTGCTTCTTGCACCGTCGATCCTTACGTGACGATTCAGAAGACCGAAGGCGTTTCCTACACGGTTACTGCAAACGGCGTGAAGCTGAAGGCTAACCAGGATGGCAAGTACATCTACCCGTACAACTCGAAGGTAGAAGTTAAGGCCTCCGCATTGGACGGTTACTTCTTTGCTGAAGACGCGGTAACTGAGTGGACCTGGGACAGCCACGATACTGCAATGGCCCCAGCCTGTAAGCCGGCTCAGCCTAATAATAAGCAAGCTTCCCATCCTATGAAGAAGCTCCCTAAAACTGGTGTTGAGGTCGCTACCCTACTCAGCATCTCTGCTCTACTGCTCCTTGCAGGCGGTGCACTAACCGCACGCAGGTTCAAGTAACCAATTAGCAACCTACATTTCGCCTCCCGGCATTAGCCGGGAGGCGAAATCTTTTTATACGACCTGACGCTGCTCTTCATAGAGCCTGGCCAAAACTATCCGAGGGTGTGGAAACGATCAAAGAAGGTTTTCAGCTTGTCTATAACCCGCTTCTTGCGTTCAATCCGGCTATCAGCACCCGTAGCGAACAGGGATCCGCGCGGCAAAATCTGGTCAATATCGGATCCAGAGGTTTCCAGATGTCCCCGCCTAAACATGGCGTTAATGAAGTTCTCGGTTTCAGGTTGCTTCAGATTTTCTTCCTTGACAATTCCTGCAAGCTCGATAGCTTTTTGATCAGTTAGGAAAGCTTTCCACTCTTCATCAATCTCACCGCTAGTGGCAGAAACCGAATCCACGAACCGTTCAATCAGATCCAGCTTATTCTGGAAGGTAGGACTGGACTTAACTGCGCGGCGAATATCTTCCCGCACTTCCTGGCGGCTCTGCTCAGCGTGCTGGTCACGGTATTTTTCTACCAGCATCAAAATGTAGTCAACATTTACTTCGACCTGTTTTATTAATTCGATTTCAAAGGTCAAATCATCATTGATCCGTTTACGTTCCCCCTCAGATTCGGCACGCCGCTGCCGGTAAAGCTCAATATATTCTGACTGATAGTCTTGTAGGTCACGCGGGCTGAGCGGATCTTTTTCCTCAAATTCATCGAAAGCAGACAGAATATTTCGTAGCCGCAACAGTTCCCCGAAAGTTTTTATAAACAGGTCTTGCTCGGCCTCCCCAATAATTAGCTCACCCGGATCCCAGCGCGACAACTGGTCAAGTTTTTCCAAATAGGCATCAAAATAAACCCCGAAAGGCTTAAGTACCGTAATCCCCTCGGCTTCTTTATTACCGAAGAGGGCGATAGCCTCGGAAGTTTCTTTTTCTAGGTTCCTAAAGGAAACAATATTTCCGTAAGCTTTCACCGAGTTCAAAATACGGTTAGTACGCGAATAGGCCTGCAACAACCCGTGGTGATGCATATGTTTATCCACCCACAACGTGTTGAGGGTTTTCGCATCAAAACCGGTCAGGAACATGTTAACTACCAGCAACATATCTAGCTGGCGGTTACGCATCTTCTCGGACACATCCTCATAGTAGGCACCAAAACTATCTGCCGAGGTATCGAAACTACTCCCAAACATTTGGTTATAGTCTCCAATCGCAGTCTCTAAAAACTCGCGGTCAGGGAGTTCTAAAGCCCCGGTATCGAAATCTTCTTCCGGCAGCAACCCGTCGCTATAGTCATCCGAGTTCGGGGCGTAGGTAAAAATAGTGGCGATTTTGAGACGTTTATCGGCAGCAAGCTCGCTTTGCTGGCGCGCAAACTCTACATAGTAGGCTTTAGCGGCTTTAACCGAGGCAGCGGCAAAAATAGAGTTAAACCCCCGCACCCGTTTACCTTTCAAGGAATAGTAAGAGTTCCGTTTAGTTTTTTGATCAAAATGAGCCAGCACATAGGCGACCACTTCACGAATCCTGCGCGGATCCAGCAAAGCCTCCTCGGTAGCAATCGCGAGTACTTCCTCTTCCCTAATCCCCTCACGAGGTTTAAGGGTGTTCACATAGTCAATACGAAACGGCAACACATTTTGGTCGCTGATCGCATCGGTAATGGTGTAAGAATGCAGGCGGTCACCAAAAACCTGCGCAGTGGTGCGGATTGCCAGGGAAGAACCCGTAGCCTTATTTTCGTTAAATAGAGGCGTGCCGGTGAAACCGAACAGGTGATAGTTACGGAAGGCTCGCTTTATAGCCTGGTGCATATCCCCAAACTGGCTGCGGTGACATTCATCGAAAATAATAACAATATGGCTGTCATAGATTTTGTGTTGGCTATTAGCGCGCACAAAATTGGAAAGCTTTTGGATAGTAGTAATCACGATTTTGGCTTTATCGTTCGCTAATTGCGCGGCAAGCTGCCGGGTAGACCGATTAGAGTTAACCGCTCCTTTTTGGAAAGCCTCATATTCTTTCTTGGTTTGATGATCCAGGTCTTTGCGGTCAACCACAAACAGAACCTTATCCACCCCCTCCACCTGGGTAACCAGCTGCGCGGTTTTAAAACTGGTGAGAGTTTTCCCGCTGCCAGTGGTGTGCCAAATATAGCCGCCGGCCTCAATAGTGCCCAGCTTCTTATAGTTGGTAGCAATCTGCACCCGGTTAATGATCCGTTCGGCCGCCACAATCTGGTAAGGACGCAGCACCATCAGGTTCTTCTCGGTAGTAAACACACAATATTTCGTGATCACATTGAGTAAAGTGCGCCCGGACAGGAAAGTCTTCGCAAAATCCATTAGCTCCGTAATGTGACGGTTGCGCGCATCAGTCCACCAAGAAGTGAACTCGAAACTGGCCGCACTCCCCCGCTTACCTGACCTCGCCTGCTCTTCCACATGCTGCTTTCTGGTAGTGTTCGCATAATATTTCGTATAAGTCCCATTCGAGATAATAAACAGTTGCACATACTCGAATAACCCGTTACCAGCCCAAAAGCTATCCCGTTGATAGCGGTTAATCTGATTAAAAGCTTCCCGTAGCTGCACTCCCCGCCGTTTGAGCTCCATATGCACCAGCGGAAACCCGTTTACCAAGATAGTTACGTCATAACGGTTATGGCGGGTGCCGTCCGTTTCATATTGGTTAATTACCTGCAGACGGTTGCGGTGAATATTAACCTTATCCAGCAGGTGAATATTCTTTTGAGTGCCGTCATCCCGCTCTAAAACCAGGGCAGCGGGGCTAGCCTGGATAATCGCAGTTTTTTCTTCAATCCCCCGGGAAGGATTCGCCAATTCCGTTTTAAAGAAACGCTCCCACTCGCGGTCGCTAAAAGAAACCTCGTTTAAGGCTTCCAGGCTACGCCGCAAATTATTTTCGAGGGCGAAGGCATCTTTTATCGGTAAATACTCGTATTCTTGCCGCTGGAGTTGTTCGATTAACGCTTTTTCGAGGGCGGCTTCGCTTTGATAGGCCTTTTCTTTACGTTCTTCCGGCTCGTAGGTGGCGACTACCGTAGCATCTTCACTGGTGGCAATCGGTAAATAGGTGTTCATGAAGTCTCCTGGAAACAACTGGAGTTGGCAACTGTTTCTATCTTAGTGGCGCAGGTGCTATAAATTTGTAGTCCCTAGCCGAAGCTTTCCTTGCGAGCCTAATGTGCCTAGTAAGTCCGCACGGGGCAAAAGCTTTCCCTACCTGGTATGCCCGGGGAAGAGATTTTTCCTCCCGCCCAAGAATTCGGAAAACGTAGCGGCGTTTTCCGAATTCTTAT
>OBZH01001516.1_pt1 | contig 13564 bp, 10 predicted proteins | sample 1476881 | NCBI WGS metagenome assembly OBZH01 (sample SAMEA2580230, study PRJEB22360) | human gut metagenome | biome: human gut; feature: human-associated habitat; material: faeces | place: Denmark | collected 2008/2010 | reverse complement strand
ACTGCGGGAACGGCCTATCCGCTCAAAGTGTTCGGCTGAGATCGGAAATCAACCAAAGCGGGACCAGCAACCCCACGACCAAAGGCCCAAATAACAAGTGAGTAGACTTTACGCGACCTGCAGAGCACACCCAAAACCGCCACCCCTGTGACCTGCGGTTTTACTAGAGCAGATGCGCTTTGTGCTCGTCTTGCACCAAAAAGTCTACTCACTTAGTCCGAATCGAAGCCAAACGGATCCAAATAGATGACAAATTAAGCCAATCCGCAGCAAAAGACGCGTGAATCAGTGCTTCTCGCGGCGGATTGACGCTACAAAGCGGCCAAAATGTCGGTCAGATTATCGATAACGGCATCGGCTCGCGATTGATCGAGGTTGACACCCTCGTGCGGACGCAGCGCCAGGACGCGGGCGCCGGAGCGCTTACCAGCCTCGATGCCCAAAGGCGAATCCTCTATAACCAGGCACTCGGCAGGCTCCACCCCTAGCGCCTCCATGGCACGCAGGTAGATCTCGGGGTCGGGCTTAAACGCACTGCACTCGTGACCGCTGATGGTGTAGTCCAACACGTCGGCGATACCGGCAATCTCCACCAGCTCGTCGATCAACTCGCGATAGGACGAGCTCGCGATGGCACACTTCACGCCACGCTCGTGCAGCTTGCGCATCACCGGCTCCGTCTGCTCGTTGAGCAGCTCGGCATACGGAACGGGATGGTCCGGGCTATAAACCTGCTTGTACTCCACGCGCAGGCGCTCGCGCAGCTCAACATCGTCGGGCACCAGTGCCTCCCAAATGGCAGGCTCGTTAGACCCCGAAAGATCGGGGATCTCGTCAAAGTGGAACCCCTTCTCTTCCATAAACGCCACGCGACGACGGTTGTAGAACCACTCGGTATCGACCAACACGCCGTCCATATCAAACAGCACTGCCTTGATCATACGCATCTCCTCCCACCTGCCAAAAAGGGACAGGTTTATTTTGGTAGGTTTTATCTGGGGTTTTATGACGCGACAGACACGCCCCCAAAGCAAAAAGGGGACGGGGCGCAAACCCCATCCCCTCTCAATCAACCCGTAAGGCCTACTTACTTGTGATTAGTAGGAAAGCTTCCACATGTAGCGACGCATGGTCAGCGGGTGCTGACGGGCCTCGGCGATCTGGTTGCCGTACTCGCGCATAACGGCGAGGTGCAGCAGCGGGTTGAAGTAGGTGACGACGCTCGCGGGCACGGCGTCAGCCAGGCCGTAGTCCTTGGAGTCGATCAGGGCGACCTTGGCGCCCATGCGCTCAAGGAAGGTGAGGGCGCGGGCGTCCATCGGACGGGTGGCGCCATCGGACATGAAGAAGACGTAGGGCTTACCCTCGGTGGAAACCTCGAACGGGCCGTGGAAGTACTCGCCGGTGTTGTAGGCGGCGGCGTCGATCCACTGCATCTCGGTGAACAGGAAGGCGGCGTGAGAATAAGCCATCTTCTCGGAGGCACCGGAAGCCATGAAGTAGATCATCTTGTCGTCCTTGAAGTCCTCGGCGAACTTCTTGGCGAGCTTCTTGCAGTGCTGAGCGGCGTTCTCGCAGAGCTCGAAGACGTTGGTGAGGCCGGTGATCATGTCCTCGTAGTGGTCATAGCCCTCGGTCTGCTGAAGGATCTCGACAGCAAGAGCGATGGCGTAGCCGGGCTTCTCGCACTTGGCAGCGAAGTTGGCGTGGAAGCCGTGAACGATGACGTAATCAGCGTCGACGGTCAGAGCGGAGCCAGCCTTGTTGGTGAGGGAGACGACCGGGCAGTTGTGCTTCTTGGCGGTCTTGTTGGCCTCGACGGTCTCGGGCGTGGAGCCACCGAGGGAGCAGGTGATCACGAAGGTGTGCTCGTTGACCCAGGAGGGCGTGTCGTAGTTGAACTCGTTAGCGGTGAAGATCTGAACGTTCAGCTTGTCCGTGTTGTTGGCCAGGAAGTACTTGGCGGGGTACAGGTCGGACATGGAAGCACCGCAGCCGACGAAAGCGACGCTGTGGATCTCGTGGTTGGACAGGACGTCAGCGACGATCTGCTTAGGGAGGTTAAGGTCGATCTCGTACATCTGACACATTCCTTTCGATTTTTGCGGCGCCACATTGCCGGGCGCTCGCAGGGTTACCGTGGTTTGGACCGAGTCGCCGGCCCGTTGAGGATGTGTCAAAGGAACTGTCCCTTTGACACATTTAGGGATGGAAGCCTGCCTGGGGTATGGGATGCCAGGCAGGCCCCCGGGGGAAAGCGGTTAGACGCTTGGTCGCGACTAGGCCAGGATGCCGGCCGCGGAGAGGGCGATGCCGCCCACGATGGCGATCACGAGAAGCCAACCGGTGTTGACATTCTTCTTGATGAGCCAGTACATAAGGCCGGTGAGGCCGAGGGAAATCATCTGGGGCATCATGCCGTCCAGGATGTCCTGAATCACGACGGTGCCCTCAGCGAACTGCAGCGGGGTGGTGGCGCCGATCAGCGTAGCGATCATGCCACCCACGGACATAAGACCCACGATGCCGCAGACATACATGAGCTTCTCCATGAGGTCGCCGCCCTGAAGCTTGCTCAGGTACTCGTGGCCGCCCTGATAGCCCATCTTGGCTGCGAACCAAGTGATCAGCACAGAGGGGACGATGGAGATGAGCATGGCCAGGATCGGGCCCATGATGGAGCCCTGCTGAGCCAGCTGAACGCCCAGGCCAAAGGCGATGACGCGGATGGTGCCCTGGAAGAAGGAGTCACCGATGCCGGAAAGCGGACCCATGAGGGAGGTCTTGACCGCGTTGATCGAATCGGGGTCGAAGTTCTCGGGATCCTTGGCGTACTCCTCCTCCATGGAGGCGGAGAGGCCCAGGATGAAAGCGCTCGTCTGCGGGGTGCAGTTGTAGAACGCCATGTGACGGTGGTAAGCCTCTTTCTTAGCAGCGAGCTGCTTGGGGTCGGACTCATCCGGATAGAGGCGATCGAGCGTGGGAACCATGCCGTAGAGGAAGCCCATGTTCATCTGACGCTCGTAGTTCCAAGAGGCCTGGATGGCCCAGGAGCGCCAGAAGAACTGGCTGACCTTCTTGTTCAGGGACACGTCCTTGGTTGCGGTTGCCATAGTGTGTTCCTCCTTAGTCTTCGTCGTCTTCGAGCGGATCGTAGTCGGAATCGACACCGGCGGCTGCATGGGAACCGTTGAACTTGAAGCCCATGAAGACGACAGCCAGGCACACACCGATCAGAGCGACCGCGATGACGGACAGGTTGAGGTAAGCGGCGAGCAGGAAACCGATGAACAGGAACGGAGTCATACCCTTCTTGATCATCATGGTGAGCAGCAGGGCCAAGCCGTAGGCGGTCATGATCTTGGTCGAAACGTTAAGACCAGTGGACAGCCACTCGGGAACCATGTTGACGATGGCCTGAACCAGGTCGGTACCAACAAAGACGGCGAGGAAGATCGGCAGGAAGTACATGACAGCGTACAGACCGGAGCCGGCGCAGATGTGCATACGGTAGGCGGTCTTGAACTTTCCGTTATCGATCGCGTTATCTGCCACATGGGTGAGGGCGGCGATGATGGAACGGAACACGATGCCGAGGAGCTGACCCAGGACGGCAACCGGGATGGCGATCGTCATGGCGGTCTCGGCAGAAGCATCGGTCAGGCACGCAAAGGCAGCGGCCACGATGCCGCCCAGGACCATATCGGGCGGAACGGCGGCGCCGACCTGCACCAGGCCCATGGACACGAGCTCGACGGCGGCACCGACGGCAAGGCCGGTGGGCACATCGCCCAGCAGCAGACCGACGAGCGTAGCGCCAACGAGGGGCTGCTCGAAGTTAAGACGACCGAGCAGGCGGGAGTCCCACATGCAGAACACGCCGACGAGGCCGACGAGCACCGCACTGATGAACGTATTCATACCCTTCTCCTTTCAGTCAGGCAAAAGCCTGGTTGATTACAGCTTGGCGTCGATGTCGACGCTCTGATACGTAGGGGTCTGCTGGACATAGAGCTTGATGCCCATGTCGAGCAGCTGGTTGACGTCGGCCTTCTGGGTGGCGTCGAGGAAGACGGAGCTGTCCTTGCCGCCGACCTGATCGGCACCATCGTGGTTGGCGGTGGCGCCCAGGTTGATGGCCTCGAGCTTGTAGCCCTGGCAGAACTGCAGCATCTCGGCAGTGTTGCCAAAAACGAACATAACGCGCTCGCCGAGGGTGTTGAGCTTGTCCATCTTGGCGAGGGCACGCTCGACGGTGAAGACGTTCAGACGCACGCCCTGGGGCTTGGCCAGCTTAAGAGCGCCCTTCTTGATGTCATCGTTGGCGGCGGCGTTGTCGACGACGATGATGCGCTCGGCCTGAACCTTGGTGGTCCAGGTAAAGACGACCTGGCCGTGCAGCAGACGGTAGTCAAGACGTGCGAGGACGATCTTGGCGGGACCGGAGCTGTGACGGGGCGCCTTAGCCTTCTTGGCGGGAGCCGCGGCGGCCTCGACCGGTGCGTTGGGGTTGGTCAGACCGGTGCGGGCCTCGTTGATGAGGGCTGCGAGCTCGGCGCCCTTGACGGGGACGGGGCTCATAGCGAGCGTGAGCGCCAGCGGGATGTTGAAACCGCTGACAACCGTGAACTTCGTGCCGTTCTTGGAAAGCTCGACCATGTTGTTGTTGACCGAGCTGCCGAGCATATCGGTCAACACATAGACGGTGTCGTCCGCGTTGAACGTGGCGATCATAGCCTCAACCTTATTGGTGATGGGCTCCTTGTCGTCACGAGCAAGCGACACGACGTGGACGTTCGACACGTCGCCGAGAACCATCTCGAGCGTGTCTTTGGCGCCTGCGGCCAGGCCGCCATGAGATGCGAGAATGATCTGATTCATCTTGCCTCCTCCTTTTCATTATGGTCATTATAACGTCTTATACGTTGCTTATATTGCTGATTAGTATAAAGACCGTTCGCGGGTGAAAATCGACCGTTGACGGGTTTAACGTACTTGAAACGTTGGCACAGGGCAGGCCGGCGCTGGCTTGACGGCGCCCGATCAGACGCCTCGCCAATCCCCTATCGCACGAAGTACCAGGGGCTTTCCTGCACGGTGGGCTCCAGCGCGATGCCGGTGCGCTCCTTAAACAGATCCATGTCCTGCGATTTCTCCGTCCACCACGCGTTGGGCTTAAAGGTCATGCTCTCAGCGACATGACCGACAAACACACTGTTGCGCAGCTTGGAGAAGTCGGTGTTCATGATCAGGATGGACGCGAGCACCAGCACAATGCCCAGAACCTTGATCGCGCCGGCGGACTCGGCATAGACACCAATGCCCACCAGTACGGTGACGACCGTCTCGAAAGACATTACGACGGGAACTTTCGATGTCTCGAGCCCCATGGACAGACCTTGCATATATAAGATGTAAGCTACGGCTGTGGGGATGAGTCCAAAGCCAAGGAACAGCAGCAGTAGCTGTGGCGACATTGCCGCGGCGACATCCGGCCACGGAGCCGCGATAGCTGCCATAACCGCACCGCCAAAAACAAGACCCCAAAACGTGACGGCCAGCGGGTGGACCGTCTTGGTTGCTATCCGGCTAAACACCGCGAGCGACGCCCCACAAAAGCCTGCAATCACGCCCGACATGACGCCCCAAACCGAAAAATGGAAACCGGAAAGGTCGCCATTGGTCACTGCAAGTACACAGCCACCTATGTTAAAAGCGATGGCAACGAGCTTGTTGGGGGTCACGTCCTCGCGATAAAGCACGCGGCCGAGCACGACGCCAAACACCGGCGAGGTATAGAGCAGCACCGAGGCCGTGGACATGCCCACCTCGCCCATGCACTCGTAATAGCAGGTGTTGGCGGCGGCCAGACCGACGATACCGACAAGCGCGCAGGGAACAAGCTCTTTAGGGCTTGCCTTGAACAGTGCCAGCGGACCCTGAGCCACGGTAGACCCCTCACCCGGACGGCAGCCCATAAACATCAGGACCGGCGCCAAGATAAGCGCTCCGACCAACAGGCGAAAGGCAGCCATGCTCTGGGACGAAACGCCCATGGCCGAGATGCCGTTTACAAAGATTCCGATGCTGCCCCACATAAGCGCGGCGACCAGCACCAGCACATAGCCCAGATTGCTTTTCTTCAACGCAGCCTCCTCGGTATTGTTTCCAATATGTTTCACACTACGTTATAGTCGTTATATACATTTTTCAAGACACAAATCGGCAGACGGGAAAAACTGCTCTACCGCTACAACCCATTGGTGCAAAGGGGTCAGGTTCATATGCGCCAACTTGGTGCAAAGTAACCTGTCCCCAATGACTAGGACTGTCCCCAAGTGCCGAACGTCTCCAAGTGCCGCATCTGGGCAAGGGCGACGCCGATGCTTTGGCAACGCCAGCGAAAACCCACCTGAGCGAGCAAGGTGCCTTGAAGCGAAGCGGCATTGACCTTCTGGTCATGCCGCTGAAGCTGAAAGGCAGATTGCCGCTCAGGTGGGTTTGCAGCGTCGAGCCGTTACGGCGTTTGGTAAAACGCCGTAACTAATAATCCAGCTTCCACATGTAGCGGCGCGTCATGTAGTCCTTGTGCGTGACGGCAGAGAGCGCGCGCATATACACGTTGTTGAGGATCGGGGCGAAGATCAGGTGGTTGAAGTACTCGCTCACGCTGTCCTTGATGTCGTTGAGGCCGAGCTCCTTGGCATCGAGCTGATAGACGCGCTCGCCACCGTACTGGTTGACGAAGCGGATGCCGCGCTCGTCGTTGCAGCGGCTGCGGCCGACGCTGATGAGCTGGAACAGCGAGGTGCGCTTGTCCAGGATCTCGAAGGGACCGTGGAAGAAGTCGCAGGTGTTGATGGTGCAGGAGTCGATCTGCAGCATCTCCTGCACGTTGCAGATGCTAAAGACGTAGGCGGCACCAAAGAGCGGACCCTGGGCCATGACGTTGATGCAGGGCTTGTCGGCGTTCTGCTCGGCCCACTTGGCAGCGAGCGGACGGGTGTACTCGACGGCCTTGCGATAGATGGGGTCAACCAAGTCGAACGCAGCCATAGCGGTCTCGTACTCGGCATAGCCCTCGGTCTGCTGCGTGAGCTCCATGGCGATCATGGTCACGACGGCGGAGTTGGTACGGCCCATGCAGGACTCGTCGACGGCCAGGCTGTCATACTGGATCTTGTAGTCGCAGACCTCGGTGAGGCCGGACTCGTCGACATAGATTGCGATGGTGCTGGCGCCGTGGTCCTTGGCGACCTGGGCGGCGACGATGGTCTCCTTGGTACCGCGCATGGACACGACGACGGCCAGGGTGTTCTCGTTAACGTAGGCAGGGGTTGCGTGCACGAACTCGTTGCTGGTGTAGCTGGAGCTCACGACCTGCGTGGCCTCGTGCTCCATAAAGTACTGGGCAGGATAGTTGCCGCCGTTGGATCCGCCAGCGCCAATCCACACGACGCGCTTGATGCCGCCCTTGTCTGCCTTGTCAGCCAAAACCTGGGAGACGACATCCTTAACCTGTTCCTGAGTAGTCATCGTGCATCAGCCTTTCTTCTCGTTTGATGCTCTCGATGGCATACAAGTTACATACATGTTTTGGTTATGTCGACTAGTTGTATGCTATATTTTTCTTAGAAATTTTGCTGATGCGGTTTTTGATAACTAGCTACCAGCGGTTTTGTTGTTGTATTGGATACATCCTTGATTCGATAAGCATACAAGTTAGATACAGGTTAATCGAATGAGCACTTCGTCAAAAAAGAACTTGGCCCAATACGAGCGCTTGGCGGGCATGCTGCGTGACCGCATCGCCGCCGGCGTCTACGCGCGCGAAGACAAGCTGCCGTCCGAGATGGAACTCATGGACGAATCGGGGCTGTCGCGCAGCACCGTGCGCCACGCCCTTAAGGTGCTCGTTGATGAGGGCCTGGTGCGCACCGAGCGCGGGCGTGGCGCCTTTGTGGCCGACACGCCCGCGCTCCACGAGAACAACCTGGTGTTTTCGAGCTATACGGCGCAGGTCCAGGGTCAGGGCATGAAGCCCACCACGCGCACCGTGGACTCGGGCTTTGCCAAGGCGGCCGGCAGCATAGCTAAGTTCTTTGACGCCGCCGTGGGCAGCAAGCTCGTCAAACTTGTCCGCCTGCGTTATCTGGACGATGCGCCGCTGTGCCTGGAGACCACCTATCTACCACCGAGCTTTGAAGCACTCATCGATCGCGATATCAACGGTTCGCTCTACGCCACGCTGCGCCAGGAATTCCATCGCGCGCCGGCACAGGGGCATAAGACCTTTGAGGTGTGCTATGCCTCGCAAAACGAGGCGTTTTTGCTCAACGTTGAGCGCGGGCAGGCGCTGATCCTAATCACCGACTACGTCTACGACACCGACGGCCGCCCGCTCCACGTCTCCAAGCGCATCCAACGCACCGACCGCGCCAAATACACCGAGCCAATCGGCTAACCTGCCAAAATAAACCTGTCCCTAAATGGTAGGTTTGGGGAGGTCGGGGAACCAGGTTGGTTTGGGCTGGTTGGGAACGCGCTCGGCTAGGACCAACTCCATCCAACACATGTCGTACCAGCAACCGAACTTTTGGGCACAGCGATCGAAGGCGCCCACCAGGCGATATCCCATATGGGCATGGAAATCCTGGCTGTTGTGCGTCAGGTATTCGTCGTCCTTATCGTGCGGCACGGCAATGAGCGCGCACATGTTGGTGATGCCCATCGCGATCAGGCATTGCTTGAGCGCATCGTGCAGCTTGCGGCCCAGCCCGCCGTGGCGCACGTCACGCGCCAGGTAGATTGATGTCTCGACCGACCAGTCGTATGCCTCGCGGCTGTTAAGCGGACTTACATAGGCGTAGCCTACCGGACGCCCGTCCAACTCCAGCACCAAATACGGATAGCGCTTGAGCGTACGCTCGATGCGCCCGGCGAACTCCTCAACGCTCGGCACCTCGTATTCGCAGGTAATCGCCGTCTGGCGCACATACGGCTCATAGATGGCAAGCAACGCCGGCGCATCATCGGGCGTCGCCAGGCGAATCGTCGGCTCGGACATCTCGGTCATACAACCCTTCTCCCCCCCAAAAGCAAAGGCCGCCCTGCGCCAAGCTCAGGCGCAGGGCGGCCCCTTGTCATTACATCAGGCTACAGGACAGCCGCCAACGCGTCGATATCCTCCTGCGTCGTGGCCCAGCTGGTGCAAAAACGCACCACCGTGTGGGTATCGTCGTACTTTTCCCAGTACTCGATCGAGGCATGCTCGCGAATGTGGGCCATGTCCTCATTGGGCAGAATCACAAACTGCTGGTTTGTGGGCGTCTCCAAAAAGAACCGGTAGCCGCGCTCGTGCAGCACGCGACGCAGCGCCTGAGCCGTCTCGATCGCCTGACGGCCAATCTCAAAATACAGGCCATCGGTAAAGAGCGCCTCAAACTGCACGCCCGTCAGACGGCCCTTGGCCAACAGCGCGCCGTGCTGCTTAATACGCGGAATGGGATGCGCCGGGGCGTGCATGCCGCAAAACACCACGGCCTCGCCGCAGAGCGCGCCGCATTTGGTGCCGCCGATGTAGAACACGTCGCACAGCTGCGCCAGCTCGGGCAGGGTAATGTCGCACTCATCGGCCGCCAGTGCATAGGCCAGGCGGGCGCCATCCACAAACAGCGGAATCTCGCGCTTCTGGCACACCGCGTGAATCGCCGCGAGCTCGGCCTTGGAGTACAGTGTGCCGTACTCAGTCGATAGGCTCACGTACACGGCGCCCGGGAACACCGTGTGCTCGTAGCTCTCGTTTTCGTAGAACACCTGGATATAGTTCTCGAGGTCCTCGGCGTGCATCTTGCCCTCGTAGCCGGGGATGGTGAGCACCTTGTGGCCGCCAAACTCGATGGCGCCCGCCTCGTGGCAGGCGACGTGGCCAGTCTCGGCAGCAACGACGCCCTCGTAGGGCGCAAGCAGCATATCGATCACCGTCGCGTTGGCCTGCGTGCCGCCCACCAGAAAAAACACGTCGGCATCGGGGGCCTGACAGGCCTCGCGGATAAGCTGCTTGGCACGCTCGGTGTGTGCATCGGTACCGTAGCCGGGCTGCGGCTCCATGTTGGTGTCGACGAGCGCCTGCAGCACTGCCGGATGTGCGCCGTGGGAATAATCGTTGTTAAACGCGAGCATGGCAATCCTCTCTTACCGGGTATCGGCCAGATGATTCAAACGGAGCTATTGTACGCCGTTGGGATACGCAATGCGCGCGGCAAGGCACTCAAGCGCCAGCACCAGGGCAAAGCCGCAGCTCACGTCACTCAAAAAGTGCGCTCCGATCACGATGCGGCCAAAGGCGACGAGCGCCGCGACCACAGCCGCCGTCCAAAAGACCACCCGGCGGCGCGACGGTTTTTCCTTAAAGGCCACCGCGGGAAGCCCGGCGAGCATAAGACCGATCGCCGCGTGCGCCGTGTGTCCGCTCGCAAACGACTTGAACCCGTCCTTGATCACGCCGGCGGCGATATAGGTCAACTTGTCGGGATTGCCGATTACCCACCACGGCTGAAAATTGAGCCCCGGCGTGACCTCGATCACGCGCATGCGCGGGCGCGACCACAGCGGCTTGACGACCACGTTGAGGATAATGGCCTGAGCGACCCACACGGCAAGTACCATCAACGCCCAGCGCGTGAGCTCGTCGGGCTCGGTCGCGCGCGTGAGGCGATAGACGATAAGGTTGGCAGCGATGACCAGCACAAACGTCAGCACCAACTGAGCCGCGATGAGTTTGCCGCCAACCCGCAGGGACGAAACGATCTCGTAGCCAGCCAGACCAACGTTAACGAGGATACCGAGCACGGCGAGCCATTTGCTCCCCCTGGAGTCGGGACGCACCGCGCGCACGAGCATAACGCCTGCGATGCTCGCCGTCAGCTCGAATGGCAGCTCGCCGGCGGCCTCGATAAAGCGGCCGTACATGCTGCCGATGTTGAACAGCGCGCACGAGATCTGATAATCGAAGAAGCTGCCCACGCCCAGGCAAAGGGCAAGGATAACCGCGATAATGGCGACATCTTTCTTATAGATGTATCCGAACATGCTTTCCTTTCGGTCGGGCGAAGGGCGGTCAACCTGCAATGTGGGTGAGACGAAGATGGCTTTGTCCCGTAAATACCCTTACAGGTTGAGCATAAGTAAGCGAAAACGTTCCATTTGTGGCAAGGTGGCCCGAAGGAGGAGGGAAGCGTACTTGCGTACGCGACCGACGAGTGAGGGTCAGATTGCCCAAATGGGGCGTTTGCAGCGTCGACCCGTTAGTCGTCGTCGCTGGCACCCAACTGCTGCAGCAGCATGAGCGCCGCGGCCACCGGGCCGGTGCCGTCGTTGGCGTCGAGGCCGCGACCCAGGCCGCTGCCCGCACCGGCGCCCGCCTTGTAGGGTACCGACAGCTTGCGGCTCTTGGGGAAGTTCACCGCGCCATAGCAGGTCTTAAGCTCAAAGGCCACCTTCTTGGGCACGTCGACGCCCAAGAACGTGATGCGACCGCCACTGAGCGTGACGCTCTCGAGCCCAAGGCGCTCGCCGCGAATACGGATTCGTGCGCGATTGAACAGGTTGAGTCCCGCCAACGGCAGCTCGCCATGCGCGGCCTCGGTCTCTTCCTGCACCTCATCGATGCTCTCCAGGTCCTCGGCCGCCGCGAGCTTACGGTACACGAGCACGCGCTGATCCACCGCCGGCAGGTACTCCTCGGACAAGAAGTAGTCGGCCGGCAGGTTAATGCCCACGCTCGCCGCCTCCACGCCGGCATCGTCATCGCCGCGCGCCTCGGCCACGGCCTGTCCCAGCATCTGCGTAAACAGGTCAAAGCCCACACTCGACAGGTTACCGTGCTGCTCGGCACCCATGAGCGAACCGGCGCCGCGAATCTCCAGGTCGCGCATGGCAATGCGCATGCCGCTGCCCAGGTCCTGGAACTCAGAAAGTGCAGTCAGGCGCGCCGTCGCCTCCTCGGTGAGCGGCAGCTCGCCCGGGAACATAAAGTACGCGTAGGCCTGCGTGGCAGAGCGACCCACACGGCCCTTGAGCTGGTAGAGCTGCGCCAGGCCCAGGCGCTGCGAATCCTCGATGATGAGCGTGTTGGCGGTCGCGTTGTCGATGCCGCTCTCCACGATGGTCGTGGCGATGAGCACGTCGATCTTTTTGGTCGCGAACTCGATCATCACATCCTCGACCTCGCGCGGGCTCATCTTGCCGTGCGCTACGCCCACGCGCGCCTCGGGCGCGGCCTCGTGCACGCGCGCCACGGCGTCGTCGATGGTCTTGACGCGGTTGGACACGTAGTACACCTGACCGCCGCGGCCCACCTCCAGGCGAATCGCCGCGCTCACCACGTCGGGGTCGTACTCTCCCACGTGCACGATTACGGGGCGGCGCCCGGTCGGCGGCGTCGTGATCAGGCTCATGTCGCGCACGCCGCTCGTGGCCATCTGCATGGTTCGCGGAATCGGCGTTGCCGAAAGCGTGAGCACGTCAATCTGCTCGCGCAGGTTCTTGAGCTGCTCCTTGTGCTGCACGCCAAAGCGCTGCTCCTCGTCAATGATCACCAAGCCCAGGTTCTTGGGGTTCACATCGGCCGAAAGCAGACGATGCGTGCCGATGAGCACATCAATCGTGCCCTCGGCAAACGCCTTGAGCGCGCGCTTCTGCTGCGCCGGGGTGCGGAAGCGGCTGAGCACTTCGACCTCGAGGCCAAACGGGGCAAAGCGCTCAAAGAACGTCTCGTAGTGCTGCTGGGCCAGAATGGTCGTGGGGCAGAGCACCATGACTTGGCGGCCGGAGTCCACGCACTTAAACGCCGCGCGCAGGGCAACCTCGGTCTTGCCGAAACCCACGTCGCCGCAGAGCAGGCGATCCATGGGCTTGGGCGCCTCCATGTCGGCCTTGATGTCGGCGATAGCCTCCAGCTGGTCGCGCGTCTCGTCGTAAGGGAAGCTCTCCTCCATCTCGATCTGCTCGGGCGTATCGGGCGGACAGGCGATACCGGTAATCGACGAGCGGCGCGTATACAGGTCGACCAGGTCAAACGCCAGCTTTTTGGCGTTCTTGCGCGCCTTGTTGGTGGCACGCGTCCAGTCGGCGGTATTGAGCCTGGTCAGGCGCGGCTTGTCGCCGTCGGGGCCAACGTAGCGCGTGATGCGGTCGACCTGTTCGAGCGGCACGTAGAGCTTGTCGCCATCGGCATATTCCAGCAAAAAGTAGTCGCGTTCCTTGCCGCCCACTTCCTGGCGCGCGATCTCGCTAAAGAGCGCGATGCCGTGGGTAGCGTGCACCACGTAGTCGCCCGGCTTAAACGGGAAGGTGATCTGCGTAATGTCAACCTTGCGGCGGCTGCGCGCGCGGTTGGCATCCATGCGGGCATTGAGGTCGGCAATCGAGAACACGGCCAAATTGGCGTCGGGCACCACCACGCCCTGCGGCAGGGCAGCGTCCACAAAGGTCACGCGCCCGCGCGAGATGGTGGGCACGGCGGCGCCGGCGGCAGCCCGCGGCGGGCCCGGCGCAATCGCTA
>OBZH01001512.1_pt1 | contig 13627 bp, 7 predicted proteins | sample 1476881 | NCBI WGS metagenome assembly OBZH01 (sample SAMEA2580230, study PRJEB22360) | human gut metagenome | biome: human gut; feature: human-associated habitat; material: faeces | place: Denmark | collected 2008/2010 | reverse complement strand
CCGCCGCAGACGTGAACGCGCTCCTCGCCAGATACGGCACCTCGTTCGACGCGCTCCCCCACTACCTGCAAGAAGCGATCGACCGCATTGACCTAGCCGAGTAAGACCACAACCCCCCCCAAACCGCACGAAGCGCGTCAACCCCGAAAGGATGTGAGCGGCCATGGCCGACCACGAGAGCATCTCCGAGACAGAGGACGTCCAGAGGCCAACGCCCGGCGTCGACCTCGAAGCCAACCGAGTCTCGTCCGGCTACCTCTCCTGCGAGATCCCGGAGGGCTGGGTAGCAACCGCCAACGAGCCCACCTCGAGCCACCCGTTCACGATCTGCCCCGAGGGGGCAAGCGCCGAGGACGGTGTCGAGATCATCTGCGTGTGCCTGCCTCCCTTCCCAGATGAGTTCCACAAGGTGGGCACGCCGGACCTTCGCCTTACGCTGATGAAGAGCACACTGTTTACGCTGGACCGCACCCCCTTCCTGCCAAGGCCCCTTGACTACCACACGGTCGAGGCCCATGGGTGCACGTGTGCCATCACGCAGGTCGTTGTGGGAGACAACCCGGGGTTCGAGTTCTACATCCATCAAGACGGACCGCAACGCGAGTTTCTCCGCGTGACCTTCTACTCGTGGGAGAACGAGCGCCTGAAAGAGGCCCAAGCCCTGGTGGAAGAGCTCGCGAAGTCGGTGCGCGTATATGAGAGCGAGACGCCCGAGTGCGTTCGCGCATTCCAGGAGTGCCTCGACACGAAGGTCGAGCCCGAGCGCTTCAGGCAGCTCGCCAACCAATACGTAAGCCCGCTTAACGCAGCGAGAATGACCGCCTATAAGATGGCGGCCTACATCGTGGAGGCCTACAACACGGACAACCTCTCTAGCCGCAAGAGGATGAAGCTCGGCCTGGAGGAGTTCGCCAGCTTCAACAAGAGCCTCGAGCCTTACTTTGAGCAGCTCGCAGACGCAGCCGATGCCCAGTCCCACTATTACGAGGAGGGCAGCGAGCAGCTGGCATCCATTCGCGCAGCCGTGACCGGCATCTTCAACCAGCTGCCCATTACCCCAGACAACCTGGGAAACGCCCGCCTGTCCATGGAGGACGTCAGCAAGCTCATGGTCATAGCCTCAACCTACACGTCAAATCCCACGAAGACGGTCCAGGCGGCTATCGACAAGACGCTTGCGCCCTCCGAGCGCATGCGTGCGCTCTTCTCGCGCGTGGGGATCGCGCTGAGCGAGAACGAGGAGGCAGAGGAGAACGAGCAACCCGCCACCCAGAGCATCTCACCGTCGAGCCAGCCCGTCTCCTCAACCGGCCACTCCGTCCTGCAAGACCCCCTGTTGCCGTTTGCGCTGCTCACCAAGAGGGGCCCACTCGACGAGGGCTACGTCTCCCTCGATGACGAGGACATCGTACGCAGGGGCACGCACCACGTCATCGAGAGTGTCCAATTCGACGAGACGTCCGAACGCCTTTCGCACATCGCCAGTCAAAACGGGTTCGACAGCGTCCGGGAGCTCATCGACTGCTTCGTCTCCACCATGAGCGAGATCGAGAAGGACGAGTCTCTCATGCTGCCCAAGAAGGCCGTCTCCTGGAGCTATCGCGACGTCGTTCGCAAGGGCGACATGACGGGCATCACGCTCGTCAACATAACAAGCTACCCGGACCTCTATCGCGTCTTCGCCGACGGGGCAAACGGCTACCTGGTTGAGTACAACAAGTTCCTGGCCCTTGGCATGCCCCGCTTCTTTGACCTCATGTGCCGCCTGATCTGGGATCTCCGCCAGTGCGTGGAGTCGCTGCGAGGTACCCCCTTCCAGGTGGCGTTTGCCAGGATTGCCATCCCGGGTTACAGGAAAGTGGAGTGCAAGGCCGCGCCGGGCGCGCAGGAGAACCTCGTGCTGGTCAACGTCTCGGAGCCGCCCGTGGTCGACTTCCAGGCCGCCCTCGCACGAGCGAGCGAAGGCAAGACGAGAAGCACCCCCATCGGTACCAGCAGGCTCGTCGACGCCGCATGGACAAAGCCGCGCGAGGACGACTACCCCGTACTCGACGCTCGCATCGTGGCCGCCCAGAAGGCGTTCCCCTTTGTCACCATCGTCCCCGAGGGGCCCGAAGGCCGCCCGAGGGACTGGGACGAGAGCCTCGTGCCCGGCGAGCGCGTCGTGGTCAAGTCCACGTGGGTGCGCTCGCCCGTCCCCAAGAGACCGGCGCTGGCAGACGTCAGCTTCGACCTCTATCACCTGTCCGGGGAGCACGCCGGCGGCGGAATCGGCACCCTCTCGTTCGGGACGCTCGACGGCGCGGATGACAAGTCCCCCGGCTACAGGCTCGACAGCGGTCTCGAGCTGATCGGCTACGAGCTCGCCTGCCTGCTCCCCCACACGACGGCAACGGTCCTCGGCACATCCCTGAGGCCGTCCAAGACCGGCGCGCACAAGAGGCGCATGCCCATCATCAGGCTCGACCTCGAACCGGTCGGCATCGAGACCCTGCTCGCGGAGATTCACGAGCTACTGTCGCGACCCCTGGAGGACCGTGGCCTCTCCTCAAAGACCCCGAAGGGATGTGAGTAGCCATGACAGAGCGCATCGCCATCACCAACCCAGAGATCAAGAAGCTCGAGGAGCGTTGCATCCGCGAGCTTGAGCAGTACTACCCGCAGCACGTCATCGAGAGCGGCGTTGACTCCGCCCACAAGAAGCTGGGCGAGCGGCTTGCCCGCGCCCGAAAACTCATCGGCTACGAGTCCAGGACCGCCATGCTCGAGGCCTGGGGCTTCGAGGTGAACGTGAGAACGGGGCATCCAAGGAACCTTGACATCCACAACCTGCTGGCAGAGCTCACCGCGCGTTATGAGCACCGCGAGAAGCCCTGCTCGCTGGAGGCCCTCGCCGAGGAGAACCCTGACCTCAAGGACCAGATCAGAAGGGCCAACTACAGCAGCAACAGGCTTCTGGGCGTCTCGTTTCCAAAGGAGCTCAAGAGGCGCGGCATCTTGGCGCCCAAGCCCCGCGAGACCCATAGCGAAAAGGAGGTGCAGGGCTGTCTCGAGAAACTCTCGGGAATCTACGGCCCCCTGGACCCCTCAGAGCGTCCCAGCACCAAGGCCGAGCTCCAGTCGGCACAGCCCGAGCTCGCCATCTTGATCAAAGACGTCCCGGCAAGCCAGCTTCGCAAGCTTGGAATCCTGGGCAATGCCAAGCCAGGGACGAGAAAGGCAAGCCAACCCAAGCCGGTCAGCGCACGTGAGCTCGAGGAGGCCCTTAGTCAGGCGGGCCGCGAGCTGAGCGACGTGCTCCCTGGTGACAAGCCAAAGAGCCCGACCGCGCTGGCGAAGTCCTACCCGTCCTTTGGCCCACAGATCAAGGCGGCTGTACGGCTTGGCACCATAACGGAGGACTTCCTCTACGAGGCGGGCATCCTGAGGCCAGCGCGCAGCTACTTCGCCACGAACGACGTTCGCTCGGCCCCGCTCAAAGCACTTGCCTCGGCCATGGAGACACAGTTTGGAACCACATGCCTTACGCTCGGGAACGACGCCGCACGCAACCTGCCTCCCCACGTGCTGGGCATCGATGCCAGGGAGGGCATCGAGCTCAGGGAGGCGCTTGCCGTGCGCTCCATCGGGCGTCAGGACCTGCACGTCGGCGACGAGCTGGACGTCTTTGACACGCAGTTCTATGCCCGCTTCATATCCGAGACGCGCAGGGGCGACTTCCACGACAACACGAACGAGAAGACCCTGCTGCCCGTCTACGAGGAGCTCGAAGAGGCCTGGGGCCACGCGGGCTCGCCGCTCGCCGGGCTCGTGGGAGCCAAGGTCGTCGAGGTGTTCGAGTACGGCGACGAGCGCATGGCCCGGCTCGAGCTGAGGTACCTGACCAAGCTCACGCCCGAGGCCCTCATCGGCCTGCTCTACAACGCAGGGGTCATCAGGAAGTCCGACCTGCTGGGCGGCATGGGCTGGCGCTGGCGCCTGGGGCTCATCGACCTCTCGCGGATCGAGACCAGCGACGGCGCCGCGGAGCAGTCCGTAGCAGAGGCGGAGCCCGTAGCCGAGCCTGCGGTCACGCCTAAGTCCGCGCCCGTGGCCGCGACCAAGCCCGAGCCGAAACCCAAGCCGGAGTCGAAGCCGAAACCCAAGCCCGAGCCCGCGGCCGAACCCACCGCACCCAAGCCGGAGCCGGAGCCCGCACCGATGCCCAAGCCCGCTGCCAAGCCCAAGCCCAGGCCCGCAACCAAACCCGAGCCGACAAAGAGCCACAACGTGAACCCCATGCTGCTGCTCACGCTGCTCGCCGATGACTACGTGTTCTTCCAGGACACCGACATCGCCTGGGAGCGGGGCCACCACGTCATCCGTGGCATGCGGGCCAACCTGCCCAAGATCGAGGAGCTCAACGCAATCGCCCGCGAGAACGGCTTCGACAGCTTCGCGGAGCTGGGCGACCGCCTCGTGTCCTTCCTGCTCGAGGTCGAGAAGGACAAGGCACTCGTCGTCCCCAGGGACAGGGTATCCAAGGCACTGTACCCCATCATGTTCGACGGCGACCTGACGGGCATCACGTTTGCCAACCTCGCCGCCTACATGGCGGCGTTCCGCGTCCTCGACGCCGGCCCCAACGCCTATACGGTCATGTACGATCCCAGCCTCGCAGACGGCATTCCCTGCTTCTTCGACCTCATGTGCCGCCTGCTCTGGGACCTTCGCCAGTGCGCAGAGCCCATGAGGGGCGTCCCCTTCCAGGTGACGTTCATGGGCTGCCGCAACCTTGGCCTCCCCCGGCTGCTGGACGGCAGCGTTACCCGCGTCGCCGGCGCGCAGGACAGCCCCGGCTCCGCAAGCGTGGCCGCAGCGCCAGCGATTGACCTGGGCCAGACGACTGCCCCCAGCCCCGCCACCGTCAAGAAGGCCCCGACTATCTCGGAGAAGCGCGCAGGGCTCGAGAAGGTCCTCGACCGCCTGCTCACAGCTGCGACGAAGTATCGCGAGGCCAGCGGGACGCTTTGGCAGTATGAGGAGGATGAGAGAACGCTCGAGGAAATGCCCGCGGAGAAGAAGCGCCTTGAGAAGAAGATCCGTTCAATCCAGAGAAAGCAGCAGGCCATATCTGACGAGCTCACCGCGAACGCCTCCCGCAAGCACGACCTGCAGGAAGAGCGCAAGCAGCTTCTCTCCCGGGCAGACATGCTTGAGGAGAAGGCACATGAGCTCGAGGAGGAACGAGGGGGCCTGGGCTTCTTCTCCATCCTCAGAAAGTCGCAGATAGGCAGCGCGCTCAAGACGATCGCCAGCCGACAAGACGAGATTCGCGCGTGCACGGAACAGATAGACGAGGAGCTCAAGTCACTCGCAAGGACGAGAAAGAAGCTGCTCAAAGACATCAAGGAGCCAGAGGGGAAGATTGCCCGCGAGCAAGCCAAGCTCGAGGAGCTCCTGCAAGAGGAAAAGGAGACCAAGGACCGTCTCGAAAACGCTGAGAAGAGTCGCGGCACCCTGAGCACCGAAAGGTCCACGGCAAAGGGGCAGCGGACCAAGGCCCTCAAGCGATACAACGACCTCATCTCCGGCCAGCTGTTCACCTCGGCCGAGAAAAAGAGCGACGAGTACCGCGAGATGAAGGAACTCATGACCTCAGCGCTGACAAAGCTCAAGGAGCAGGGCATCACGCCCATCAACAAGGCCACCTTCCCCACACTCAAAGCATAAGCGCGAACAGGGGACGCGCCCCCACGTGAACAGGGGACGCACCCCCGTTCACGCACCCGCACCGCATCCGATGACGACAGAAAGACGAACCACATGGCAACACTGATCAAGGACAAGTACGAGACCCACAAGGCCGAGGTAAACGAGCGCTTCGAGCAGCTCCGCGCCAACGAGGAGGAGCTCAACAGCATCTTCGCGCGCATCTACAACATGGAGGGCGAGGTGCCCATCGAGGTCGAGGACAAGTACGTCTCCGTCGCTCGCATCTTCGACACGGCAGAGGAGATCCCGGAGAGCTACAAGGGCAATCGCTACGTGCGCACCCGGCGCGATGAGATCGTCTCGCTCATCAGCTACGCCGTGGGTTGCATGTTCGGCCGCTACTCGCTCGACATGGACGGCCTGGTGCTCGCAGACCAGGGCGACACGGTCGAGGATTATCTCGCGAAGATGCCCGACCCAGGGCACGTGACCTTCATGCCCGACGAGGACAACATCCTGCCCATCACCGATGATGAGTACTTTGGCGACGACATCGTGGCGCGCCTCATCGACTTCGTGCGCGTCGCCTATGGCGAGGAGACGCTCGAGGAGAACCTCCGCTTCATGGCGGACTCCCTCGACCCCACCGCAAACTGCGACGCCCGCGCCACGATCCGCGCCTACTTCCTCAAGGACTTCTACGCAGACCACTGCAAGACGTACAAGAAGCGCCCCATCTACTGGCTCTTCGACTCCGGCAAGAAGAACGGCTTCAAGTGTCTGGTGTACATGCACCGCTACCAGCCCGACCTCCTCGCCCGCATCCGCACGGACTACGTGCTGCCGCACCAGGAGCGCTACCGCACGCGCCTGAGCTACCTGGATGACCAGATGCAGGTAGCGGCCGCGCGCCAGAAGGCGCAGCTCACCAAGGAGCGCAAGCGCATCGAGGCCCAGGCGACGGAGCTTGCCGGCTACGAGGAGAAGATCCACCACCTCGCAGACCAGATGATCAAGATCGACCTCGACGACGGCGTGAACGTCAACTACGCCAAGTTCGCCGACGTCCTGGCAAAGGTGAAGTAAGGCATGAAGCTAGAAGACATAACGAAGGAGCTCTCGAAGCTCTTCGACGCAATGGGAGACGCGGGCGGCATCGTGGTGTGGCACGATCCGGATACTGAGTTCACCGAGGTAGCGGCCGAGCTCGAGCTGCCCGGTGTCGAGGTCATGCGCGAGGAGGAGAACGACCTCTTCCGCCTGAAGTGCGCCCTCAACGAGGACCTCACCGGCCGCCGCATCCTGCTGTATCGCCCGCGCCCGCGCCGCCTCGAGGGCGACTGGCTCGCGGACGTCGAGGTGCGCGCACAGCAGTTCTCGGCAGACTACGTGAGCATCCAGCTGCGCGAGCTGGGCGCCCCGGACACGCGCGAGATGCGCGACGCGCTGCGTGCCCGCAGGACCTTCCTCGCGAAGAAGACGAGCCTCGGCAAGCTCCGCCGCCTGCGCAAGCGCTACGACACGCCCCAGCAGCTCGACCTCTCCATCATGGCCCTGGCCCTCGGTGCCACCGCGGCCACGCCCGTCGCCGTAACGCAGCGCTTCCTCGAGACGATGCAGGGCGAGGGCGCGGACGCCCCGCTCGAGAAGCTCCAGAAGGCGAGCGTACGAGACTCCTTCCTCGAGGCGCTCGCCGCGTGGACGGGCTTCTCGGCGACGGACCCCACCCTCGCGACGTCGCACGTCCTGCTCTCGGCACTCTCTCGCGCGGAGCTTACGGACGCGCTCAAGGGCCTCGAGACCCGCATGTCTCCCACCCACGCGCCCTTCTGCCACGAGGTGTTCGAGGCGTGGGCGTCGAGCGGAGACATCGACGCCCTCAGGGAGGCCACCGAGCAGGTCGAGGCCAAGACGAGGCTCGCCGAGCTCCTCTCCTCCGCAGACGCAACGTCGATCGAGAGGCTCTCGTTCGCGGACGTCTTCCCCTGCGTCGACGCCGCCATCCTGCGCAGGCTGCTCGACATGGTCTCCGCGCCCGATCGCGCCGACGAGGTCATCAGGATTGCGAACCGCCGCCGCGGTCTCGCCTGGTACGGGAGCTTCGCCTGCTACTACCAGGGCGTCATCGCCGCCGCACGCATGAGGCTCTTCTACCGCGACCACACCGAGGGCATGGGGGCGCTTCCCGCCGAGCGCGTCTGGGACGCCTACGCCACCGAGTGGAACGCCTTCGACCGCTGGTACCGCGACCTCCACATGGCGCTCTCCGCCGCGATCGTCGACGGCAGCTATGACCTCGACGAGGCCATGCGCGCCGCATGCGACTCCATCGAGCGCCTCTACAAGGGCTGGTTCCTCCCCGAGGTCAACGGGCGTTGGGCCAACGCCGCGGCAGACGAGCTCGCCAGCCAGGGCTACGTGAGCGGCATCCCACGCCAGCTCGACTTCTACATGAACAAGGTGGACTCCCTCGCCCAGTCCAAGAAGCGCGCGTGGGTCGTGATCTCTGACGCCCTGCGCTACGAGGTCGCCACCGAGCTCGCGGAGCGCCTCGAGCGCGACACCAAGGGCTCGTGCGAGCTCACGTCCATGCAAGCCACCCTGCCCTCCATCACGAAGTGCGGCACGGCGGCACTGCTTCCGCACGGCAGCTTCGCCCTCGAGGGCTCGGGCCAGAGCGGCGCCGGTGGCCTCAAGGTCCTCGTCGATGGTGCCGAGACGCCCTCGTGCGCCGCGAGGCAGCAGGTCATCAGGCAGAACCACCCCGCCGGCGTCGCCGTCCAGTACGAGACGCTCATCAGCGAGATGGGGCGCGCGGAGCGCCTCGAGCTCGTGGGAGAGGCGAACGTGGTCTACGTCTACCACAACTCCATCGACGCCCTAGGCGACAAGCAGGGCACGGAGCGCAGGGTCTTCCAGGGCTGCCGCGATGCCGTGGAGGAGCTCGTCGCCGCCGTGAGGACCATCGTCAAGGACTTCCGCGCCTCGGACGTCCTCATCACCGCGGACCACGGCTTCCTCTACACCGAGGAGCCCCTGGGCGAGGCCGAGCACGTGGGCATCGACGAGGTCACGGGCGAGGTCATCGAGTATGGCCGCCGCTACGTCGTAGCCGCCGAAGGCGCCACGAGCGAGTTCCTCATGCCCGTACGCCTCCTGGGTGGACGCGGCGTGAGCGGCCTCTTCCCCCACGAGTGTGTGCGCATACGCAAGAGCGGCAGCGGCGAGAACTACGTCCACGGCGGCATCTCCCTCGAGGAGATGTGCGTGCCCGCGCTGCACTTCCGCAACCACCGCAAGGGATCGGCGAGCTACGAGGAGACCGAGGCCGCCAGCATCAGGGCGGTGTTCGAGAACAACACGGTCACAAACACGCTCTTCTACCTCGATTTCCTCCAGACGGACCCCGTGGGCGGCAAGGTGGTCCCGGCGGAATACGACGTCTATGTGGCGGACTCCGCGCTAGAGCCCGTGACTGACGTCGCGCGCATCGTCGCCAACATGGCGTCCCCCTCGGCGCAGGAGCGCACCGTCCGCGCGAGGTTCTGCCTGCGGACGGGCTTCTCCCCCAGCTCGAGCGCCTCTTACCCACTGCTTGCAAAGAACGCCCAGACCGGCGAGGTCACCGAGCTCGCCAGCCTGCGGATACAGATCGCTTTCGCCCCCGACGACTTTGGATGGTAACGACCATGAGTGACACCACAGACACCACGGGCGGCATCGCCCCCTACACGAAGGACGCCCTCGACGAGAAGATCGTGCGAGAGTTTCCCGGCAAGATCGTCCGCAAGGACCTCACCTCCCTCATGAAGCGCGGCGCCAACGTGCCCACCTTCGTCCTCGAGTACCTGCTGGGCACGTACTGCGCCACGGATGACGAGACCCTCATCGAGGAGGGCGTCGGGCGCATCCGCAGGATCCTCACCGAGAACTACGTCCGCCCAGACGAGAGCGAGAAGATCAAGAGCCGCATCCGCGAGCTGGGCCAGTACAACGTCATCGACAAGGTGGACGCCCGCCTCGACGAGTACGACGACATCTACGTCGGCAGCTTCACGAACCTCAACATCGGCGACTTCGTCATGCCCGAGGAGTACGTGCGCAACTACAGCAAGATGCTCACGGGCGGCATCTGGTGCATCATGCGCATCCAGTACCTGCGCCCCGAGGACGAGATGGACGCGCTCGATGACATCTTCGACGACGACACCAAGAAGAAGCCCAAAAGGTCCAGGTCAAAGAGCAAGAAGCGCGGCCCCCAGGACTCGCCGTTCAGGATCGTGAAGCTCACGCCCATCCAGATGCCCAACCTTAACCTCGAGGAGCTCATCTCCCACCGCCAGGCCTTCACCACTGACGAGTGGATCTGCCTCCTGCTGCGCTCCGCCGGCTACGAGCCAGACGCACTCACCCGTCGTGAGCGTCTGCACTTCCTGGAGCGCATGGTCCCCCTCATCGAGCGCAACTACAACCTGGTCGAGCTTGGCCCGCGCGGCACGGGTAAGTCCCACATCTACACCGAGGTGAGCCCCTACAGCTACCTGCTCTCAGGCGGCCAGACCACCACGGCCAAGCTCTTCGCCAGCAACAACACGCGTCACGGGACCATGGGCCTCGTGGGCCACTGGGACGCGATCGCCTTCGACGAGGTCGCCGGCATGAACTTCAAGGACATGAACGCCGTCCAGATCATGAAGGGCTACATGGCCAACGGCACCTTTGGCCGCGGAACCGACAGCTACAACGCCGAGGCCTCCATGGTCTTCGAGGGCAACATCAACGACACCGTCGCCAACGTCCTCAAGACCACCCACCTGTTCGACCCCTTCCCGCCCGAGTTCAACAACGACAGCGCCTTCTTCGACCGCATCCACTGCTACCTGCCGGGCTGGGAGGTACCCAAGATGAGGGCGGACCTGCTCACGCAGCGCTACGGCCTCATCACGGACTGCCTGGCGGAGTTCTTCAAGGAGATGCGCAAGCGCGACTACACCCACTACGTCGACGAGTACTTCCGCCTCAACGGCGAGGTCAACAAGCGCGACGAGATCGGCATTCGCAAGACCTTCTCCGGCATGGCCAAGCTCATCTTCCCGGACGGCAAGGTGGACAAGGACGGCGCCGCGATGATCCTCGAGTACGCGATCGAGGGCCGTCGCCGCGTGAAGGAGCAGCTCAAGATCATGGCGGGCATCGAGTTCGCGGACGTGAACCTGGGCTACATCGACCCTGACGTCCCCGGCGCCGTCAACATCGTGCGCGTGCCCGAGCAGGCGGACGACACCCTCGTGCCGGACGCCCCGCTGGCTCCCGGCCACGTCTTTGGCATCGGCCGCGCGCCAGACGGTGAGTATGCCATCTACAAGCTCGAGAACAAGGCGATTCCCGGCACCGGCAAGCTTCAGATCGAGGGCGTCAAGAAGCGCGAGGTCAAGGACACGATGAACGCCGCCTTCGAGCAGTTCCGCACCAACGCGCACAACGTCTCGAGGAACCTCCACGTCAACGGCTATGACTTCCTGCTCTACTTCAACGATCTGCAGAAGAGGGGCGCCTCGAGCGAGGTGTCGCTGGCGGAGTTCGTGGGCCTGTGCTCTGCCGCGGCGGGGCGCCCGGTTCTTGGCGGCATGGCGATTCCCGGAATCCTGCGCCTCTCCGGCACGCTCGATCCCATCAACGGCCTCGAGGAGATCATGCGCGTGGCCAAGAACGCCGGCGCCACCAGCGTGCTGCTGCCCATGGCAGCGATTCAGGATCTCCAGAACGTGCCGAGCGAGCTCCTCGCGGTGAGCCCCGTCTTCTATGACACGGACAACGTCGCAAACGCCGCCCTGCGCGCGCTTGGCGTCTAGGAGGGGGGGTCGATGAACAACGACGAGAACGTTCGCGAGGACGGCGCGGGTGCGCCCGAGGGCGCCGAGGGCCTCGCGCAGGCGATTTTCTCCGCGGACGAGATGAAGCGCCAGGCGACCCTCGACCGCGAGCACGAGGAGAAGGCCGACGCGGGCCTGCGGCTCGCGAGCAAGGTCCTCTGCAGCCGCGCGATCGATGAGCTGAAGGAGTGCGAATCCTGGCCCACGCCGCCAGACTTCGACAAGCTCATGCAGCTCTTGGACAAGAGCATGGAGGTCGCACGCGTCCGTGAGGGAATCGAGCGCGAGCTGGCCTGGTGCGAAAAGTTCCTCGATGCCGGCACGAACAGCTGCGAGGAGCTGAGCGACAAGGCGATGCAGGTCTGTGCCGCGTATCGCCAGCAGATGGTCGAGTACGCCACCAAGATGCTCGCCCCGGGCGAGGCACTCGATGAGGGCGTCGTGACGGAGCCAAGCTTCCAGCTTGAGCCGCTGTCGAACGCAAGCGTGGACGTGCTCCGCGAGCTGTTGGGCGAGGTGCGCACGGCCTACGCGAAGTTCTGCCGCGTGCTGAGCGACAATGGCCCCTTCTCGCTGCATCCCACGAGCTATTTGGACGAGGACGTGAAGCTCGCCGAGGAGATCGACTACCTGCGCGAGGCAAACGCTAAGCCCTACTACGGGCCGCTCGACGACGACCCGATGGATCACGTGGACGCCTTCTGGGAGGGCTTCATCAAGCTCGGCGACGTGTGCAAGGACAAGGCGACCATGAACCTCACGCCCGTGCTGAGCTATTTCTCGACCATGGCGGACGAGCTGTCACACGAACTCATAGGCAAGAAGCTCAGGGGCACGGATGAAATCTCGCTGCTCAACGCCATCCCCCGGGACGAGGAGTAGATACTGTGCCACACCCCTAGCCCGGCAGGCCCTCCACCAGCATGAAGCTCGTGGACGCCGCGAGTCTGAGCTCGTCGCCGGGGCCCACGGGGAAGCGCTCGCCGGCGATGAGACGGCGCTCGCCGTCCTCGCCGGCGGGGCTCAGCCAGGGGCCGTTCGCAGAGCCCAGGTCCTGTGCCCACCACGAGCCGTCCTCGAACCAGAGGCGCAGGTGACGGGAGGAGACGTCTTGCTCCACGTCGCACACGTTAGCCTCGCCTGTGGCCAGAAAGCCCACGACGCAGCCCTCTCCCGCCGGATCGGCCCAGTGCGGCTTGCCCACGATATATCCGTCACGTACGCGAATAAGTCCCAGGTGAAGCCCACTGTTTTCCCTGGCGTGAGCGCGCAGGCGAGAAGCGAGCTGCGTCGAGGGCGGCGTGGGACTCGTGGCGCCAAAGGCCCGCTGCTCGTAGGAGAGCGTATAGCGAACGGCGGTCGACGCGCTGCCCGAACAGCCCGCTGCCACGAAGAGCACGAGCGCGAGCTCCGCGCGATCAACGGCGGAGTATTCGCGATTCGCGCCGATGCGCTCGAGAAGGTTGCGATAGGGGCGCGCGTCCTCGCCGGCAGCCTCAAGCGTGGCATCCATCTCGCGGGCAGCATCTGAGGTCACCATGGCATAGATCTCCTCCGCTCCCATGGGGCAAGCGCGACGAGACCTGAGGCGCATGCAGAGACGCGCGCCCGAATACCCAAAGTCCGCGAAGAGCCTGGCCTGCGCCACGTCTACGGGAGCGTGGACGACGTTCCTGGAGAGCCACGAGCGGTCATGGGCATGCGCCACCACGGACCTGCCGTCTGGCAGCATCGCGGTGGAGAGGATGCTCTCCGCGAGGTCAGAGTGGCTCATGTGAGCCTGGCGCTTGAACACGTCGAACAGGACGGCGCACGGGGTCTCCTTGGCGCTAAAGGTCAGCAGCATCGCTAGGCACCTTCTCCCGCGTTGTCCACAGGCTGTGCTGCGCTGGCGGCCGCGGGCTGCGCACCACCCTCAGAGAGCGTCGCGTAGTCGATCGCCATGGGGAGCCACGCCCCGGAGCAGGCGCACAGCAGAACCGGCACGAGGCTCGCGGGTGCGAGGGCCTCCGGAAGCGCCTGCGCGAGGATGGCCCGGGCGGCGGCCGCGCCGAGCAGAA